>Ga0268280_1002275_pt1 | contig 11371 bp, 9 predicted proteins | sample saktaG_9_FD_190139 | JGI IMG/M metagenome (GOLD analysis project Ga0268280, IMG submission 190139) | Saline water microbial communities from Sakinaw Lake, British Columbia, Canada - sak_2011_5_24_40m | ecosystem: Environmental > Aquatic > Non-marine Saline and Alkaline > Saline ...
GGTTTGTCCCTTAGCCTTAAGCCATTTGCCTTTCGCCTCAATGCCCAAGAACAACGTATCTTAAAAGTGATATCTTAATAAAGGAGTGAATAAACAATGAGCAACAAGAACGATATTGTCATGGTCAGCGCTGTCCGGACGCCTTTCAGCAAATTCGATACCGCCATGGCTGATATTCCAAGCATCGACCTCGGCATCATGGTCATGAAGGAAGTGATCGGAAGGGTCGGAATCAAGCCGGAGGAGGTGGACGATCTTTATTACGGAAGCTGTGTTCCGGCGGAGTACGCCCTGGAACTCGATGTGCCGGCGAGACAGGCCACGCTTCTGGCCGGTTTCCCCGCGGAGAACATCTCCGTTACTCTGGACCGGGCCTGCTGCTCATCGCTCACGGCGCTTCGATTCGGGGTCATGTCCATCAAGGCGGGCGAGGCGGAGGTCGTCATGGCCGTCGGTTCCGAGAACATGCCCAGGACCCCCCACCTGGCCCCCGGTCTTCGCAGGGGATCCAGGCTGGGCCACATCAAGCTCATCGATTGTCTCTTTGAATTGGGCTATCAGGCCAAGGGATTCAATCCCGTCGCCCGGGATGCCGGGGAGGTGGCCCTGCAGCATGGCGTGACACGAGAGATGCAGGATGCATGGGCTCTGGGAAGCCAGGAAAAATATGCCAGGGCCTATGCCGAAGGGAAATTCAAAATCGGCGAGGAATTGATGCCTGTTGTGATCCCTCAGAAGAGAGGGGATCCCATCGTCATCGAAAAGGATGAATCTCCCCGCAAAACCACCCTGGAAGCACTGGCAAAGCTCAAGCCCATTTACGGCAGCCCCACCGTCACGGCGGGGAACGCGCCTCCCATCAGCGCGGGTTCCAGCGCGATTCTCTTCATGACAAGGAAAAAGGCCGAGGAAAAGGGGCTGAAACCCATGGCCACGATCGTGGCATCCATCTGCGCCGCGACGGTTCCCAGGGATATTGCCGTGATACCGGCCCATACGATCGAGAAGGCCTTGAAGAGGGCAGACCTGTCGCTCGACCAAATGAATTTGATCGAGATCAACGAAGCCTTCGCCGCCATGCCTCTCGTTTCCACCAAGCTCCTCGCGAAAGGCGATGAGAAGAAATGGAAAGAACTCCGGGACAAAACGAATGTGAACGGGGGCGCCATCGCCATCGGCCATCCGGTGGGAGCGAGCGCGGCCAGGATCACCATGACCATGGCCTACGAGCTTCGCCGGCGGGGCGGCGGGTACGGTGTGGCCTCCATCTGCGGCGGTCTTGCCCAGGGCGAGGCGGTAATCATCAAAGTGTAGATCGGGAGGAAGAGATGGATTTTCGATTGACAGAAGAACAGCGGATGATAAAAGACATGACACGGAAGTTCGTCGACGAGGCCGTGGCGCCAAAGGCGGAAGAACTGGAGGCCAAGGGAGAATATCCCTATGAAATCATGGCACAGATGGCCGACCTGGGGATGATGGGGATTCCCTTTCCGGTGCAATACGGCGGAAGCGGCGGCGACTGGGTCGGGATGCACCTCTGCATTGAAGAAGTATCCCGGGGGGAAGTCACCCTGGGTGGATTGCTGGATGTGACGACCAGTGTGGTGGCGCAGGAGCTCTACGTATTTGGCACGGAAGATCAGAAACAGAAGTGGCTCATCCCCATGGCCCGGGGAAAGGAGATCGGAGCTTTCGGGCTCACGGAACCCGAAGCCGGTTCCGATGCCGGTGCCACCCGGACCACGGCAGTGCGTGACGGTGAGGAATGGGTCATCAACGGGACCAAGCAGTTTATCACCAATATCGGGCTCAGCAGTGCTTCCATCGTCATCATCACGGCCCGGACGAAGGCGCGCAGGGAGGGTGAGAAGGATGTGATCAACACCTTCATCGTGCCCAAGGGGACACCCGGGTTCAGCCTCGGGAAGAAATACGACAAGATGGGATGGCAGCAATCGGCAACCCACGAATGCATTTTTGAGGACTGCCGTATTCCCGCCGCGAACTTCCTCGGAAAAGAGGGGAAAGGTTTTGCCCAGCACCTGGCTGTTCTGGAAACCGGCCGGATCAGCATCGCGGCCATGTCCGTCGGCATGGCACAGGCCTGCCTGGAGGCCTCGCTCAAGTACGCAAGGGAGCGCGTCCAGTTCGGGAAACCGATTTACAGCTTTCAGGCCGTATCGTTCATGATCGCCGACATGGCCATGCATATCGAGCTCTCGCGGAACATGTATCTCAAGGCGGCCTGGCTGAAGGACAACGGGATGCCGCATACACTGGAGGCCGCCTACGCCAAGCTCTTCGCCTCGGAGATGTGCGAACGGTGTGCGAGCGACGCCTTCGAGATCCACGGGGGATACGGCTTTATGAATGAATACGCCGTGTCCCGCTACTACAAAAACTGCAAGATTCTGCAGATCGTGGAAGGGACCTCCGAGATTCAGCGCCTGATCATCAGCAGGAATCTGCAGTAAAGAAGGATTCAAGGGTTCGAGGGGTCAGGGATTCAAGCGAGAACACTTTCTTAACATAAAGTCCATTAGCAGACAAAAAAGGAGGGTCGGATTATGATTCTGGCGTCACCGCAACAGATCAAGGAATGGACGGAAAAAGGGGTGTGGGGAAAGAAGACGCTGATCGACTATTTTAAGGAGCACGTGGCGAAGTCACCGGACATGTTGTGCCTTGTCGATCCGCCCAACAAGGAGGCCCTGGTCGGTTTGAAGCCGGAAAGACTGACCTTCCGGGATCTGGACCGGGCCGCAGATGCGACAGCGGAGGGGCTGCTTGCCAAGGGCATCGGGAAGGACGACATTATCATGGTCCAGCTGCCCAATTGCTGGGAACTGGCCATGCTCTATCTGGCCATCACGAGGGCGGGAGCCCTGATTTCCCCCATGCCCGTGCAGTGGCGCCAGTCGGAATTGGAGCACATCGCGAAAATGACGGATGCGCGGGCTGTAATCACCGTAGAGGTATTCAACAACTTCAAGCACAAGGAGATGGCGGAGAAGCTCAAGACCAAATTCCCGTCTGTGAAAGACATCATTACCCTCGCCGAGATCAAGGAGATGTCCAAAGGGCCCGTCACGGGAAAACTGGACAAGATTGCCATTGACGCCAACGACGTTTTCACCCTCTGCTGGTCGTCGGGCACGGAGGCGGAACCGAAGGGATGCCCGCTGACCCACAACAACTGGCTGTGTCAGGGCACGTTTCAGTACGAGACGGCCCCCATCAAGCCGGGCTATAACCTGATCACCGCCGGGCCTTTAGTGAACATGGCTTCCATCGGGACGGTCTTCATTCCCTGGCTGATGTCAGGGGGCAAATTCGCCCTGCACCATCCTTTCGACGGTCCCACATTCATCATGCAGCTCATGACGGAAGAGATTGAGTATACGCTCCTTGTTCCGGCCGTGGTGAATGCCCTGCTCAAGCACCCCAAGGTGGATCAGTTCAATTTGAGCAAGATGAAGGCGATCACCATCGGAGCGGCGCCGCCTTCCCTCTGGTCCGTTCAGGATCTCAAGCGGCGCTGGGGGATAGAGTTTGCCAATATCTGGGGCCAGAACGAATCAACGGCCAATGTGGCCGGCCCGGTCGACATTCCGGATCTTGAGATGCGGATCGATCATTTTCCCCACTACGGAAAACCCGGTTCAAAATGGGTGAACATCTCTCCGTTCAGGAAAAACATTCATTTGAAGGTTCTGGATCCCGTGTCGAAAAAAGAATTGACTGAGGAGGGCGCCGTTGGCGAGCTCTGGTACCGTGGGCCCAATGTCATTCCCGGTTACTATAAGAGACCGGATCTGACCCAGAAGGCTTTCAATGCCGAAGGATTCTTCAACACGGGCGATCTTTTCCAGATCAAGGACAATGACTGCATCGGGTTCTTTGACCGGACCAAGGACATCATCATCCGGGGCGGCTTCAATATCAGTGCCCAGGAGGTGGAAAACATGCTCCTCGGCCATCCAAAGGTCCTCGATGCGGCGGCCATTGCCATGCCAGATGAGATACTGGGAGAGAAGATCTGCGTCTACGTGGTGCCCCGGGGCGAAGAAAAGCCGAATCTGGAAGAGATCCGGGCCTTCATGAAGGAGAAGGGAATCGCCGCTTACAAGGTGCCGGAGAGAATGGAACTCATCGGAGCCATTCCGAGGAATCCCGTGGGGAAAATCCTTAAAAACGTGCTTCGCGACGATATCAAGAAGAAACTTGGATCATGACGGACGTGCAGGGATGAAAGCTGTTTAAAAGGAGGGAACTATGCCAGGCGCTCTTGAAGGATTGAAAGTGTTGGATTTCACTACCCTGCTCCCCGGGCCTTACGCCACCATGTTCCTCGCTGATATGGGGGCTCAGGTGCTGAGAGTTGTTTCCGGTTCGCGGCCGGATCTCGTGGATTTCATTCCGCCCCTTGTTCCCGGCATAAAACTGTCGGCGGCCTCGGCCCAGCTCGGCCGGAACAAGCGCTTGATCGCCCTGAATCTCAAGGATCCGCGGGCGATCCGGATCGTCCATCAGCTCGTGGCGGATTACGATATCGTTATCGAGCAGTTCCGTCCCGGCGTCATGGCGAAATTCAAGCTGGACTACGAGAGCCTCAAGGTTGTGAACCCCGCTGTCGTCTATTGTTCTCTGACGGGATACGGACAGACGGGGCCCATGCGGGACCGAGCGGGGCATGACATCAATTACATCGCCCGTTCGGGGGTCGCGTCCTATTCGGGAAAGAAGGAGTCCGGGCCGAGTCTCGTGGGAATGCAGATCGCCGACGTGGCGTCGGGCTCCAACCATGCCGTCATCGGAATTCTCGCGGCCGTGATTTACAGGCACGCGACGGGCAAGGGACAGCATGTGGATATCTCCATGACCGACGGCATGATCGCCTTCAACGCCATGTTCGGCGCGGGCTTTCTGGTGGACGGCAAGGATCCTGAACTGGAGGAGATGCTCCTGAACGGCGGATCCCTTTACGATTATTATAAAACCAAGGACGGAAAATACATAAGTTTCGGCGGACTTGAGCCGCAGTTCTTCACCAACTTCTGCAACGTGGTGAATCGCCCCGACCTCATCGCCGGCGGGGTTCTGCCCCGGGACATGGGGAAGGTGAAACAGGAGATTCGCGATATTTTCATGACGCGGACGAGGGACGAATGGGTCGCTCTATTCAACGCCACGGACGCCTGTTTCGAGCCGGTCATGACCCTCACGGAGGTGTTCAGTGATTCTCTGGCCCTGGAGAGAGGAATGGTCGTGGAGCTTCCTCTTCCCGGCGGCGGAAAAGTGAAGCAGATCGGAAGTCCCATCACCTTCTCTGAGACGAAGCCGGTGTACCGGAGCATCGGCGTGAACGCCGCGACAGGTCATACGAAGGATGTGCTGCGCGACCTCGGCTACAAGGACAGTGAGATCGAGGAATTCGAAAAGACCGGGCTGTTCAGCTGAAAAATCTTTCATGTGCGGGGGAGGGGCCGCTTCCCCCGCTTATCCCTTCCAGAGAGACGTTTTTTATCATCCATTCAGGACGCAGCTGAGAAACCCTGTTTTAATGTCATTTCGGACACCGGAACACGATACTTTCCTTCGGGGCTGCGCGTGAAATAGAGATTTCGTGGTGCCGGAAGATTTCCAAATGGACACCTTTTCCTTTTTATGCTATTCAAAACTACTTTGTTTCAGATACCGGAGCGGAGATGAGAGTCAGCAAAATAGGAATCATAGCAAACGTGGAAAAAGAGGGGGCCGCCGAACACACCGCTCGGCTGAGAGACTGGGCGGTGAAGAGGGGCCTGGAGGTCTACCTTGAAAAGGGAATTGCCGCCAAAGTCGGAGAACACTGGGGATTCGAGCGGCATGAACTCGCCCCCCGCGTCGACATGGTGGTCGTTTTCGGCGGAGACGGGACCCTCCTCATGGCCGCCCGTTCCCTCCGGGAATACGATGTCCCCATTCTCGGCGTCAACCTGGGCAGCTTCGGTTATCTCACTGTGGTCAACCTGAACGAGATGTTCGGCGCTCTGGAGATGATTCTGAAAGGGGAGTACCAAATCGAGAACCGCATGATGCTGGATGCTCTGGTGACCAGGGACAAGGAGCAGGTCAGCGAGCACACGGTTCTTAATGACGTTGTTATCAATCAGGGCAATCTCTGCCGGCTCGTCGAACTGGAGACCTTCGTGGACGACCGGTATCTCACGACTTTCAAGGCCGACGGCCTCATTATCTCGACGCCCACGGGATCCACGGCCTATTCTCTTTCGGCGGGCGGTCCCATTGTCTTTCCCCAGTTGGGCTCCATTGTCATCAATCCCATTTGTCCGCATACCCTGACCAACCGGCCGGTCATTCTGCCGGGAACCGTCACGATCAAGGTCGCCTCCTGGACGGAGAAAGGCGGCGCGACGCTGACCCTCGACGGCCAGATTTCTTTCGTGATGAACAGGGGGGACATCGTGACCGTGAAAAAATCGAAATACTGCACAAAGCTCATTGTCTCTCCCCACAGGGACTATCTTGAGATCCTGAGATCGAAACTGGGGTGGGGAGGGAGCCCCTCGGGCGTCAACAGCGGGTGAAATGCTTAGGGAACTCAAGATCAAAAATTATGCCATCATCGATGAACTCAGCGTCTCATTCGGTTCCGGTCTGAATGTGATGTCCGGTGAGACAGGTGCCGGGAAATCGATCATCATCGGAGCCATTCACCTTCTCCTGGGAGACCGGGCGTCGCCGGATCAGATCAGGACCTCGGAGGATTCCGCCGAGGTCGAAGCCCTATTCAGCATCTCTGAACAGGAGGGACTGAAAGAGAAACTGGCGCTCATGGGTTACGGCTCCGAGGATGAACTCGTGATCAAACGCTCGGTATCGCGCGGCGGCCGCAGCAGAGTATACGTGAACGGAAACCTGGCGACTCTTAGCCTTTTGTCCTCCCTGAGCGGATCGCTCGTGAACATCTGCAGCCAGCATGAACACCAGCTCATCCTGAACGCGGATCATCACATCGACATTCTCGATGAATTCGGGGGACTCCTCCCGATGCGGACAGCGTATGCGTCTCTTTTCGACGAATTTCAGTCCTTGCGGTCAAGGCTGGATGAACTCCGGTCTCTCAACCGCAAAAAGATTGAGCGAGAGGACTTTCTGCGTTATCAGCTCAAGGAAATCCATGACGCGGGGATAAAGCCCGATGAGGATTCGGTCCTGCTCGATGAGAAGAAGATCCTGGGCCACGCGCAGAAATTGACGGACCACGCGTCGAGGTCCTATGAAGCCCTTTACGGAAGGGAAGGGTCGATTCTGGGCGAACTCCGCGCGGCGCTGCAGAACATCCGGGAGATCAAGAAGATCGATCCATCTCTCAAGGCGTCTCCGGAGGATCTGGATTCTGCTTTTTTCCACCTCGAAGATGCCGCGCTCGCCTTGAGAGACTATTTGAAGAAGATTACCTTCGATCCGGAGAGGCTTGCAGAGATCGAGGACCGGCTGGAACAGCTGAACAGGCTCAAGCGGAAATACGGCGGGACTCTGGATCAGGTCATGAAGACCGCGGCGGATGTCGAAGAAGAACTGAAAAACATGGCCTCCATCGATGAGGAGATTTCAAGGCTCTCTGATGAAAGCGCTTCACGGAAGGCGGTATTGCTGGAACACGCCGGTGCGCTCTCCGGCAAGAGGCGTTTGGCCGCCCGGGCATTGAAAAAAGCTGTCGAAAATGAGATCAAGGCCCTGAGGATGGCGGAATCCCGGTTTGAGGTTTTTTTCGCGGAATCCCCGATGGATGAGGCGGGAAACCCTCTTCTGACGGCCAGGGGTATCGATACGGTGGAGTTTTTTCTCACCACCAATGTGGGGGAGGACATGAAGCCGATGAACAGAATCGCATCCGGCGGTGAACTTTCGCGGATCATTCTCGCCATGAAAAAAGCTCTGGCGCGGACAGGGTCCGTCGGAACGATTATTTTTGATGAGGTGGACAGCGGCATCGGCGGCGCCGTCGCGGAGGTGGTGGGAGAGAAGCTGCAGGATGTCTCCAGGCACCACCAGGTCATCTGCATTACCCATCTTCCCCAGATCGCCTGCTTCGGTGATCGCCACTATCTTGTATCGAAGGCCGTCTCCGGGGAGAGAACGAACAGCGATGTCCGGCTTTTGTCCGACGCGGAAAGGCTTCGTGAGATAGCGAGGATGCTCGGCGGCGTGGAGGTGACGGAGAAGACGAAAGAACACGCGAGGGAAATGTTGAATAAAAGGCATCAGGCGAAAGGCGAAGGGCGGAAGGCGAAGGGCAGGAGGCAAGAACCGTGTTGAGAAAAGCGAGAATAGGCGACGTGAAGACGATCCATCGGATGATCAACCTCTCATCGGAGAAGGGAGAGATGCTCCCCAGGTCATTGATGGATATCTACGGCAGCCTCCGGGATTTTTTCGTTTACCTGGATGAGAGCACCGATGCGATCATCGGCGTCTGCGCCATGAATATTATCTGGGAGAACCTGGCGGAAGTTCGCTCTCTTTACGTGGATGAGAATCATCGAAAAAAGGGGATCGGGAGAAAAATGGTGGAGGCCTGTATTTCCGAGGCGATCACGCTTCAACTTTTCAGGATATTCACCTTCACGTACAGGGAGTCCTTTTTTGATAAGCTGGGATTCAAGCCCGTGGACCGGAAATCCCTTTCGGAGAAAATCTGGTCTGATTGCTTCAGGTGTCCAAAGTATCCCGACTACTGCGATGAAGTGGCGATGATTGTAGAATTATAAGGACGGGCATCAGGCATTGGGCATCAGACATCAGGCATTCTTGGCTTCTTCCCATCTTCCCATCTTCGAAACTTCTCATCTTCGTAACGTTGCCCATGGAATTGAGAAAACTTTTTATATGACACGCTATATTTTCTTTGCCGTGCTGACATTCTTCATAATCGGCTGTGCCCCCCTGCTGGAGAGACCCCCCGTGCCGAAACCGCCGGTGAGGCCGCCTCAGGCGCTTGTTCCGGTCCCTTCGCGGGACATTCCCACATTGAAAGACGACCTGGATCAGGTTTCTCTGGAACAGGCCGTTTTCAGGAGCCTTCAGTATTTTGAACGACTTTCCGGAAAACGGACGTACCGTTTCGGAGACAAGCGCTATACCGTGAAGGAGATGAAGGACTCTCTTGTTCTCTTTCTCCGAATTATGAGGAGTGCCGATCCGCCCGATGTGAAGGAAAAACGGATCAGGGAATCCTTTGATTTTTATAAAGCATCCGGACAAAGAGACGGAGGTAAAGTTATCTTTACCGGTTACTATGAACCTGTCCTGGAAGGGTCTTTCGAAGAGACAGAAACATTCAGGCATCCTGTTTATGAGATTCCGGATGACATGGTCACCGCTCACCTGGGGAAGTTCAGGAGCAAGTTCAAGGGTGAGAAAATTGTCGGCAGGGTGGCGAACGGCGAAGTTGTTCCCTATTACAATCGAAGGAATATCGACGCGGAAGGCGCGCTTGAAAAGAAGGGCCACGAGATCGCCTGGCTTTCCGACCCCGTAGATGTTTTCTTTCTTCACATCCAGGGCTCCGGGATGATCCGGTTCCCCGAGGGCGGCTTCATGCAGATCAGCTTTGCCGGATCAAATGGAAGACCCTACCGCGGGCTGGGGAGGATGCTGGTCGATTCGGGAAAAATAACGGAAAAAGAGATGTCGCTGCGCAGCATCAAAAAATATCTGCGGGAGCACCCTGAAGAGATGACGGACATCCTGAGTTACAACGAGAGCTATGTATTTTTCCGCATTGTTGATGAGGGACCCGTCGGGAGTATCGGCGTTCCCCTCACCAGGGGCCGTTCCATCGCGACAGACCTCGATATCTTTCCGCGGGGCGCTCTTTCCTTTATTCGCCTGAGGAAACCTGTTTTTGACCGGGAGGGAGAGATCACGTCATGGGTCGATTTTTCCCGATTCGCTCTCAATCAGGATACGGGAGGGGTGATCAAGGGTCCCGCCAGGGTGGATCTGTTCTGCGGGCGGGGAACGGAGGCGGAACGCACGGCGGGAAGCCTGAAAGAAGAGGGAGAACTATTCTTTCTGATAAAAAAGAAAGGGGGAAAAACGACGCCATGATAAAGAAAAGCGAGAAGACATGGATCGGAACGAAAAGAGCCTGCCTGGCTGTCCTGATGATTCTCATGGTGTCAGCGACAGGCAGTGTCGCCGCCGCAGCGGACGTTGTGGTGACGGAAAAAGATGCGGGTTCCATCGTGGACCTTGTATCCGGCGACAGACTTGACGTCGTCCTGGCCGGCAACCCGACGACGGGTTTCAACTGGCATGTTTCATCTGTCGACAGCGCTGTTCTCAAGGGAGCCGGTGAACCGTCGTTTCGGCGGGACAGCGATCTCATCGGTTCGGGGGGAGAGATCACGCTTTCTTTCGAGGCGGCTGCTCCAGGACAGACGACCCTGAAGATCACGTATAACCGGGCTTTTGAGAAGGACGTTGCGCCTCTGAAAACGTACGAACTGACGGTCATTGTCAAGCCTTCTCAGTGAATCCGGCCCAGAGATGCAGATCATCCATTGAATTTATGGAGTTTTATTAAATGAAAAGGGAGAAACATTTTCTTGAGCGCCTGTTCTATCCGCGCTCTGTCGCGGTGGTGGGGGCGGGAGATAATCCTTTACTGGTCAATGGGCGGAGCCTCATGTTCATGCTTCGCCACGGGAGCAGAACGAAAATACTGCCCGTTAATCCAAACCGCGATGTGGTGCAGGGAATACCCTGTTTCCGCCGGATTGCCGATCTTCCAGAGGTTCCGGATGTGGCTGTTATCGTGGTGGGCAGGAAACTCGTGCATGAAGCGATAGATGAATTGGGAAAGAGAGGCTGTCCCTTTGCCATTGTCAACACCTCCGGCTATGCGGAGACGGGAACGGAGGGGAGGCGGCAGCAGGAAGACCTCGTGGAAACGGCCCGCGGGTACGGCATGCGGATCCTGGGACCGAACTGCCTCGGGATCGTCAATCTCGTCTCACCCGTGATCCTGAGCTGGTGCGCGACGCTGGAAAGAGAACCGGAAGAACTGATCCGCGGCGATGTGGCCATGATATCGCAAAGCGGGGCCATGCTGGGTTCCATATGGGACAAGGCGATGGCTCTCGGGCTGGGCTACTCCCATCTGTTGTCCTCGGGGAACGAGGCGGACTTAGGGACGGCGGATTTCCTCGAGTATTTCGCCCAGGATGAGCACACCCGGGTCATTACGGGATTCATGGAGGCCCTCAGAGATCCCGAAAGGTTTCTCCGGGCCGTCGATCTGGCCCATGAAAAGGGGAAATCGGTTGTCCTTTACAAGGTGGGACGTACCGCCGCG
>Ga0268280_1002278_pt1 | contig 11364 bp, 17 predicted proteins | sample saktaG_9_FD_190139 | JGI IMG/M metagenome (GOLD analysis project Ga0268280, IMG submission 190139) | Saline water microbial communities from Sakinaw Lake, British Columbia, Canada - sak_2011_5_24_40m | ecosystem: Environmental > Aquatic > Non-marine Saline and Alkaline > Saline ...
ATGATAAACAGTATTCTGTTTTGGGATTTGGTTGTTCAGAATTATGTCATAGAAAGATGATGTGTAAGAATTAAATACTTTCTATCTTTTCATTAAGTAGTTTCATAAACACACTTGGGTAATGTTTTTTCTTGTTCTTTTTTAACTCTTTAAAGGCTTCTTTGTCTGCAGAGAGAATTAAACTATTGGCTTTTTTATCTTTACAATACAGGACAGAAGGTAAGGAAAGAATCCCATACTTTGTTTCCAAATCACAATGCAGTATTAAAGAGTCTTTGTACATTTTGTAATAGTTGGTTTCTTTGTGTGGAAAAATAAGGGGATTTAATTCATAGCTTCCTTTGAAAGAATTATAAAAAGAAATATTTTCTTTTAGTTCTTTAATTGTGGTAAGAGGAGTTCCTAAAATTAAATAAATAAACGGAGTTATTTTGTTTTCTTTTAATTCTTTTAGTTTTAAAATTATTTCTTTTTCATTCATTTTTGCCATCTTTCCCCCTTTATTCAAATCTTTGTCTCTTATCTTTTGAGAAATGGATTCTACTCCGATAAAGAAATACTTTATGTTTGCTTTCTTTGAAGCTTTAATAATGTCTTTGTCGATAAGATCAATTCTTGCTTGTATTGAAAAACTAATGTTATTTAATTTGTTGATAAAAATTTTCCCAAATAATTCTAAGAAATATTTTTTGTTTACGTTTAAATCAGGATCTACAAAGAATACTTTTTTAATCTTTTGTTTTTGTAGCTCTTTTAAATCAGCAATAACCAAATCTGTGGGTTTATATCGCATTTCGTGATTATACATGTGGGGGACACTACAAAAATTACAATTAAATGGACAACCTAGGGTAGCGAAAAGCTGCCTTCTTGTGGCATGATATTTTTTATATGTTTCATTATACTTAGAATATTTTATAATGCTAGGAAGTTTGGCTAATTCTTTATTGCTTATAATAAACGGCTTAGAAATATTGGTTTTTGTGCATAACCCAGGAACAATTTTATTTTTTTGTATAAGTTTAAGGAAAGGTATTTCTCCATTTCCTCTAATTACATAATCTGCATCAGAATGCTTTAAAATGTCTTGCGGGAAAAGCCAGGCATATATCCCACCCGCAACTACTTTTGAGTTTGGAGAATACTTTTTTACTAATTCTATATGTTTTAAATCATTTTTTAAAGTGTAACCAGTAGTTCCCACTCCTATAAAGTCATATTTTTTCTTTAGTGCCTTTTTCAGAGGGGCTTGGCTGTTTTTGTATGTGTTTGATGGAAAGTAATCTGCTTCTATGCCATTAGATTCTAGATAAGAGGCTATACTTAATAATCCTGGAGCAGGATAAGTATAATTTTTATCTAAGTTGTCTCTTTTATTTTTGTATGGTTCAATAAGTAAAACTTTCATAATAATTCACCTTTATTTTTATTATATTTTTTATATAATCTTTTCGTAATTTCTTGCTTAGGAAAAGCTTTTAAAAGAAAGCCTTATATACTGGGTTTTTCTTCTTTATTTATGGATAAAGTAAATATAAAAAATACTGCCTTCCTGGTAATCGATGTTACTAACTTTTGTTGTTCTGAAGACAATGAAATCCCTAAATATAAAGTCTATTTTTCCAAAATAAGGAAAATGGTCCCAAAGTTAAAGAAAGTAATAGAAAAATATCCTGGAGAGGTAGTTTACATAAAAACAAAACCTTGGAAAAAAGAAAACCTTTCTGATAATTTAAACGAACTTTATAAAAATCCTCTAATAAGTTATTATTCAAAAGACAAAACCGGAAAAGCAGAAGAATTCTATTTATTAAAGCCAAATAAAAAAGATAAGGTCTTTGAGAAGAACACTTATGATGCTTTTTCTAACCCTGAATTTGATAAATACCTAAGGAGTAAGAAAATACAGACATTAATTATTACTGGTGTCTTTGGAGCTGGCTGTGTTAATGCAACTATCAGTTCTGCGTTCTCAAAAGGCTATAGATTAATAATCTTAAAGGACCTAATAGAAACAACAGATGTAAAATTAAGACAAGATTTACAGAAACTGTTAAAAACCTACACCTGGCCAGTGATGTATGGAGAAACATTAATTTCAAAAAAAATGAAATTCCGTTAGCCCCTGAAACAATTTGTTTTTCTAACAAATTGATTTATTGGTAAAACAATAAATTCTAAAGAACTGCTTCAAAAGAAGTGATAATAATCATAAAGTTTGTGTGTAAGAAGTGTGGTGGATGTAGTACTGATTTTGGCCCTATGAATAATCTGCCTATTTTTACAAGCGAGATTTATATACTAAAAAAGGAAGCTAAGAAAAGGAAACTAGATTTAGGAATAATTCCATTGGATGTTTTCTATGATAAGAACGTAGATTTGTACTTTTCAAGCTCTTTTGCAATGTCGCAAAACCCTTGTAAATTTTTAGTAAATAACTTGTGTACAATTTATGAAATAAGACCCTGGACTTGCAGAATGTATCCTGTTGTTTTTGACCCTTTTATTAAAGACTTTAAACTTGATAGAAAGTGTAAATATACAAAAGAAGTAGCAAACCAGGAAATAAGTAAAAAGACAATTAAAGAAATATTTGGAGAAACTACTTACATTGCACTATTGGAAGTGGAAAAACACCACAGATTACTATACAAATACCTTGAAAAAGTGTTTAAGACAAGAGAAATACAGGAAATAAAGTATTATAATAAAAAAATGAAAGTTCTGCCTTTTTTTGAATATTTAACAACGCTAAAGATAATAGAAAAAGAAGATAAGGAAATTATTGACTCTTATTGTAAGAAGAACTAAAAACAAACTATTTAATACTCTTTATTACCTATTTATAGTGAATTTATGATTTTGATGGTGATATTATGAATAAAGATATATGTTGTCCGAAATTTAATCCTAAACCGTTTAATGGAAGGGAAGTTACTCTGGAGAATAAACTTTTTGTTAAAAATAACGTTTGTTGTTTTTTCCATATTCCTTTGAATTTTGGATCTGTAATAACAAAAATGATGGCTAAAGTAAAAGAAAACAAAGCAGAAATGGATGATTATAAAGAATGGTTGTTGCTTTCCTTAGAAGTGTCAAAATGGAAAAGTGAGCAATACTTGGCAGTAAAGAAACCTGTTCAAGGAATGGATAATGTAGAAATATCTGGCACCTTTTTAACAAGGGTTTTTGATGGTCCTTATAGAGACGCGGGAAAATGGTATAAGGAAATGCAGGAATATGTAAAAGTAAAAGGAAAAGAAGCAAAGAAGATTTACTTCTACTATACAACTTGTCCTAAATGTGCAAAGAAGTATGGGCATAACTATGTTGTATTATTTGCAGAAATTTAATTGGTGATATTTGTGACTGTAATGCTTAGTAAAAAGACGATTATTGCTATTGAAAAAGCAAGAGCAAGAATCAAAGCAGGAAATTATTTTGCTGTTGAAGAAATGCGTAAAAGATTGGATTTGAATTAAAAATATTATGTGGGTGACTTTTATGAAAATATATTTTGCAGGCTCTGTTTGTGGTGGACGGGCTGATCAAGAATTGTATTTGGATATAATAAAAGAGTTGCAAAAATATGGTACTGTATTAACTGAACATATTGGGAGAAAAGAGTTATCTTCTTATGGTGAAACTAGATATACTGAAGATTTTATATTAACAAGGGATGTTGATTGGATAAAAGAATCAGATGTTATTGTTGCTGAGGTAACACAGCCATCTTTGGGTGTAGGATATGAACTTGGAGTTGCGGAATCTTTGGGAAAGAAAGTTTATTGTTTATATAGATCACAAGAAGGAAAAAGGTTGTCGGCAATGATAAGAGGGAATAACAAGTTTATAGTAAAAGATTATTCTTCTTTAGATGATGCAATAAAAATAATTGTAGAGCTTTTTAAAAAGTGATTATTATGAAGAAAGTAATTATTGTTCATGGTTGGGATGGAAGTCCCAAAGAAGGGATGCATTCCTGGATGAAAAAAGAACTTGAAAAAAAAGGGTTTGAAGTAATGGCTCCAAAAATGCCAAGTCCTGCAAAACCACAAATAGAAACATGGATTCCGTTTTTGCAGAAAACAATTAAAGGGCTAGATAAAGATACTTATTTTATTGGTCATTCTATAGGGTGCCAAGGTGTTCTGAGATATTTGGAAACACAGGATAAAGAAATTGGTGGGATTGTACTAATTGCCCCCTGGATGCATTTGGATTTAAACACAATTGCTGAAGAAGGAGAAGAATCAGTTAAAATTGCAAAACCGTGGATGGAGATTCCTATAAACTGGGTAAAGATAAACAAATTAACAAAGAAATGTGTTTGCATATTCTCAAATAATGACCCCTATGTTCCTTTAGAAGAAAAAGAAATATTTATGGCTAAGTTAAATGCAAAAATCATTGTAGAAAAAAATAAAGGCCATTTCACAGAAGATGATGGCGTAAGAGAGAATAAAACCGCAGTGGAAGCACTTCTTGCTTTTGTGAAGAAATAGATTATTTACTTTGAGATAATCAGATCATATTAAATATCTTGCGGTACTTTTAAATATTTATGAATACGCAAATAAGTCTGAAGTTATCTGATAAACTATTTGATTTAGCTAGAGAATATTCTGAAGAAAAAGGTTATACAAATATGCAAGAATTTATCAGGGAACTAATAAGAGAAAAACTATTTGAAAAGGAACAGGTATCTGGGGTTTGCACTTCTTTGGCAAGCGAAAAAGCTTTAGCAAAAAATTGGCTTAATAAGGAGGAAGATAAGGCTTGGGCACATTTACAAAAGGTGAAATAGTATTATTTCCGTTTCCTTATACTGATCAGAGTTATCAAAAATTACGCCCTTGCCTTGTAGTGTCTAATGAAATGAAAAACGATGTTTTGTTGTGCCAAATAACATCACAAAACATTAGTAAAGATTCTTATTCTATAGAACTAGGAAAAAATGAAACTGAAAATGGCTCTTTGTTAATTGATAGTTATATTAGAGCAAATATGCTTTTTACTGCTGATAGCTCGCAGATAGTGAAAAAAATATGCAACATAAAAACATCAAAATATTCCTTAGTAGTAAAAAAGATAATTGAAATTATATCAAAAACTTGAGTAAGCGATGTTTATGATTACTGTAAAAATAGCAGAAACTAAAGAAGAAATAGAACAGGCTTTTATGATAAGGGAAGAAGTCTTTATCAAAGGCCAAAATATACCAAGAGAAATAGAAATGGATGGTTTAGATAAAGACGCAATTCAGATAATATTATATTACTCTAATTCAAAAGAAAAAAATAAGCCTGTTGGTTGCGGTAGAATTAGAATAATAGGTAAGAACGCAAAGTTAGAAAGGGCTGCAGTCCTAGAAAGCTTTAGGGCACAAGGGTTTGGGAAAGAAATTATAAAATATATGGTTAAGTATGCAAAAGAAAAAGGCTACAAAGAAATCTATCTGAATGCACAATACCATCTGTTAGACTATTATAAGAAACTTGGATTCAAAGAAGTAGGAGAGCCCTTTGAAGAAGCAGGAATAAAGCATATAAAACTGGTTCTTGTACAATAAAGAATATAAACTAGTTTAGTTATTTCTTTTTATGCTTGGAATTGCTAGTATTACTTTGGTGGATTTTTTAACAAAACTAAAACCTTTGATTTGGTTTACTATTGGAATTGTCATTTACTCTATATTTATTTTTAAGTTTTATAGGTTTGTAGCAAGAAGAGATATCTTTAGCTTAAATCTGGGTAAGTATAATAATCGTGATAGGGGATTCTTTTTTTACGTTTTTGAAGTATTTTTTTATCTTTTGGAACACATTCTGATTTTGCCGATATTTATCTTTTTTTGGTTTATTGTATTTGTAGTATTAATTTCATTTTTAACTGATAGTTTAACTGCGGTAAACGTTTTAGTTGTTGCAATGTCTTTAGTTGCATCAATCAGGGTAACTGCTTATATTACTGAGGATTTATCTAAGGACTTAGCAAAAATGTTGCCTTTTGCATTATTAGGCATTTTTTTAATTGATATTAATTTTTATTCTTTATCTCATGCACTATCTATTATTACTTCTCTTCCAGCATTATGGCTTAATATGGTTTACTATTTTGTATTCATAATCGCCTTAGAACTGATATTAAGATTATTCCATGGTTTTATTAGTATACTTTCCTATAAAAAAGAAGAACCTGTTGAAGAATAATTTTTGTGTGATGTTATGGAAATAGAAGTAGATTATACTCCAAGCCCTAGAGACCACTTCTTTATATCAATAAAACTAGGGGGAAATAAATATGATTATTGAAATAGATCCTAATCCCTCAAATTCAAAAAATAAGAATAACTATTTTATTTCTGTTAAATTAAACAAGAAGAAGTGGCTATCATTTGACAATACAACTAAAGGGCACAGAATCATGATGCAAGTATTAAAAGAAATTAAACCTCAACCAAAAAATAAGAAAATTAATGGCAAATGGGATGTATTAATAATCAAAAATAGAAAACTTATTGATAAATACAAAGTAAAATGGATTGATATGGATAAGTTAGATTGGATCAATGATGAAATTTGGGATACTGTTTGGACAAAGCCAATAACAAAAACCGTTTCAGATAAACTGTTGAAGTATTCACAATTTGTTTCTGATAATTATCAAGAGCTATATAAACACAAAGATAAAATGAAAGAGTTTGAATCTTTTTTGAAAGAAATAATGAAAACGTATTGCTAACTGCTGTTTTTTTGGCAATAACACCATATTAATATAAAGTTAATGTTATATTAATATAGTATTAAGGTGGTTTTATGGTTCAAAGTATAATAAATATATCTTCTGATACAAATATGGTTCTAAATGTAATAAAAGCAAAATATGGCCTTAAAGATAAAAGTCAGGCAATAAATGTTATGGCTGAGCAATATAAAGAAAAATTGCTTGAGCCACAATATAAACCTGAATTTTTAGCAAAAATAAAAAAAATCGAAAAAGAGAAAGGAATAAAGGTCAAAAGCTTTGCGAAAAGATATGGTTTAAGTGATTAAAGATGTATTCTTTGTTTGTTAAACCCTACGCTGATAAAATATTTAAAAAACTGGGTAGTAGGGATAAACAAGAACTAATTAATATTTATAAGAAAATAACACAAATACAGGAAAGTCCAAATCGGAATTATAATTTTTTACATTCCCCATTACAAAGCTACCAACATGTTCATGTAAATAAAAGCTTTGTACTTATTTTCAAAATATTTCATAATAAAAAACAAGTAGAAATTTATTCTTATGAACATCACGATGATGTCTATCTTGGAAAATGGGTTGAATAAAAAAGCTAAGAAAAATTAGTTGTGGTTTATTCAAGCTTAATCATATCTATTTGCATTATCGTACCAAATAACTAAGAAAGATTTGTTTTTTACTTTTTTTGAAATCTCTAAAGTAATAGCTAATCCTGCTCTGGTACTTTTGCCATATTTTCTTTTTGGAATTGAATCCCAGTGTGGTAGACTTGGCGCGTTTTTAGAAGTAATTTTTTTGTAATTAGCATCTTGTTCTTTGTCACTTACTAAATACACATCATCAATTAAATTTTGATTTATTGCATGTGTAATATGTGGAAATATAATTCCTTGATAACTTGTACCTCTTAGTTTGTGTTTGGGTAAGGTGCCTGGTTTAATACCATATTTTTTTTCATATTTTCCAGGATATAGTTGGTCATAAGCAACTGCGGATTGAAATGACTCAAACGCAACTATTTTTGCTCCTCTTTTTTTGAATATTTTTCCAGGCCCTAAAATAGAAGAACCATTTCCTACTGCAGGAATATAATAATCGATTTTGTCTTTAGTTTCTTTTGCAATATTGCATAATGCATCTAAAGTTATTTGGTTGTCAGAAAACCCAGCATCTGTTTTTCTGCCCATAGAGTGGTTAAGATAAACAAATCCTTTGTCCCATGGTTTAAACTCTTTTAGAAACTTTGGAAATCCAGCAATATAATCTTTTTCAGGTGTAAAATAAATCTTTGCTCCATAATCTGTAATCACTTTAATTATTGCCTTATCTATTCCTTTAGGAATAGCAACATGCGCTTTATAGCCTAGCTCTTTTGCTATGCCCGCAAAAGATGCTCCAGCAGTTCCTGAAGATGTTTCAAACACTTTTGCCCCTTTTTTTAAAACTCCTGTTTTTTCATAATGTCGAAATAGTGCAAGGTATACTCTGTCGTAATGGCTTCCAAAAGGATTAGAACACTCTTTTTTTAGAAAGATCTTGTTGTTGTTTGGAACCTTGCCTTTATATTCTATTAGCGGGGTATTTCTTATTTTTGTTATACTGTTTTGTTCCATATTAAATCATACTGACAAACATTTAATAAAATTGTGCAAAAAGAATTACTTTTTGGCAACTTTTGTCCAAAGGTATTTGAAATATGCCTTATAACTTTCTGCAATATCCTGGTTTTCTATGGCAAAAGCGAAAAGTTCTTTTCCATAAGAGTAATTAACTACTTTGTTGCCGTGAATGCCAATAACTACTGGGTTTGCGCTGAATTCTTTTGGTAAAAACTTTACTTCTTCGGAAACCCATGGCTTTATTTTGCCTTTCATTTCTGCACGTAGTATGTTGTAAAGCTTTATCCCTTTGGCTACTCTTTTTTTATTCCACATTGCAAAAAAAGAAGGATATTTTTTTGGAACATAACGTCCAGAACCAATCCAATAAATTTCTTTATAGTTTAAGGAATCATCCCAAATTGTTTTTATTCCTTCTTTGCCTCTAAAGATTTCTCCATTTATTGTTGGCTGGCAAGAATTAAATTTTTTAATTAGTTCAGGTATTTGTTTCTGTGCTTCTTTTTTAATTTTTACTAAATTGTTTTCCTTATCTTCAATATAACTTATGATTTTCTCTGGACTTGTTGTCTTAAATAATCTCTTTTTGTTTTCTTGTATATATGTAACTAGCCCCCGCTCAATAAGTTTATTTAAAATATCATAAATGTTTCTTCGTTCAATACCTGTTTTTTCGTGGATTTTTGCTATGTTTGATAAACCTAGATCAAGCAATACAGAATAAACTTTTATTTCGCCTTTGGAAAGCCCAATTTTTGCTAATATTTCTATATCCATAATAAAAATTACTACCAAAATGTTTATAACTTTGGTGTTGTTACAGTACCACAAATACATATATACTGCTGGAGAGCCAGAGATATTATGGACAAAAAAATCAAACTTTATCTTTCCCTCGGCATAATCTGTTTTGTGGTTATAATGGGATTAATTATTATATTTGGTGTGACAAATAAACCACTATTTGCATTGACAACTGATAACAACTCAACAGAGGAAATTAGGCTGGCTTGGATGAATAGCTGGGCAGAAAGTGCAATACCTGCAATAACAATGGAACATACTGATTTTGCAAAAAATAATGGTTTAACTATAAATTATATGGGGTTTCAGTATGGCCCCCCTATGGTAGAGGCTGGGGTGGCTGGGAATGCAGATGTGTTGTTTGTGGGAATACTTCCCGCAATAAGTCTATTATCAGCATCTGATAATTGGGTTATAGTAGGTAGGTTAGGTTATTTTCAAAATTCTTTAGTTATAAGAGCGGATTTGAATATTAATTCCATATCTGAGTTAAAAGAAAAAAAGATTGCTTTGCCTGTGGCTACCGGTCCACATCCTGTGGTATATAAGTTGCTGCAAGATAATGGTTTAGACCCTGAGATAGATTTAACTTTGTTAAATATTAAACCCTCTGATATGGGGGTTGCATTTCAAACTAAACAAATAGATGCGGCATCTTGGGGGGAACCACTGGTAACAATATTTGCAAAAAATAAAATTGCTTATCCTCTTATTTCTTGGACAGATATTGCGGTAATAATTTTCAATAAATCATTTGTTGAAAAAAACCCAGAAGAAGTAAAATTATTTTTGAAATCTTTGAAAGAGTCTTTTTACTATTTTTCACAAAATAGTGACGAGATTTTCAAAATAGCACCACAAGAAACCGTTTTTGATTACAACTTAATAAGAGAAATCACCTTAGTTGAACCAAACTATTTTGCAAAAAGTTTAGGAGATATTAACTTTGATATACCTAAAGACTGGATACCAATAATGCAACAAAAAGCAGATTTTGAATACAACGAAGGCTTTTTTAAAAAACTAGTTGATGTTAACAAAAATATTGATTTAAATTTTGTGCCTGAGTGATATTTTTGCAAAAAATAATAAAAATAATAATTTCTATTTTTGCATTTTTGTTTTTGTGGCAGTTAGTGTCATTTTTGTCAAATAGTATTTTTTTGCCGGGCCCAATAAAAATAATTTATTTATGTTTTAATATGGTTGTTACTGGAGAAATATTCAAACATATGTTTTTAAGTGTAAGAAGAGTTGTCTTTGGCTTTTTGTGTGGATTACTTTTTGGTTTTATTACTGGGCTTATATTTGGGCTTACTGAATTAGGGGATTATTTTACTTCAATATTAGAAATATTTAGGCCTATTCCACCGATTGCTTGGATCCCTTTGGCTATTCTTTGGTTTGGAGTAGGGGATTCTTCATCAATATTTATTATTTTTATTGCTGCATTTTTTCCTGTATTTACAAATACTCTTTTTGGAATAAAATCCTTGCCAAAAATATATTCTTACATTGGAAAAAACTTATCACTAACAAAAATGCAAAAATTTTGCCATATTACTTTGCCTTTTGTTTTGCCATATTCTTTTGTTGGTAGCAGAGTAAGTTTAGGGTTAAGTTGGATGGTAGTAATTGCTGCGGAAATGATTTCTGCTAGCTTTGGGTTAGGTTATTTAATAGAAGTGAATAGGTCATTAATGAATACCGATTTAGTTATTGCTACAATGTTATTTATTGGATTAACTGGTTTTTTGTTGAACAAAATTTTATCTTTAATAGAAAAAAAAGTAATTTATTGGAAGGGCGTTTCGCATGCTTGATAAAAATATATTTCTTGCAGTAAATGAATTAAGCTATAGTTACAAAGATGCAGAAAAAAACAAAGTCTTTGAAAATATTTCTTTTGAGTTGAAAGGAAATGAAATAATCGCCATTTTAGGAAAAAATGGCTGTGGAAAAACAACTTTGTTTAATGTTATTGCAGGGTTTTTAAAACAGGATGGGGGGCAAATAAAGTATTCTAAAGAAATAAGAAAAAAATCGGTTGCGGTTGTTTTTCAAGAATATAGCCTCTTAGATTGGAAAACAGTTTTTGATAATGTTGCTTTGGGATTAGCTTCTAAAAAGTTAAATAAAGAAGGAATAGCAAAAATAGTAGACAAAAATTTAAAATTGTTTGATTTATG
>Ga0268280_1002285_pt1 | contig 11327 bp, 9 predicted proteins | sample saktaG_9_FD_190139 | JGI IMG/M metagenome (GOLD analysis project Ga0268280, IMG submission 190139) | Saline water microbial communities from Sakinaw Lake, British Columbia, Canada - sak_2011_5_24_40m | ecosystem: Environmental > Aquatic > Non-marine Saline and Alkaline > Saline ...
CACAACAGCGATCTTGCTTTGATGGAACTGCCGCAGCCGGATAGTTCATTCGACCGCAAAGCGGAAGAGCAGAAACTTGAACTGCTTGAAAAACAACGCGAACAGTTCGGTGCAGTCAATGAACTTGCTCTTGAAGAGTTCGAAGGGGAAAAAGAGCGTCTGGATTTTCTCGTCGATCAGAAAGAGGATCTGCTCAGCGCCGAGACACAGCTTCGCTCGACCATTGAGGAGATTAACAAAACCGCCCTGCAGAAATTTCAGGAGACGTTCAGTGCGGTGCGAAAAAATTTCATCACTATTTTTCGTGAGCTTTTTGATCCTGAGGATGAAGTGGACCTGCTTATTCAGACCGGGGAAGACCCTCTTGAAGCCCATATAGAAATTGTTGCCAGACCGAGAGGGAAAAAACCGCTCTCCATCGAACAGCTCAGCGGGGGGGAAAAAGCTCTGACCGCTCTCTCTCTCCTCTTTGCTATCTATCTGGTAAAACCGAGCCCGTTCTGCATTCTTGATGAAGTTGACGCCCCCCTCGATGATGCAAACGTCAGCCGGTTTATTAAACTTCTGAAAAAATTTGAGAATAACACTCAATTCATTATTGTTACGCACAACAAAAAAACCATGGCATCCTGCCAGGCTCTCTACGGAGTCACCATGGAAGAGGAGGGAGTATCAAAACTGATACCCGTACGGCTTGAAAAAATAAGGATTTGAACCTTCCGGAAGAAGATATGCTGAAGAAACTGGTGCTATTTGACATTGACGGAACATTGCTTACTGTAGGCAATATCAATCGCACTATCCTCAGTGATGCGCTCAGGGAGGTCTATGGCACTGAAGGGAGCGCAGGCACTCACAATTTTTCCGGCAAGATGGATGGCGTCATTATCTATGAAGTCCTGCAGAATACCGGACTGAAAAACGATGACATTGCCGAAAAATTCGAGAAGGCGAAAAAAACCTATATCGAGATGTTCCGCGCACACTCAAGGCCTTCAGATGTCACGGTGATGGAAGGGGTCCCGGAACTGCTCAGGGAGCTTTCAGCGCATACTGAACTGATGATCGGCCTGCTGACAGGAAATTTCGAAGAATCGGGACGGCACAAATTACTGCTTCCGGGAATCAACCATTATTTTTCGTTCGGCGCCTTTGCCGATGACGGACACCATCGCAACGCACTGCCTCCGGTCGCCGTTGAAAAAGCATTCAGACTAACCGGAAAACGATTTACAGCACAGGATATCATCATTATAGGAGACACAGAGCACGATATCGCATGCTCCAGGGTCCTGAACGCAAAGTCAATTGCCGTAGCGACAGGCAACTATTCAACGGAGGAGCTGAAAAAACACAATCCGGATGTTCTCTATGAAAACTTAAGCCGGACCGATATTGTTATCAGTGAGATACTCCAAACTTCAATAAATTAACTGCTCTTTTATGAAGACCTACCGGCGACAAATCCGTGAAAAGATTTTACAGGCCCTCTATACCATTGAAATCAGGGATACCGATATTGATTCTGCTGCAGGCTGGCTTTTGACCCAGGAGATTCTTGACGATGCAAATGCCATGAAGTTTTTCAATATGCTCCTGAAAAACATCAAGGAGCACATGGAGGAGATTGATCTCTATATCGTCAAACATACCTTTAACTGGGACATGAGCCGCATTGCGATCATTGATAAAAATATCATTCGCATGGCCCTGACAGAAATTCTCTATTGCGAAGATATACCGCCGAAAGTCTCAATCAATGAAGCTATTGAAATAGCAAAAAAATTCACCAGCACAGACAAGAGCAGCAAGTTCGTCAATGGAATTCTGGATGCTATCTTTAACGATCTTAAAGCTGAAGGTAAAATACACAAAAACGGAAGGGGACTTATCGACCACTCAGCCGCCAAACTGCAAAAAGCGGATGGCGAAGAGTAAGGTGCATGAGCTGCTTTGAGTCATGATTTGCGTGTATTGAAGAGCCGTTGAAAAAGGGCGGCCGGTCTGCACGTAAACGGACAAAAAGCAAACTCAATGCTGAAAGACCGCTGTCGCTCTCTGGATCATATACCACCGTTCGGCAACTGATGATTTTTTGATGACTTTTTTAAGGCATGAAAAAAAAACCAAAAGACAAAGTCGCTTTTCTGAACAGGGTGCTCGGCGCCAAATACCCCGACCCGAAAAGCGAGCTGGAGTACATGAGCCCTTTTCAGTTGCTTGTGGCTACCATCCTTGCCGCTCAGGCAACAGACAGGCAGGTCAATATCATTACCAGAGAGCTGTTCAGGGTCGCACCTGATGCCGCAATAATGAGCGGAATGGAGCTTGATCAGGTAAAAAGCCTTGTCCGCTCAATAAACTATTACAACAACAAAGCAAAAAACATCCTCGAAGTCAGCCGGATACTGGCAGAGCGCTATGAGGGAGTCGTTCCCGAAACGAGAGAGGAGCTGGAAAGTCTTCCCGGAGTTGGAAGAAAAACCGCAAATGTTGTTTTGAGTAACGCATTCCACCAGCCGGTCATGCCTGTGGACACCCATGTGCACAGGGTTTCAAACCGGATCGGACTGGTACAGACAGAAAAACCGGATCAGACTGAAACGGAACTGATAAAAATCATTCCCCGTGACCTGGTTATCAACTTTCATCACTACCTTCTTCTGCACGGCCGCTATACCTGCAAGGCAAAAAAGCCGGGATGCGCAGGTTGTGAAATCAGCAGCGTCTGTGATTATCCGTCAAAAACCTAAGCAAGCTCAATTTTACGGTCAACGGCATAGACCCACTCCCCCTCAGGGCGCTGACGATTACCTGCCCACAGCTCAAGCGTCACACCCTTGCCTGATGAAAAAGGAGAGGTGAATATTTCAACCTGATAATAGAGCTCATCAAGGAGGTCGTCCCAGACCTTTTCAAGAGTGGTGCCTGCTTCCTTACAGGTCAGACCGGGATTAAGGCTGTAAGGGGTCTGAGTATCGGACTGAAAGTAGTCGCTGAGATAGATAAAACTGTCCGGCATCAGAAATCCACCCCTGAACGTACCCCTGGAACGTTTGACACCGGGAACTTCAACCCAGAATTCAAGCAGGGTATCGCAGGTCAGCTTACCGTCACCGGAAAGCTTTTCAAGGAGTTGCTGTACGGTCTGGCGGATGAGCACTTTGTTTTCGGCGATAAGCTCATGCATTTTGAAGTCAGGAGTATGGTCGCGCATAGTCGGTGAGCGGTAGGTTATAGGGTGGATGAATCAAGTAAATATATGGTTCTTTTGTGGTTGCGTCAACCTTTAGTGTTTTTATACGCCCTCTGCAAAAATTTCATCGCCATTGAATACCGCAGGTCGCAGACCACGCACGGAATTTGCGATATAGAGCATATCGGCCTCAAGCAAATCCGTCAGTGTCATGATTTTTTCAGTCGCAAAAGGTCGTGTTGCAAGAAAATAACGCCGGAAAATCCCGTCCAGAAGCCCGGCTTCAACCGGCGGGGTAAAAAAACGGCCTCCCCTGCTGATAAAAAGAGTACTGATCGCACCTTCGCTTACCTCACCGCGCTCATTGACAAAAATAACCTCTCCGAAGCCTTTTTGCCGGGCGAGCAGATAATAACGGTCATAAAGGTCCCTTTCAGAGGTTTTATGATAGAGTAACGGGCGCCCGGAATCGGTCCGGTGTCCTGCAAGACAGAGAGGCACAGCCTCTGCGGGATTGATCGTTCCGACAGACTCAAAGCCTGCGCTGAACTCTCCCTGACGTGACAAGATAAGTCTGACCTTGAAGCGCGTGCCCGATTGGCGCATCTGCTCTTCAAGACGTCTGAGCGTCAGAATGGCTGCCGTTTTATCGCAGAAAAAACCGAGTGCCGCCGACGACTGACAAAGCCGGTCAAGATGCTCGTCAAGCCAGAGATAGCTGCCGGACCAGAGAATGCTTTCAAACAGTTCCTGAGGTTTCCTGACTGCACACTCAAGCATTCTGGCTTTGAGCCTGCATTCCCGATACTCTTCCGCTGGATCGGAATCCCATACAATGCCGCTTCCTGAACCATAGATTCCCTCCTGTCCGGAAAGCTCAAGGGTCCGGATTGCCACATTAAAAACCATGTCGCGCTCCGGCGTTATAAAACCGATAGTCCCGGTATAGACTCCTCTCGGTTCCGATTCAAGCGATTGTATAAGTTTCATGGCTGTTATTTTCGGCGCGCCCGTTATTGATCCGGATGGATAGAGGGCCCTGAAGAGTTCATAAAGTCCGACATCGCCCTTCTCTTCACCGCGGATTGTTGAGACCATCTGATGAAGCGTCGGATAGGTCTGGGTTGCAAACAGTTCGCCGGCATCTACCGAACCCGGCCTGCATATCCGCCCGAGATCGTTCCTCAAGAGATCGACAATCATGAGATTTTCAGCCAGATTCTTTTCACACCGGCCCAGACCCTCTTTCAGGCGGCTGTCCTCTTCGGAACTGATACCTCTGGGAGCGGTCCCCTTCATCGGCATGGTTTCAATGACGGATCCGCAGCGCGAAAAAAAAAGCTCGGGAGAAAAAGAGAGAATGTTACGCCCTGCGGTGTTGAGAAAGGCTGTATAAGTACCCGGCTGAGCCTTTCTCAATGCTGAGAAAAGGGTTGATGCAGAGCCGCTGAATGAGAAGCGGTAACGCAGGGTGTAATTGACCTGATAGACATTGCCAGCGGAAATTTCATCCTTGATCACGTTTATTCTCTCTGCATACTCATCAAAGGAAAGATTCAGTGATAATCCCGTTAAGCCTTGAGAGTTTGAGGAGAGCCGGCCGGCATGTCCGGAAAAAAGCTCTTCGACTTCAGCATATGAAAAGCGTTCAGGGCTCCTGTAAACTCCGAACCATGCAAGAGGAGATCGTACGGGGTTTGTGCCGGCGGCGGCAAGAAGAGAGCGCTCAAAACCCTGCCCGGCCTCATAGCTCAGCCAGCCGGCAAGAAAATACCCCCGGGCATGCTTTTCTTCGAGCGTCCGGAAAAAATCCTCAAGCCCGAAAAGAGAGGAGAGTGTCACCACTTCCACAGGATCGGAAAAAAGAAGGGCTCCAGGAGCGGGCCCTTTACAGAAGCCCGATTCAAACCAGAGCGAACCATCCCTTGAAAGAGTACCGGCGATATGCTCAAAATATGCCGCTCCCTTCATCTCAGACCGCTTCAATGGTAATTGTTTTTTGAAGGACGATTTCCAGCCATGATTTCAGCTGATCTGCAGCCCAGATCTCAATGTCGGGTTCAAAACGGGTTTTCATACGGAGAATAATCTCACTGCCCCTGCGTTCCGCATTAAGCGACTGAATGTTCTTTCGGTGCCCCCGCTCAAGGCCGTTGGCCAGTCGGAGAATTCCGGAAAGAACGTCAACGGCATGTTTATCCGCAGGCTTGAGTACGCTGTACGCCGCATGTTTCTCCGAAGGTGGTGATTTGCGGTGATAACGGGCAACATGGCCGATAATTGCTGTTTCTTCAGGGGAAAAGCCGCGCAGTTCACCGTTAAGGATAATGTACTGACTGTGTTTATGATGTGACGAGATGGATATAAAAGCCCCGATATTATGAAGAAGCGACGCATACTCCAGAAGCTCCCTGTAGGACTCTTCAAGATGGTGAAGAGCCGCCAGGCTGTCAAACAACTGCAGGCTGAGGCGGGCAACCTGCTCTGCATGCTCCCGGTTCCAGTCACATCGAAACCCGAGTTCATAGACGCTCTCCCTTCTGATATCGAGCTCGGAATCACTGCCTTGCGCCGTATCGGGAGAATAGAGGTTCTTCAGATAGTGGAGAACCATCCCCTCCCGTAATGCTGAATCCGAAACGACAACTTCACTGAGATTGAAGAGCCTGAAAATCATATCGACAAGAATCAGCCCCGGCACAATAAGGTCTACCCTTTTTTCATCCAGACCTGTCATTTTCCTGCGTTCAGCAGCGCCGAGCGGAAGCACTGCCTTGTAGAGAGCATTAAACTCCGTACGGGTAAAGACGCTGTTGTTTAGCGACACATCACTCTCCCTTCCGTTCATGGAACGTATCATGCGGGCTATATTCTGTGCCGTTCCGGAAGAGGCGATAGCTCTGGTCACCTTGAGTTCAGCGGCTTTTTCAACGGCTGAGACCATTTCGGCCGAAAAGAACTGTTCAAGCAGCTTGACGTCAGACCGGGCAATCGGATCGGTGTCGATAAAACGCTCGTACATTCGCGCCACACCGATTTTTCGGCTCTCAAGAAGCTGAACACCTTCATTGCTGGCTATGACAAACTCAACGGAACCACCGCCGATATCGAACAGAAGATCGGCGCTCTGACTGATCTTCACGGCATTGCGTACCCCGTAGTAGATAAATTCAGCCTCCTCCCTGCCGGAGATGACCTTGACGCTGAGACCGGTTTCCTCCCTTATCCTTGAAATGAAATCGCCCCTGTTTTTTGCTTCCCGGATTGCACTGGTTGCAAATGCCAGAACGTTCTTCGGAGCGACACCGTGATGGAAGGCGAGAACAAGAAAATTCTTCAAAGCCGCAATACCCGACTGCATGGCCTCTTCATTGAGCATTTTCGTTGAAATACTGCCCCGTCCGATACAGATCATATCCTTGACACGATCAATCTCAACAATTCCCTTTCCCCGGCTATCCTCGACAATAATCATGTGAAAGGAGTTGGTCCCGAGATCAATTGCGGCTACTCTTATTTTTTCAGTCGTCATACTCAAGGTCTGGAAGCGATTTTATAAAGCGCTGTAAAATAATAGTTTTAAAAGGGAAAAGGAAGATTAAAGCATCCCGGGTTGCCGGTCTTTCCTCTTACGGAGTTTTCAGTGTATATTCAAGCCTGAAAGGGCAGCATCATTTCCGTCTATGATCACTTTTTTTCATTACCCACTCAGCACCTTTAACATGCAAGAAATCGACCGGCTTGAACTCCGCTATGAAGTTGCACGTAAAGTCATTCATCTGTCGTCCCTTTCGATTCCGGTAATCTACTGCCATATCACAAGAGATCTGGCGCTTCTTATTCTGATCCCTCTTTTTGCCGGTTTTTTTCTTGTCGACCTGCTTAAAAATTTTAACCGCCCTGTTTCGCAATGGTATCACAAGACCTTCGATGCCATACTTCGGGAACATGAGCTCAAAGGTGAAACAATACATTTGAACGGAGCTACGTGGATAGCCATGTCGGCCCTTCTCATGGTACTCTTTTTTCCGAAAGTCATTGCCATAACGGCTTTTTCAATGGTCGCCGTTTCAGATACCGTTGCCGCCATTGCAGGAAAAGCATTCGGCAGACACCGGTTCGGAGGAAAAAGCATGGAGGGAAGCGCCGCTTTTTTCCTCTCTTCAATGGTTATCGTTTCCATCGTACCCGGACTTCATCCGGTAATCGGTTATGTCATGGCCGCAGCAGCAACGTTAACAGAGGCCTTTATGGTGCGCATAGTGGAAATCAGAATAGACGACAACCTCTCAATCCCTCTTGTCAGCGCATCTGTCGGCATGGGTTGCTATATGCTTTTTATGCCTGAACAGATCGCCTTCCTTTCCATGTGCCGTTAGATTTCCCTTTCAACAATATTATGCAGACAATTCTAACCGATTCAGCTGAAGAAGCTGCAGCAATACTTAACTCAGGAGGTGTGGTAGCTTTCCCGACTGAAACCGTTTACGGTCTTGGGGCCGGCATCTGCCATCCGGAAGCCGTCAGACAGATTTTTCAGGCAAAAGGGCGACCGGGTGACAACCCGCTTATTGTTCATATCTTCAGTCTTGAGCAGCTCATCGATGTTGCTGCTGAAATCAGGCCGGACGCAGAAAAACTTATTGAGCATTTTTTTCCCGGACCTCTTACGCTGGTATTGAAAAAAAATCCACGGGTGCCCGATGCCGTTACTGCGGGCCTTGAAACCGTGGGGGTTCGCTGCCCGTCAAATCCGCTCACAAGGGAGTTTCTCCGTCTCTGTCTTTGTCCTGTCGCCGCTCCTTCCGCAAATCTTTCAGGACTGCCGAGCGCTACAAGCTGGGAAGCCGTATATGATGACCTTAACGGAAAAATCGACTGCCTTCTGCGAGGCAAACCGAGCTCAATCGGCCTTGAATCGACCATCGTTGACTGTTCCGGACCGGAGACGCTCCTTCTCAGAGCCGGTGCGATAACCCTTGAACAGCTGCAGGCGATTATTCCTGAAATTACTGCCGGGACTCACGTCAATGAAGAGGAGCCTCCGAAAAGCCCCGGGCTGAAATATCCGCATTACGCACCCAGGGCATCAATTATCCTTTTCAATTCCGGTGAAAACGTAACTGCCGTAAAAGCTTCGGCATATATAGGCCTTGCACTCCCCCCCGAAGGAAGCAGGCTGGTCAAAGTCTGCCGGAATCTTGAGGAGTACGGCCGGGAGCTGTTCAGCTTTTTCCGGCGTTGTGATACCGAAGGCATTGCTGTGATCTACTGTGAACTGCCTTCAGACCGTGGACTCGGCCGAGCGTTGCGGGACAGGATAAAAAGGGCTGCAGGAGCGGATTGAATAATATCATCATCCCGGGCCTGTTCAGAACGAATAAGAACAGCCGAGATGGAATGATCCGGGAGCGCTGGTATTGCGCTCGTCATTACCGCTGCTGTATACCTTTCTGTCGCGATACCATGTCTTTTCAAATCTTGCTCCAAGCTTGAGATTTTTCACCGGCTCCCATGTTGTCAGCACAATAAGGGACTCTCCGCGTCCGTTGTACATTCCAAGATTGAAAGAGAGTGGAAGGTCATCCTCATAGGCATAGATAGCGGCATCGTAATCATCGGTATGAAAAAAGGTAAACCGCCCTTTCAAGCCGAATTTACCGGTATGGAATCCTGCCTGCTGATAGAACAGCCAGCCATAAAACCGTTCATCCCCGGCAAGATAGTCCTTAACCACTTTTTTCACTTCCCCCCGGGTTCTCAATTGAACATGACGGGAAAGTTCAACATCACAATCCAGACGACAGCGATCGGTTATTTTCGGCAGAGGTGCATAGATTTTATCTTTATCCTTGCATAAACTCGATTCACTGTCGTGAAAGGGACATTGTTTCAGGGCTTCTTCCTTGTATTTATGCTGCAGTTGAAGATTCCAGCTCACTGCTGAAGATTGTTTCCACGTTAAAAATATTCTGGAATCATTTCCGTCGGAAGGATACGGGTATGCTATGTCCTTCAGTACAGGAAACCTGAACCTGTCATGATACCCGGCAAAAGAAAGATTACCGGAAACTTTTGCGTCAAAGCCGATATAGTACCCCTCTTCGTTTGAACCGTCATCTCCTCTTTCGGCAAACGCTCCGGCAAACGGGGAAAAATAGTCCGCTCCATAATTCCTGACAGCAAACAGAACATTCATCTTCGGAAGCACTTCATATTCGGCTCCGGCTATCCACGACAGATCATGACCGGAATTACCCGCAAAAGCTGCTTCAGCAAAAATACCAAGCCTGCCGACTGAAAAATCCGTTTCAAAACCGGCAAGATAATCCGGTGTTTCAAGTGAACCGGCATTGTAGTCATAACAAAGCCAGCTTCCACCGATTTTACCTTTCAATAGCCTCCCGTCGAATCGGTAAAGCAGATTTCCGCCGTAAACCTTTTCCTGTATCCTGTCCTTTCTGCTGCGTTCAAGATCGTTCCGGTGATAACCGGAAGTACCGATACTGGTGTAGGTTTTATTTCCGGGATCAATCAGGTTGGCGGAATAAAATGCTGTCAATGCAAATGGTTTCAGGTCAATTGTTGCAGCAACCCCCTGAAAAAAACCATACTCCGAGCTCGAAGCATAGGGGGAAAGACGTTTTGATGTAATCCTGACGCTGTTTTCAGGGTCGGACCCTTTTGAAAAATAGCGTCCCTGTCCGACAAGCAATCCCTGACCGAAATTCAGCTCATAGTTTCCCAGTACTGCACCTGTTATGATCCCGAGATCCATAGCGCTGATGCTTAATGAGGTGAAATCGGCAAAATCAGGCTCTCCGATATCCTTTTCATGGACCAGACTGACTTTATATTTCGAGAAGGCAAACTGAAGCCGGTTATAAAGCTTGTAGTTCTCTCCGGCATATTTGCCGTTCAGAATACCTTCGCGCGGAGTTGTCTCCCAGTAGACCCGGCTGTAAAGGTTTCCAGTGAAAGGTTTTGATGACCCGGCAGCGGGTAACTTCGATCGCTGTTCAAAGGATATATAGGGAACAATACTCAGGGCCTTGCTTTTTCCGATAACTGTTTCAAGCTGCTCCAGCGAAATAATCGGTCCCATGCTGTTTCGCCACTCCCGGATCGCATGAATATCGGAACTGTTCAGCCATGGCAACTGTCGCAGTTCATCGATTCCGGCATTGTTGATAGGTATCCTGTTTTCTTTAAGCTCCTCGATATCTTCAAGAAGTTTCTCACTGTTTGTGGAATTATCTCCCCTGTCAATAAGATCCTCAAGAGTTCCTTGAGCAGCTGCATAAACCGGACTGAAAGATTCAATGGGAAATAAAACAGCAAACGCCATGACCGAGCGAACGACATGACGTTTAAAATGGAAGAAAAGCTGTCCCATAACATGCGGGTTTTTGCGTTGACAAAACCCGTATACAGCTTACGGGCTTTCCGCTAATTTATAGAGTTCCTGGACCTCCTTACGGCTCAGATAGCGCCACTCGCCTCTCCTGAGTTCTCCGGCAAGCAGACCTGCATAGGCTACTCTTTCAAGGCGTTTAACCTCAAAACCAAGAGTCTCGAACATCCTTCTGACCTGATGATTCTTTCCTTCATGAATACTCAACAGAACCTGCATACCATCATCAAGTATTTTAGCCCTGCAGGGACTGACTTTTTCCCCGGTATCTTTCAACCGCATGCCTTTGGTCAGCTGAGGCAGCAGATTCGGCGGAAATTTCTCAGACAACACAGCAAGATACTCTTTTTTTACATTTGAAGAAGGGTGCATAAGTTTATGCGCCAGATCTCCGTCGTTGGTCAGAAGAATAACGCCTGTCGTTTTCCTGTCAAGCCGGCCCACCGGAAAAACACGTTCCTTGACATCGATATAATCAAGTACCATCTCACGATTTTTTTCATCACTGTTGGTGGTAATGACGTTTCTCGGTTTGTTGAGCAGGATATAGACCTTTCTTTGCTCGGGCTGAGCAAACCGCTGGCCGTCGACAATAACCTCATCCCGTGAAGGGTTAACCTTTATACCCGGCTGCGTGATCACCGCACCGTTGACCGTAACCCTTCCGTCCAGAACAAGCTGGTCGGCTGCCCTTCTGGAGGCTATGCCGCATAAAGC
>Ga0268280_1002293_pt1 | contig 11298 bp, 10 predicted proteins | sample saktaG_9_FD_190139 | JGI IMG/M metagenome (GOLD analysis project Ga0268280, IMG submission 190139) | Saline water microbial communities from Sakinaw Lake, British Columbia, Canada - sak_2011_5_24_40m | ecosystem: Environmental > Aquatic > Non-marine Saline and Alkaline > Saline ...
CCGGGGCAGCAACCTGCTTCTGCAGAGTGTCAATAATCGCAACCGAAACTTCCCTTGTCGAGCCCTTAAAAACAGCCTGTATTTCATGCTTAGGCGCAACGCCGGTCTTAGCGTCTATATCGTAATAAACATCATTATCAAAAATTAGGTAGTTCATCTTGGTAATATTTTAGGGGTTATGAAAATTACTAACTCTGTCCGGGTATGGGTCTTAGTCTTATACTCAAAAAACTTTCCGATTAACGGAAGATCGCGCAGGAGCGGTATGCCTTTTTCGCTATTATTGTCGTTGGAAGTAATCAGGCCACCAACGGCGATAGTTTGGCCGTCTTTAATCTTAACTAAAGTATGCATGGACTTGGTGGAGATCTTGGGCGCCTCAATGGTCGTGCCCTGGCCCATATCAATGCTTCTTATCTGGTCAAGTGTGGTTACCACAGGAGTAAGCTGCACCAGAATCTGATCATCCAATATGCTGGCCATAAGCCGCAAAGTTACTCCTTCTTGCACTTGATCAGTAGTTGCGCTTGTGGAAGCAAGGCCTGCCGAAGAAGTTGTGGTAGTGGTATTAGCCACGTAGCTGGTCACAGTACCCACCTGAACCATAGCTGCCTGGTTATTCAGCAGCATTATCTTTGGCTGCGAAACCACTTCCACTCGTCCCTGCGACTGAAGCGCTTTTATCAACGCGCTTATTCCGCTGGAACCGATACCAGAATCATCTTTAGGGCCGGAAGCAGTAAGGGTAAATAGCCCTGGAGCAAGAAGATTCTGCGCGGCAAAATTAGAAGATAGGCTCAGCTGTTTTAGGTCGCCTAAGTTCTTATAAATGGCATTCCAGTCTATACCGAAGGTGTTTTCCCTGGAAAGAGTTACTTCCAGTATCTTTACTTCAACTAATATTTGTTTGTTGGTTTCGGTGTTTATCAAGTCAATGTAGCTGGCTATTTTATCCAATGCCTGCGGGCTGTCTGTTACCATGACCAGACCGGCAAGCTTGTTAAAGGAATATTTTCCGGATACTGAAATCATCTTTGCCAGGTTTAGCTCTACATCCTTCCAAAAGGACATGGCCTCTTCCTTGCTTTCCACAAAAACCCTTGCCCCTACCTTTATATTCATGTTGGAATTGTTATTACTGCTAGAAGATGCAGTCGCTTCAACCGGCTTTGTCCAAGATTCATTGCTGATGGTGTCAGAGAAGGTTTGCGTGTTTGGCGGCAAATTAAGCTTAAAGGTGCGCGTCTCTTTGGAAAGAATGATCAAATCATTATCCTTTACCTTAAAGCCGCAGCTTAAGGGGAAAAGCATGGTATTTAACGCCCGCCATATAGGCACATCCTGGACATCAAGCGATACGCTGGTATTTGAATCAACCTCTGGATCATAGACAACGTTGTATCCGATCACCTCTGCGACTTTAGCAATAAGCGTTTTTAAACTAACCCCGGATGAACGCAAGGTAATCTTTTTACCAAAGACTAGGGGTAGTTCTGGCTTAGGGCTTTCTAATTTTTCCTTAGGCTGCTGGTTTTGAGTTTCCTTTACTTCAGGGGCATCTGTCTTTAGCGCTAGAGCTTCTTTCCACTCACTAACGAGTATCTTTGTCTTTTGCTCCTGGTTTAACGCAAGTAAAAGATTCGGGCAAGACAGTAATATCCCTGACACTAAAATTAAGGTAATTAAACGCATATGGCTCTCCTCCTTCTTTTTTGTTTGATTCTTCTTTATGTTTTTTACAGCTTATGGGATAAGTAAGTTTATTTCTCCATTCAGCCGGCTCTATCACCACCGGTTCATTATGTTCCGGGATAAACATACCATTCTCAATGTGCGCTGGCATCTGCACGTTTTGCACAATCGGGCTCGACCAGTAAAAATAAGGAAAATCATTTCCGTAGAAGTTCCCGGCGAAATCCTGCATATTCTCCTTTGCTCCCAACCTGTAACCTGTTTCAAAGGCCTTATCTTTTTTGCCAAAAGTAGAGCAGCCGGCTAACAGCAGAACAAAACTAATTGCTAAAAACTTTTTAATGTATCCCATAAGGACGCTCCTTTGCGCAAGCTTCAAGCGCTTCTAAATATTTGCCTTCAAATTGCTGTACTTTATTCTCCAGATATTCGTTATCCTTTGCATCACTTGTAGCCAACCAGTAAAGAAACGGATCAGGCACCAGGCGGATTACGCCACGGGATGAATCAGAGATTAAAAAAGCTTCTGAGAACTTTCCTTTCTGGGTCTGGACAGATTTTAAGAGTTCTATCTCCTTATCCGTCAAAGAAGCAAAGGTCTTTAGGGAATCAACGACATTCGGCTCCTGCTTTAAAAACACTTTGTTTGCGGCATTGGCCTGAATGGCGATACCGCAGTCTCCCCCGACAAGGTCAACTATCTCCTGTGTTATAGCCACAGCTGAGCAGTGGTATTTCCTGTAAGTCTTAAAGGAATTGGTGATAAATTCAGCAGTATTCTTTAAACGCAACAGGCTCCAGGCTTCATCTATGAGCAAGAATTTGCGCTTAGGCTTCATTTCAGCTGATGAGACAAAATTGGTAATAAAATACATAATGTTCAGCAAGACCACCAGCTGTAAATCGGAATGCGCGCTTAAATTTCCCAGCTCAAATACGGTAAACTTGGTGCCAAGGTTAAATTGGTTCTTACCGTCAAAGAACCTGCCGTATGAACCTTCTCTGGTAAAAGGCGTAAGTTTTAAAGCAAGCTTTAAGCCGATACTCTCGCCTAATCCCAGTTTCCGGTTGCAGGCATGGCTTTTTAATTTATCCACTACGTCAGATAAAACTACTTCCTCATCTTTATTCTTTCTCTCCTCATAAGCAGATAGAATCGCCTTTTGCAGAACGCCTTCCTGCTCTCTAAAAAGCCGTTCTCTTTCATCACCGCCTGAGCACATCTCAGATAATACTGTCACCAAGAAAGCCAAATGTTCTGAATCCGGCTCTTTTAAGAAAGGATTAATTGTAACTGGATTATTCAGTTCAAACTTGATGTACTGACCTCCTAAAATATGACAGAGTTTCCTATAAGAATCTCCTTTGTCCAAGACAAAAAAGTGGGAGTCAAGCCGGGCATTCTGCAGGATAAAGTCATTCACAAAAAAACTTTTACCCGCTCCTGATGCGCCGATAATAATCGCGTGTGGATTGGTGTTAGAGTCAAAGAAATCCCAATTAACCAATTCTCCTCTTCTATTTAGATATACTTGCGCAGGAGTTTGAGTTCCCTTGACTGAGCCGTATAAAGGAAGCATATCGCTCAAGTTAGAAGAGATCATGCGCCTGGTGCGTTTGATAAACCTCTCGTAAGAGTGATCAAAACACAAAGGCAGGCAGGATAAAAAAAGTGAAGCGCCGATAATTTCTTCTTTTAGACCTTCGCAGCCCATGCGGGATAACATATTTAAAATGTTGGCAATGGAGCTCTCGCATTTTTCTTTTGAGCTTTCCGAAATAATAAAATGAATCCTGGGATAGATTATCTTATGGCCTGAACTAAAGGTCTCTCTGATCACAGAATCAAGCTCTTCTTTTTTCTCAGAGGCCTCAATAGATTTATCGCCGAAGTAAGTAGAACGCTGCATAAAAGCAAAGGCCTTCTGCATCTTTATCCCTCTTATCGCCACTTCCTGTTTTGGTATATAAAAGTTAATCACCATAATAAAATCTTTTAATAAATCCAACATGGAAAAGCGCGTTCCCCTGGCAAGCTCTGCGGTAAACATGCCGGTTTCCGTAGATAGGGGAAGTTCCTTTAAGGTAACTACCTTAAACAACTGATTTTCAAACTCAAAGCCCTCTAAAGAGGCTTTCGGGCAATTGTATAAAAGCTGATCTGTAAAGAGCTCGCTTTTCCTAAATACCGGCATAGGCAGACTGTTTGCCCGTTTGGGATTCAGTAATTTATAGATAAGACAATACAATTCTTCTTCATTAAGCCTGGAGTGCCTGATTTCACAGGCCTTAAATACGCCTTCCACTACATCAGAAAACCTGGTAACACTTTGGCAATTCACTAAGAAATCATCTGAGAGCTTTTCTTTGATCCTATTTTTCCCGGAAAAATAGAACTGAAGTTTGTCGCCGAAATTTGTGTGCGACCAGGAAGGAAAATAACGCAAGGTAAAAAAACAGCGTATTCTTTTTGATGAATACGGCCCGGTATGTTGCTCGAAGAAGCCAGTCTTTCCTAAATTTAAGTGCTCTAGTTTAGCTTTATTGGCTTCTCTTACTATATTATTATCAAAACTTCCGGCGAAATCCCTGTAGCTTTGGAGTGTATCTTCAAAATCCTCATCACAAATGAGTATGAATTGGCAGCTCACCAGATCTTCCGGCAGCCGGATAATGACGCCCTCGATCATCTGGGCTAACTGCTCCAAATGAGCAGCAGATTTTGTTTCACTCTCAATTAAGGAAACTTCCCAAACCTGTCCAAGGCTTCCGTCTTTAAGCACAAAAAAGCCGTTCTCATACCCATAATAAGGCAGCAGCTCTGTGAAGGGCATGCCTTCTTCAAGAAATGATTCTAATGTGTGCGTCTTCATTATTTTTTACTAGTCTCCTTATAAGGGACTATCAAGGGAATTTTTGCTTCACTTTTAGCTTGTGCATCAATAAACCAGCGCGAATCTTCTACCATGACATAAATCCAGTGGCCGCTAATTAAAACTTCAGGTGAATATTTCGACTTATGCGCAGGCAGCCACACCATGCGCACATCCGCCGGTTCAACCACCGGAACATAGGGTTTGACATAACCAAAGGCTTTATCAATTTTTAAGTTTTCCTTTATATAGTTAACTGTTTCAGCTCGACCGCTAGATACAGCTTCCAGATATACATCCATTACCTTGCTTGAGTTTTCCTTAACTAATCCTTTAGACGCAGCGCATCCGCTAGTAATCAAGAGAACCAAAATTATCGCTGGGAATTTCAAGGCCTTCAATTTGCACTCCTTTCTGGACAACTAAAACAACTTTTTTTCCTGCCTCAATTTTTACCGCAGGGATCATGGCTTGCAATTGTTTCTGATAATAGCTGGACATTCCTTGCGCGCTATTGGCTAACCCGGAAAACATAGCATAGCGTCCGGTATTACCAGTAACGTTTTGAGAAGTTTGGCCGTAGGCTCCGGTAACGGTTGAGGTTTCCGCCTGGGAGAGCGCCTCAGATCCTCCTGCAAGGAATCCGGATAAAAAATTCAGGCTTAATTGTTTTCCTGTGTTGTAAATTAATTCTCCCTGTATACCTAAACGTCCGTCACTGTCCGCTAAGTAACCTAAATTCGCCTCATGTTCAAAAACTTGTCCATTCGGTAATACTGCGGAAAAGCTTACAATCTGAATGACTGCCCTTTTTGAAACCACGTCTCCTACAGCCTTGCCAATGGCAAAAGCCCCTTTTAGAGGGATCCTTGTGTTATTCGGGCCGTAAAAGGCCTCATCCACGCTGATTAATACCGGAAGAGGGTTATTTTCATTAGCAGGGGCATACACACCGGTAAGAAGAGTGCATTTAACAAAGCTCCCCAAAGGAAGATAAACATACTTCTTCCCGGGAGCTTTTTCCTCAATCTTGATTTCGCCGACTTTAGCCATTTCCAGATTAATTGTCTTGCCGGCTGGTTGCGACATAGAAATAGGATTGTTTTGCGCCTCTTCAATAGAACCGGTGCTCTGCCCCCGCTCAATATTTTTCTTTGTTAAACCAGTATTCTGCTCAAGCTTATCCGTTACTCTTTTGTCCAAATCCACGATAATTTTACTAATCTGGCTTTGATTCTTGCGTAACTCTTGGGCATTTTTCTCTAAAGAACTAATACGTTCAGAAAAAGAATCAAACTTTGAGATGATATCGTAATACTGCTTTTCAATACGTGAAACATAAGACTTTGTATCCACAGAACCAACTAAGACGCCGACATCTTTATCTCCACCAGGACCAGCGGTTTTTTTAGTCTCAACTAACCCTAAGCCTTTCTGTATCTTCTGGGTTTCCTTACTTCCGGCAAACAACAAAAACACCAAAACAATGACTGAACAGGAAATAACCACGAAAGCTAATTTCGGATTATTACGTAGCACTGGCGGAAGCTTATTAAACCCGGGAATTTTATCAAAAGGTATTTTCATTGTGTCAGCCCTTCCACAATCATGTAAGCCTTGGTGGTATGACCTGAGGGTTTCTTATTAGCATCGTGAGGCCGCGCCTCCAATATCTGGCTGTCTACACTTATGGCCAATAAGCCCGGAAACTCTATATGCTCAATAGGCACGACAACAGGCTTATCCCCGAGGTTCTCAAAAGTCAAAACAAAGGCTTTTAGTTTACTGGAAAGCTCATAAGCCTCATCGATAATGATGCGGATTATTCCGTTATTAAAAATCTCCTGGGGATACAGCTTTGAGCTGACTGAACCAGGCGGCTGCCTGCCCGTAAGAAGCGCTTTCATTAATTCAACCGTATTTGCTGTGTCTCTGCCTTGCTCTGTACTTACTTCCTGATGAGGTTTTTTAATCTTTATGCGGGTAGCTGCTTGTGTCTCATCCATGATTAGGTGCAGGCAATAGGAAACATTATCCTGGGTAACTACGTAAAGCCGAGAGTCAAAGCTTTCTCTGGGCAATAAAAAAATCCTATTTCCAAGCGTTTCGATCTGCAAGATTTCGCTTGTGACGCTTTTTGTGACATTGGCAATTTTGTCCGGGAATTCCGCTTCTGTAACCATACCTGCTTTTAACCTTAAGATAATCTCATCGCTGTAATCCGATGGACTTGAAGCATCAGCCTGCCCTATAAGAAACATTCCGGAAACAATCATTAAATAAAATAATCTTTTAAATATTTTCATTGCGTCTCTACCTCTTCCTGTTTTACTCCCGCAATCACCAAACCGTAAGGGTTGGTCTCAATAGGCGGAATTCTTTGCAAAGTCATAGTGTAACAAAGAATACGGTCATCCAGTTTTTCTTTACCCATGAAAATAATCTTTTCTCCAATGAGTGTTACCTTAAAATCCGTGCCTGAGTTTTCCGATTCAGGGTCTTTGCTCAGGGAAAATAACGAGGAGATATTATCGCGCGTAACTCTTGATATTTCATCTTCGAGGCTTGCCTTTGTCCTGGAAAGTAGTCCCGGCGCCATATAACGCATTGCTCTTTGATAAGTGTCCTTGACTGTAAGAGGTGTAAAGTTATTGCGGTTTAAAAGCCAGTTTGAGGCAAAACCGCATACCACTGCTTTATCTATGCGGTTTGGATAAGCCACACCTGCTTCCTGAGCACTGGGGATGTAATAAATGGACTGGGGCTTTGTGGATACCTTAAATAACGTAACCAATAAAGCTATGCAAAATACAATCACAGCATAAAGGCTGATCCCCAAAAAGGCAGATGTTTGTTCGGCCTTTGCCCACTTCTCAACAAAACCTGTACGTTTTACTTTTTCGGGACTAAAATCATTCATGGCAAATAAAAAAGGCTGGCTTCCTGAAATTGCTTTCAGAAAACCAGCCCAGTTTTTCTCTGATCTATTGTTCAGACCGAGGATACTGCGACTGAAAATTTACTTTACCTAATTACATTTCTTTTATACATCTTAGCTTTTCACTTGTCAAGTATTTTCTTTTGAGAGAAATATTTTTAAAATCTATTTGAATTACTTTATTTAGTTTTATATGCACTTACCTTATTACCGACCAAACCAACGAAACCACCCATCCTAAGACGGTCCAGCCTAAAAGTAAGTTTAATAAAAATATCGCCAGCTTATTTTTATGCTGCCTTAAGAACGCAATCAAAGTCGGCAAAAAGTAAAGGGCAAAAATTAAAACCACCAATAAGAGTTCTAGTATTGTGAAATTCTGCATCTGCATTTTTAATCCTCTCTCCTAAAAACCGAATATCGGTTGACTATTTTTGGCGGATCAATCAACCCTTTTATCCGAATTCCGTGTTTATAAAATATGTGCGTAATATAGCCCTGAGGCTTACCTTGTTTTATCAACCTTAAAAACATCCAGCCTCCAAAGAATACAAGGCCTGCGTAAAAGGTATCAAAAAAAAGTATCATAGAGCCGCAGGCTAGGGATAATATCCCTATATCTTCAGGCTCAAGGCCAAAGAGAAGCAGAGGTTTATCAATGGTGCGCAGGCATTTTCTCATTATTGTTTAAACAATCCCTCCAATATCTTGGGTATAAACATAAGAATCATAAACCCAAAACCGCAGGCAATAGCTACCCCCTGTTTTCCATTTAGAAGCGCCATTACTCCGGCAATAAGCAGTATAGCCCCTAGGATTCTTGACACGGGCCCGGTGAGTATATTGATTATAAAAGTGGCAAAATCTCCTACTACCTGCTGTTGTTGGGAAGTATCTATGTCCGCAAAAACATAGGGCGCAACCATCATCGAAACCCCGAGGACTAAACATAAGACCGCAAAGGTCTTTAACATAAACCTCTTTCTTTTAATATCTCTGTACATATTCTTTCCCTCCTCTCATTTTATGTAGGTTGTTTATCATCATATTCAAACGGACTTGAAATAAACCTGTCCCTTTCTGCCTTATCAAACAAAAATTCATGATTAGCTATCACCGTAAGTTTTCCTCTTGAAAAAATAACAGATTTATAAAAGGGCAGCCTTAAAAACACATTCTCTGAGATGTAGTTTTTAGTAGCGGTCCGGATATTACCCTGGGCAGATCTTAACCCGTCAAACTTCGCGCCTATCTTATCAGTAGTTATATTATCCACCTGAAATACGCTTTTGTCCTGATAGGTGGTCTGTCCTGTTTTATCTGACCAGAATTTTGCATCAAAGGGGTCCTCCTGCATAAAAATTACCTTGGTTGCGGAATTGGTAAAAATGGCGTTTTCAAATGCTGGCGATACATTGGATAAGTTTCCCCGCGACTGATTAGACAGAACCAGACAAAAATTAGCGCTCCTTACCTTTGAGATTACATCTACAAAATGCGAGCAGGCTAAATTCTGAAATTCATCAATAAAGATAAAGTAGGGCGGATCGGTTTCCTTGCGTGATACAGCCTGGGACTTAAGATCAATGATCAGCATTTTTCCTATTGCCTCAGCTAAGCGCGTATTCACCTGACTTTTTAGAGCAAAGAATACCACATCCCCATCCTTGATCACTTTAGCTAAATCCAACTCGTCCCGGTTTATTACTTCAATTCCTGCAATCCAGGAAATTGCCGCCAAAAGGCCTTTAACTTCCTGAGCGCTTACATCCGTTCTCTCTAAGAAGCTTGGATCCTCCAAAGCGTCCTTGACTGAAAGAAAGTTTAACTCTTTCTTTCCCTGAACCATTTCTTTTAATAATTCAACAAAGGTCATCGCCTGCACGTTAGAGTAAAAACCTGCCGGGCCATGATAAATCAGTTCCAGCGCAGTCATAATCCTGTCTACTTTAGAATGGATATCGCCTGAAGACAGCGGATTATATCCTACTGACGGCTCATTGGGGTCAATACTGAAATAATAGAACTTTCTGCCTTTTTCTTTCGCCCTCTGCTGAACGTACTTCTTAAAAACATCATCGCCCTTAAAGTCAATAAAACAACAGCCCCTTCCTTTTTCTATCGCCTGCCTGCTTAAAGGGAGTATGACTAAAGAGGTTTTTCCGCCTCCTGTAGGGCCTAATACGTGCAGGTGGCGGTTAAGCGTGCTTTCCTCAATAACAATATCCTGTTTATTATCTGAGACAGCCAAAAAATACTTATCTGTTTTACTATACTGGCTTAACTTCTTATTGATATCGTAATGCACTTTTTTAAACTCAACCGTCTCGATGGAAAGTTCTTTTCTCTTTAAAGTGTCTTTGTCGATTTTGAAGAAATCCTCAAGCTCGCGTTTTTTACGCGGCAAGATATGTTTGAACACATACACAATAGCCAGAACCACAAAACTAATAACATATAATCCTGCAGCAATCAGCAAAAACAACCTGCCTTCCTTGACTATAAAGCCATTCCAGAAGCTCCAGAGGATTACCTGACTACCATCGTTAGCAAAGGCTAAATTTATATCATGATATCCAATCCTACCAAACCAGTAAGCAAATACCCAGAATAAGTAATATCCCCATAGCCAAAAGCCTCTTGTCGCTAAAGCGATAAAGAAAATTACTATGCCTACCAAACCTAATATGTCGTAAGGAAGCATATTATCTTGAAAGATATTTCCCATTGCCTTGGATAAAAGCACTGTGTCAGAATAGGCCCAAGGATACTTCTCTTCCAACCTTGCAAGAAAAAGATAGGGCTTTAACTTTTCCATCTCCTTGGTCCTGCCGGTTACTTTAAGAAAATCATTAAGCTGGCTTACTGACATACTTCCTAATCTATGCTTAGGATTCTTTAACTCATGGGCTATGGCGCGGGAATAGCTCCCAGTTAGAGCAAAGGTCTCCTTAAAACTAGAATCAGCATCAGAAGACGTAAAATCAAAGTTCCAGGTTCCAGGAATCTCAAAATAGCCGGTTATCTTAAAATAGGTTGAGTCTTGTTTAGATTTATTGGCCTCTTCTGGCGGAACAACCATCACAAGCGCATTGCTGCCTGAAATATCCTCAAGTGATGAGCCTAAGAGACTAGTCTTCATCACCACGGGAATATTATCAAAGGGCCCCAAAATGGCACCCTTTCTGCCGTAGCTTAGGCCAATGTACCAGCCAAACCCGATGTAGATAAGCGGAAGCAGTAGCAATATAATTATAAACAGTCTTTTTAAACTAAAGGGCTTGTCCATGACTTTGTCCTCCCATTTTTAATAATCCGATTGCTTCTTCCAAGTGAATTAATTTCCCCTGGTAAAAACACATTCCCAGCTCAAGCATCCCCAAATCAGCCAGAATAAAAGATTTTGAGCAAAATTCCGGGGCGAGATTATACAACCTCATCCTTAAACCGTCATAATTAAACCTGCTCGAAGCAACTATTAAAACGCAGTGATACCTAGAAATCTTTTCGATATCGTAACGGTATCTCTTAACGAAGTTCCTTAAAATGCCCAGCTTTTTATACCGGGTTTCTACTTCCAAAGCTACATTCATTCCGTCCTTAAGTATGATTAAACCATCGGGAATTTTTTCCCCGGATCTTTTTCCTCTCCTTATGTCCCACTCGCATACCCATTCTTTAATATCTAGGTGGCTCTTAAGAAACATAAAAGTCTCTATCATATTATTGTGATGAATAAAGGTGTTTAACCCGGCATGGCTCTTCTCAAAATAGTAATGTTCAACCATGGCTTGA
>Ga0268280_1002297_pt1 | contig 11285 bp, 8 predicted proteins | sample saktaG_9_FD_190139 | JGI IMG/M metagenome (GOLD analysis project Ga0268280, IMG submission 190139) | Saline water microbial communities from Sakinaw Lake, British Columbia, Canada - sak_2011_5_24_40m | ecosystem: Environmental > Aquatic > Non-marine Saline and Alkaline > Saline ...
CAAGGAAAGCGGCAACGGCCTGGGCCTGGCAATTACCAGTGGCATCATTGAACAGCACGGCGGGGTGATAACCGTCAGCAGCCAGCCGGGGCAGGGGAGTGTATTCACTATTCGGTTGTCTTTACAACAGGATGGCGCCAATGCCTGCTGATACGCCGCGTATTCTCATTGTGGATGATGAGGTCAACATCTGCAGAAACTGCCAGAAGATCCTCTCTAAGATGGACTGTGATGTATCGATTGCTCAGAACGGTTATGACGCGTTGAACCTGATTGAAGCCGAACCCTTTGATGTGGTCTTGACCGATTTGAAAATGAGCCGCCTGGGAGGCATGGAAGTGCTTCGGCGTATCAAAGAAAACAATCCGGATATTCGGGTGATCGTCATGACCGGATATGCGTCTGTCTCTTCCGCTGTTGAGGTCATGAAAATCGGTGCGTTTGACTACCTGCCCAAACCTTTTACGCCCCACGAGCTTCGTGCTGTAGTGCTTCAGGCTATCACAGACCGCATGACAAGCTGCCAGAATAAACGTTTGAAAAATTCAGATGAAGCCGACCGGCCCGTTGCGCATCAACTGATTGGAAACAGTCCTCAGATTCAGAAGGTTGTGTCCATGATCCGAAAAGTGGCGCCGACTGACGCCAACGTGCTCGTATGCGGCGAAAGCGGCACCGGAAAGGAACTGGTCGCCCGTGCGGTTCATGCCAACAGCAACCGTAAAGACAGCGTGTTTTTCGCGGTGGACTGTGGAACACTCTCCGGTAATCTTCTGGCATCCGAACTCTTCGGCCATGTCAAGGGCGCGTTTACCGGAGCCCACAGGGAAAAAAAAGGAATATTCAGGCTCGCTCATCTGGGAACTGTTTTTCTGGATGAAATCAGCAATATCAGTCTTGATGTTCAGGGCATGCTGCTGCGATTTCTGGAAAGTCAGGAGTTTTATCCACTTGGAGGGACAACCCTGCAAAAGGTAAATGTCCGGCTCATCTTTGCAACCAACCAGGAGCTTCAGAACATGGCTGCGGTCGGAACATTCCGTCAGGATTTTTATTACCGGATTTTTGTCTATCCCATTCTGATCCCGCCGCTCCGGGAAAGAAAATCCGATATTCTTCCGATCGCCTATCATTTTCTGAATCAGTTCTGCCGCAGGATGAATAAAGCTATTACCGGGTTTGATGATGATGCGGTCAATCGGCTCACGACCTTTGACTGGCCGGGGAATGTGCGCCAGCTCCGAAATGTGATCGAACGATCTGTGATTCACTGTGAAAAAAAACTGATTACGACGGCGGATTTATTTCTTCGTGATAATGCACTTGCTGAACCGGCAATACCGGAATCGATTCCACAAACCAATAGCGCCCTGAAACAGGCTAAAAAAGATATTCGAATCGCCGCAACCAGTGAACTGGAAAAAAAATTCCTGACTAATGCATTGGAACTTAGCAACTGGAATATCACTCAGGCCGCCCGGCAAACCGGCTTTCAGCGGACCAATTTTCAAAATCTGATGAAAAAACATGGTATTACACTTCCTCAGCGTCTTCGGACGCCATCCGGTTAACTCTGTCCCCTGATTCCTAATCCCTTATCTATCTCATACACCGTATAATTATTCTATACACTTGGCTTGTTGGCATCTATCCTGGTTATAATATTTTGTAATTACATATATTTATTTGATAACCGCCGGATTTAGATATTATGTCAGGTAGCTGATCACTGAAAAATGAATGCAAGGATCATACAGATACCGGGTATGGGTGTACAGTGACTTTAAATGAAATATCCATAATATCAAACTGTTAACAATATTGGCACGAGACGTGCTTTATATCATAGTCAATTGTTCGCTAACCATCACTCACCAGGAGGAAACGATATGAATACGATGGAAAGAATCATGGTCGTTGATGACGAAAAGGGAATCTGCCGTAATGTCGAAAAAATTCTGTCCAAAAACAATTATGAAGTTATCTGCGCACTCAGCGCAGCGGAAGCGCTTGAGCGGATGAAAACCGAATCCTTTGACTTGATGATTTCAGATATTGTAATGCCCGGCATGAACGGCCTGGAACTTCTTAAAAAGGTTAAATCCGAGTGGCCGAAGACCCGGGCGCTTATGATGACCGCATATGCGTCGACCGATACCGCGGTAAAGGCCATCCGTCTGGGGGCTCTGGATTACGTGTCCAAGCCATTTACACCCGATGAGCTGCGAACTGTAGTTCAAAAAACCATGGGTGGCGATCTGGTTCAGGCCAAAACCTCAGAAAAGGAAATCGAGATGATCAACGTTATTGATCTCGATATGCCGTTTGACGGGGATGAAGTTGCCAAATACACCGGGGAAGATTATGTGAAGATCCTCGGCCGGTCTGATATGCCGGTAGTCGAAGTGAAAATCCCGGCCAAGCTGGAAAATTTCTGCGCTGTGGGTGATATGGTCTGTGATATTTTCAAGAAATTGGGCGGAACCTGCAAGGCCGGAAACAAGTCCCATTTGTGCCCTCAAAAAACAGCCAAAAAGTCAGCCGGATCTAAAAAGATTGCTGAAGCACCGGATCGATCCAAATGGATCGGTATAGATATGCCGTTTAATTATGATGAGGTGGTTTCTATAACCGGACCGGAATATGTCGCCCATCTGGGTGCAGAGGGGGTATCTTTTGTCTCATATCAGGAGTTGAAGGACAATGTGGCTCGAATGATGGGTAAGCCCTCAGCGAATATCGACATGGATATGCCCTTTGACCGCAGCGAAGTGGCCAAGGCTGTCGGTGAGGACTATGTCAACGCGCTGGGGCCTTCGGATATGCCGGTTGTTGAAGTGAAAATATCTGAAAAGCTCGAACACTACTGCGAAGTGGGAGAGATGGTCTGCGATATTTTTAGAAAGCTTGGAGCTACCTGCAAGGCCGGGACCAAAACCAGCCTGTGCCCCCAGAAAAAAAGCCGGAAAAAGGCCAAAGCCGGAATACAGGTCGTTCCGGATGTATCCCGTCTCATCGGTGTGGACATGCCGTTTGTGTTCGATGATGTAGCAGCCGCCGTCGGAGCGGAATATGCCATGCATCTGGAGACCGGAGAACGTGCGGTCTATTCATATGAAGAAATCAAGCAGCATGCGGCGACCCTGATGGCGCAGCAGGAATCGAAAACCAAGCGCAGCGCCCTGGTCATCGATGACGAAGTGGCCGTGAACAATAATATCCGAAAAATCCTTGAGAAAAGAGGCTATGTCGTTGACCAGGCGATCAGCCAGGAAGAGGCCCTTGAAAAAATTAATGACAGAAGCTATCCGGTGATCATGCTTGATTTGAAAATGCCCGGAGTGAAAGGGCTGGAACTGCTTCAAAGCATTCGTGAGCGTAGGCCGGAGGCAATGGTCGTTATCGTTACCGGTTACGCCAGCATTGAAACGGCGGTGGAAACCGCCAGAATGGGCGCCGTTGGCTATCTTGCCAAGCCGTTTACACCGGATGAAATCCGGGGCGCCGCAGAGAATGCGGTCCGGCTTGCAGCATAAATCCGTTTTTTGCGATCGGCTGAAACTCTAATATCAGCCGATCGCGTTTTGACCATTCCCTTTGCTTTTTCTTGAGAATCCCCATATATTTCAGTTTACTCTATCATTTCCTTATGATGAACCATTCTTTTTCAATTTTTCCCTGCGGAAAAGCTGTTGACAAGAAAATTTTCAGAGGTTAATGGAATACCTTCTTTCAATTTAATGAAAACAAACGTCGCTGACGTTTTTAGTAATGCAAAGTATAGGAGAAGCTAATCATGTCGAACGGAAACCCTGTTATCGGTTCAGTATTGGTTGTCGGTGGTGGCATTGCCGGAATGCAGTCGGCTCTCGATCTAGCCAATTCCGGATATTATGTGTATCTGCTTGAAAAATCCCCATCCATTGGCGGGGTCATGTCGCAGCTTGACAAGACATTTCCGACCAATGACTGCGCGATGTGAATTATCTCACCTGTACTGGTCGAGGTCGGCCGGCATCTGAACATTGAATTGATCACTTATGCAGATTTGGAATCGGTTGAGGGAAAAGCGGGCAATTTCAAGGTCAAAGTCCGCAAAAAAGCCCGCAGCATAAAAATGGATCTGTGTACCGGCTGCGGGGCCTGTGTTGAAAACTGTCCTGTTACTCAGCAAACGGTTTTTCTTTCACAATAGATGTGCAACCCACTGAATTATTGTGTGGCCTGCACTTATAATAAAACAGCGATTTTTTTGGAGACATAATTACAATGAATTCGTCAGTATCCGAAGCGTCCCTGGAACTGGATTACAGAGAACTGGACAGGATCATTGAGGAGGATTACCAGAACGACAAGGAAAATCTGATCATGATTCTTCAGGCGATCCAGAAGACCTATAACTACGTTCCCAAACCCGCCCTTGCCTATCTTGCCGTAAAAATAGGCGTTCCAGTCAGCCAGATTTATGGTGTTGCAACATTTTACAGCACTTTCAGTCTCGAACCCAGAGGACGCAACATTATTTCTATCTGTTTGGGAACCGCCTGCCATGTCAGAGGCGGCGACAGAATTCGTGAAACCCTTGAGGATCAGTTGCAGGTTCATGACGGTCAAACAACATCCGATAACCGCTTTACGCTTGAATCGGTGCGATGTATCGGCTGCTGCAGTCTTGGGCCGGTCATCAAGGTGAATGAAGAGATGCATGGCCGTCTGAAACCGGATGAAATTAAAACCATCCTGAGCCGCTACGAATAATTTTTAATGCGAGGCATTATATCATGAAAATCACATCCATAAAGGATTTAGATGCCATACGGCAGGCCTGTTTTTCCCGGCTTTATGCCCCCGATGGGGTTAAAGTCAATGTGGGAATGGCATCTTGCGGTATCGCTGCCGGTGCCAAGGCATCATATGATCGGGCTTTACAGGAATTTTCCTCAAAAACTGGTATTTCCATTTCACAGACCGGATGTATCGGCTTCTGTGAAATGGAACCGCTGGTTGAGATAGTTGCCCAGGGTAAACCCAGAATGATGTATCACCATCTGACCGAAGATAAAATAGTAGAAGCTATTAATGGTTATCTGGCAAAAGACTATAATAAAAAATGGATTCTGGGCCAGATGCGGGACCCGCTCAGTCTGCTTGAGGACGATATCGCCAATCCCCAAGCCAAGGTTCAGCCTGTTGAGGGCTTTCCGTTTCTGGAAGATATTCCATTTTATGCCAAGCAGACCAAAATCGCACTGCGCAATTGCGGATATATGGACCCGGATTCCATCACGGAATATATTGCCCGAAAAGGCTATTATGCGTTTATGCAAACGCTGACAATGGTGCCTGCAGATATCATAAAAACCGTCAAAACCTCTGGGTTGAGAGGCCGGGGCGGTGGCGGCTTTCCAACTGGCATCAAGTGGGAAACCTGTGCCAAGCATTCGGGAGACCGGTATATCATCTGCAACGCTGATGAAGGTGATCCGGGAGCCTACATGGATCGCAGCATTCTGGAAGGCGATCCCCACAGTGTTCTGGAAGGAATGCTGATTGCGGCCCTGGCAATTGGCTCTAAACAGGGATTCATCTATGTGCGAAACGAATATCCCCTGGCCGTCAAGCGTCTGATTACCGCGATCAAGGAGGCGGAAAAGGCAGGGCTTCTGGGAGACAATATTGCAGGCACTCCATTTTCCTTTCATATCAAAATATCCCGTGGTGCCGGCGCGTTTGTCTGCGGTGAATCGACCGCCCTGATGTCATCGCTTGAAGGAAATGTGGGTAGGCCCCGCGCCAAATACGTGCATACAGTTGAAAAAGGGTTTCGTGACGGTCCATCCAATCTGAACAATGTGGAAACCTATGCCAATGTTCCCCCTATTATCTTAAAGGGTGGCGCATGGTATGCATCCATGGGAACCGCCAACAGTAAGGGGACCAAGGTCTTCAGTCTGGTAGGCAAGGTCATCAACACCGGTTTGGTTGAAGTGCCCATGGGAATCAACCTGAAGGATATTGTCTTTGGTATCGGCGGTGGCGTTCCCCGGAAAAAAGAATTCAAGGCGGTTCAGACCGGTGGTCCATCGGGCGGATGTATTCCGGCACGGATGATGGATTTGCCTGTGGATTATCAGAAATTAGCTGAAGTAGGCTCCATCATGGGATCCGGCGGTATGATTGTCATGGATAGGGACACCTGCATGGTGGATCTGGCCCGGTATTTTCTCGATTTTCTGAAAGAAGAATCCTGTGGGCAGTGCAATCCCTGCCGGGAAGGCATCAAGCAGATGCTCGAAATTCTGACCAATATATGCCAGGGCAACGGCAAGGACGGCGACATCGAACTTCTGGAAGAACTGGGCGTCATGATTCAGCGTTTCTCGCTCTGCGGCCTGGGAACATCCGCGCCAAACCCGGTTCTGACAACAATTTTATATTTCAGGAATGAATACGAATCCCATATCCGGGATAAAAAATGCCCGGCAGGCGTGTGTAAACCGCTTTTTCATTATGAAATCGATCCGGAAACCTGCACCGGTTGCCGCAGTTGCGCCAAAAAATGTCCGCAGGAGGCGATCACGGGCGATAAAAAGAAGCCGCATTCACTTGACCAGTCCAAATGCATCAAATGCGGTATCTGCTATGATACCTGCAAATTTGACGCAATTGTGATTCGATAATTATAAGGGGTATGATTTATGATAACATTCAAACTCAATGGTAAAACCGTTCAGGGTGAAGAAGGCCAGTATATTCTTCAGGTCGCCCAGAAATACGGGGTTGAAATTCCTACCCTTTGTCATCACAAGGCCCTTGAACCGGCCGGCATGTGCCGTTTGTGTACAGTAGAGGTTTTTGATGGCCGCAGAAGCCGGTTTGTCACCTCTTGCAATTATCCGATATGGGAAGGAATGGATGTTAAAACTGATTCCGAAGCTGTGCACAAGGGGCGGAAACTGATCGTGGAACTGCTTCTGGCAAGGTGTCCGGATGTTCCTGTTTTGAAAGAACTGGGGGAAAAGTACGGCATTGCAGAGACCCGGTTCAAAAAGGAGGAAGATACCTGTATTCTATGCGGTCTGTGTACGAGGATCTGCACAAAAATGGGAAACAGCGCCATCAGTCTGACCGGTCGTGGTGTGGATATGAAAGTGGATACCCCGTTTCATCTCCAGACGGATGTCTGCATGGCCTGCGGGGCATGTGCATCGGTCTGCCCCACCGGACATATCACCCTGGAAAAGATCCGAAACAGTGTCACCACCCATAAGTTCAAACCCATTGCCTCCGAATATGACATGGGTCTGAAAGGCCGCAAACCCGTGTATGTGCCGTATGCCCAGGCCGTTCCCAACACGCCGGTCATAGACCGGTCGGTTTGCATGCATTTTAAAACCGGCGGATGTCAGGTCTGTAAGGAATTCTGCGGAGTCGATGCCATTGATTACACCATGCAGGATGAAGTTGTCGAACTGAATGTCGGCTCCATAATTCTGTCACCGGGGTACCAGCCATTTGATCCGTCAAAATTCGATTCATATGGATACTCCAAACATCCCAACGTGATTACGGCCATGGAAATGGAGCGGATTTTGTCCGCCTCAGGCCCCACATCCGGACATCTGGTACGCCTGTCGGATCATAAAGAGCCAAAAAAGATCGCCTGGTTCCAGTGCGTGGGTTCCCGTGACATGAACAAATGCGATCATGCCTACTGCTCTTCGGTCTGCTGCATGTATGCCATAAAAGAAGCCGTAATTGCCAAGGAACATTCCGGAAGCGATCTGGACTGCGCGATATTTTATATGGATATGCGGACTCATGGGAAAGACTTCGAGCGGTTTTACAACACGGCCAAAGACAAACACGGGGTGAGGTTCATCCGCAGCCGGGTCCATACCATCGAGCCGGTTCCGGGGACCGATGATCTGAGCATTCGATATATCACGGAAAGTGGCGAAAATGTTGTAGAGGTATTCGATCAGATCGTGTTGTCTGTTGGCATGGAAATATCCCCGGAAGTGGCCGGAATGGCCAAAAGCCTGGGAATCGAACTGACTCCGGGCAATTTCTGTCAAACCACCACATTTGAACCAGTGGCTACATCCCGACCCGGAATTTTTGTGTGCGGAGCTTTCCAGGGCCCCAAGGACATTCCCCAGTCTGTCATCGATTCCAGCGCGGCGGCTTCTGCTGCCGGAGAGATTCTGGCCGAAGCAAGGAATACATTGACCCGCGCCAAGGAAATAATTCCGGAAACCAATGTCATTGGCGAACGCCCCCGAATCGGTGTGTTTGTCTGCCGCTGCGGCATCAACATAGCCGGTGTTGTCAATGTTCCCTCAGTAGCGGAATATGCGGCGACCCTTCCTTACGTTGAATATGCGACCGACAATCTCTATACCTGCTCTCAGGACACCCAGGAAACCATGGAACAGATAATCAAGAAGGAGAGATTAAACAGGGTTGTTGTTGCAGCCTGTACACCCAAAACTCACGAGCCCCTGTTTCAGGAAACCATCACCAACGCCGGGCTGAATAAATATTTGTTTGAAATGGCCAATATCAGAAACCATGACTCCTGGGTTCATAAAAAGAATCCTGAAATGGCCACCCAAAAGGCCAAAGACCTGATTAGATCTGCGGTTTACAAGGTGGCGTTGACAATGCCTTTGGCCGAAGCCGAACTTCAGATAAGGCCGGAGGCGTTGGTTGTCGGCGGAGGCATTGCCGGAATGACCGCGGCCAGAAGTCTCTCCCTTCAGGGATATGAAACCCATATCGTTGAGAAAAGCTCTGTTCTGGGCGGCCAGGCCAGAAACCTGCATCGGACGGCTAAAGGTGAAGACATTCAGCAGCAACTGAATGGGCTGATTCAGGATGTAAATCAAGACGACAATATTCATGTTCATCTGAATGCCGAACTGGTTAAGATGGATGGATTTGTGGGCAGTTTCAAATCCACCTTGAGTGCTGCCGGTCAGGAAACCGTTGTGGAACATGGCGTGGCTGTCCTGGCAACCGGAGCATCTGCCTATCAAACAACGGAATATCATTGTGGAGAGGATCCTCGTATTTTGACCAGCCTGGAGTTGGACAAAAAATTCATGGAAAAAGATTCTTCGCTGTCATCCCTTCAGTCTGCAGTGTTCATTCAGTGCGTAGGATCCCGGGAACCGGACCGGCCTTATTGCAGCCGGGTCTGCTGCACCCATTCCATCGACAACGCACTGGCGCTGAAAGAGATAAACCCGGGTATGAATATCTATGTGCTCTACCGGGATATTCGAACCTATGGAGAACGCGAGTATCTGTTCAAGGAAGCCCGTGAAAAAGGAATCATATTCATCCGGTATTCACTGGACAAAAAACCCGAAGTCAGCCTGGATCAGGGCAAACTCTCGGTTAAATTGGTGGATCACATTCTGGGGATGCCGCTTGAAATCGAGACCGATCTGATCACCCTGGCCACGGCAATAGTTCCGAACCGGGATGAAAAACTGGCCAATTTCTTCAAGGTTCCCATGAACGCCGATGGATTTTTCGTGGAGCGTCATGCCAAACTGGGTCCGTCCGAATTTGCGACAGACGGCGTATTTCTCTGCGGTATGGCCCATTATCCCAAACCCATCGATGAATCCATCGTTCAGGGCAAGGCTGCGGCATCCCGAGCTGTCACTCTTCTGGCCAGAAAAACCATTCATACCAGTGGAACCGTGGCTGAAGTTGTTCCGGCCAACTGCAGCTCGTGCGGCGTATGCGTATCTATCTGTCCCTATTCTGCTCCGTCGTTTATCGAAGAAACTGCCCGGTTTAATCCGGGAAAGGCCCAGATAAATCCGGTCCTGTGCAAGGGGTGCGGCCTGTGCGTAGCGTCCTGCCGGTCCGGTGCAATTCGGCTAAAGGGGTTTGACAACGATCAGATATTCGCGCAGATCACCGCGCTGAACGAAGCCGTGTAAATAATTTGAGATTTCAAATTTCAAATTTGAGATTCAACAGAGGAGATCAATATGTCTGAGTTTGAGCCCAAAATTGTCAGTTTTTTATGCAACTGGTGCAGCTACGGAGCCGCAGATCTTGCGGGTGTGGGGAGAATGGAATATCCCCCGAATATCAGGGTCATCAGGATTCCGTGTGCCGGGCGTATGAGCCCCAAGTTTTTTCTTGCGGCCTTAACACAGGGAGCGGATGGCGTCTGGGTGTCCGGGTGACATCCCGGCGAATGCCATTACCTGGAAGGTAATTATTATGCGCGTAGAAAATTCGGACTCTTTAAAAATCTTATGGAACACATGGGCGTTGAACCCGGCCGGCTGAGTTTTTCCTGGATCTCCTCTGCCGAATCGACCAAGTTTGTCGACGTGGTCAAGGATGTGACAGCGACCGTAAAGGCTCTGGGGCCTAATAATAATTTTAAGAAAGCAGCTAAGGTAGCTTAATATGTTAGGATATATTGATAAGATAAGGGAAATATCTAAACGGCTTTTGGATGAGGGCAGGGTGGATATGATAATAGGTTTCCGTAAAGGAACCATCCCCATGATGAATGAACCCTGTTTCGTGAAGGACTCCGGTGAGCTGTCAACGCTTGTCTGGGACAGTAATTGCGGAATCAACCTGGCCAATTATCTTACCGACAGGAAGGAAAAGATAGGGATTGTTGCCAAGGGATGTGATTCAAGGAATATCGTAACCCACATTATTGAGAACAAAATCAAACGGGATAAACTGGTGATTATCGGTGTTCCCTGCAAGGGCATGATTGACCGCCGCAGGATAACCGCGATGTTTGATGCCGAAGTGAGAGAGGTCAACGAAGAAGGGGATACAATTACTGTCAAAGGAGCAGGATTCGAGAAAAAATTAAAAAAATCGGATATCCTCCAGGATAACTGCTCCGCATGCATTCACAGAAATCCCGTTTTATACGATGAACTGGCGGCGCCCCTTGTTGAAGAGCAGAAAGATATTGAACGATATGCCGATATCAGGCGTGTCGAGGCAATGTCACCGCAGGAAAAATGGCAGTATTTTGAGGATCTGATTGACCCCTGCATCCGATGCTATGCCTGCCGGAATGCCTGTCCCCTCTGCTATTGCCCGACATGCTTTGTGGATGAATCCAGCCCGCAGTGGGTTGGGAAAAGCCAGGATGAAACCGATATAAGGACATTTCATTTCCTTCGTGCGTACCATTGCGCGGGAAGATGTACGGATTGTGGAGCGTGCGAGCGGGCTTGCCCGGTCGGGATCAAAGTCCGGCAGTTCACCAGCAAGCTCAA
>Ga0268280_1002301_pt1 | contig 11257 bp, 10 predicted proteins | sample saktaG_9_FD_190139 | JGI IMG/M metagenome (GOLD analysis project Ga0268280, IMG submission 190139) | Saline water microbial communities from Sakinaw Lake, British Columbia, Canada - sak_2011_5_24_40m | ecosystem: Environmental > Aquatic > Non-marine Saline and Alkaline > Saline ...
TCCGCCAATGCCGCCGCCAAATCCTCCAAATCCGCCGCTGGTCCAAAAACCTCTATTCAGGCGCTTTCCTGCCGCGCTGGCCTTCCAAAAAAAGAATCTAAGGAAAAGCGATACTATGTAAGATCCAAAAAATAACGGGACATACGCTAAATTCCCAGAACAATTAATAACTGTAATGAGAATAAAAATTATAAATCCTAATATCAAGGGCATACTAATAGCAAAAATTGGAACAAGAATAAAAGCGGCTGATATAATGGAATCTCCGGAAGAACCTGAAGAACTACCTGATGGCTCAGCCGGAACCCCCATCAGGTTATCCAATTCAACTCCGGAATCCCGAGCGATCCTTTTAGCTACGGCCGCGACACCGTAATACAAGCCTTCGCCGTAATTGCCGGACTTAAGATACGGCACCATAATATCGCGCCCTATTCTGGCGCATAACGCATCTGGCAGAATTCCTTCAGACCCATAACCGGTCTCGATGCGCCAGCGGCGCTCCTTGACCGCTACGAGCATCAGAACGCCGTTGTCCTTCCCCTTCTTGCCTGGTTTCCAACTGTCGAATATCTTTCTAGCGTAAGAGATTTCGTCGTAAGGAGCTATTGAATCTACCGTGAGAACAAAGATCTCTGCCGATGTCTTGGCCTCGAGTTCCGTTAATAGATTCGTGAGCTTCCCTATATATTGCTCGGATATTACGCCTGCGCGGTCGTTCACCCAGGCCGTAGGACGCTCCACATCTGAAGCGCACCACGCCGGGCATGTCATAAACGATAATACAATAAGGATAGCTATCCGCTTTATCATCTATATTGAAAGCCGGTCAACGGCTTCAGTTATATCCTTTAACTCATCCGCAAAACCGAAGAAAAGCTTATCTATATCGCCGCGCGATAAGCTGGTATTGTTCTTGAATGCTTTAAGTATCCCGGACATAGACACAAGGGGTGATCCGGCCTCTCGCGACAACTCTGATATGACGCCCTCCTTATCTAATGGAGGAACGCGCCCTTTCAGGCGGATGACATTCCGGATAATGTGCAGTGTAGAATTTAGCGATTTATAAAGGAATGCGGTCAATATTTTTTTATTCCGATTGACCAGATAGAACCCGCTTATCTGCATGAGCTTCTCTTTTAATTCCTGCTCGCACTGGAACCTCAAATGCTTCATATTGATATCGATACCTAAAAACACATCCTTGCCGTAAATGACGCGGTGATTATCGCGCATATCCAGAAATTCTATCGGAAACACATCCCGGGTCCGGCTGATATATTCTTCGGTAAAGAATATAACATTAAACATAGCGTACCGGCCAGACGAAAGGTCTCTCTTGGCCTTCGCCAGATTTTCAAGCGACATATCTCTAAGGACGACGGCAAGGTTTATATTGGAGTGCTTCTTTTTAAACTCGCCTCTTGCTGCGCTGCCGTATAGGATAACAGATACTAGACCGTCTGAGTACAGCATCTTTAAGCGCTCGGTTAAACTACCGAGTTTATTCTCTATCTTTGGTGACAGAGTCGGTCGATCCATATATCCTCCATTAAAAAAATGGGACAGTCCCATTAAACGCGGAAATCTGCGCAGTGGGACAGTCCCTATTTTTTCTATTTTTCATCTTTAAGAAAGATCCTGGCGAATTTCTTGCCGACGCGGATCTGATATTCCTTGCCGGAGGCAAGCGTAATATTAATATCGCTTACTTTGGAGCCGCTCACTTCGACGGCGCCTTCCTGCACCTTACGCTTGGCCTCTCCTCTGCTTGACAGAAGTTTTGCGCCTTCAACAAGAACGGTGATGATATTTGGGCTTTCGCCGAGCGAAAGTTCCTGAAGCGGAATATCCTGCGGAAAACCTTTGTCTTTAAAAGCCCTGTTAAACTCTTCTGCCTGCTTATCTGCCTCGGCTTTGCCGTGATACTGCGCGACTATTATCTTGGCCAGCGTTATTTTGGCATCTTTCGGATGAAGCTTGCCGCCGGCAACGTCGGACTTTATCTTTGCAACATCCTCGTCAGTAAGAAGTTCATAGTACTTATACATCAGCTCATCCGATACCGACATCAGTTTTCCGAACATCTCCTTGGCGCTTTCGTTTATGCCTATATAATTGCCGAGCGACTTTGACATCTTATTTACGCCGTCCAGCCCCTCAAGGAGCGGCATCGTGATGACGATCTGCGCTTCCTGGCCATAACGCTCCTGCAGGGTTCTACCCATCAGCATATTGAATTTCTGATCGCTGCCTCCAAGCTCAACGTCCGACTTTAACTCAACGGAATCGTATGCCTGGAATAGCGGATAAAGAAACTCCAAAAAACTTATCTCCTGACCGGACTTATACCGGTTTGCGAAATCATCCCGCTCCAGGACGCGGGCGACGGTCTGTTTGGAAGCGAGCTCCGCCATCTGATAGGGCGTCATCTTATCGAACCATTTTGAATTGAATATGACTTTAAGATTATTTATATCGAGAACTTTGGAGACCTGTTTTTCATAAGTCTTGGCGTTCTGACCGACCTCTTCCCTGGTGAGGCGGGGCCTGGTCTTGGACTGACCGGTGGGGTCACCTACTAAGCCCGTAAAGTCGCCTATGAGGAAGACGACCTCGTGGCCCAACTCCTGAAAATGGCGCATCTTACGTAGAAGTACAGTATGCCCGAGATGTATATCCGGCGCCGTGGGATCAAAACCGGCTTTAACTACCAGCGGCCTGTTCTCTTTAATTGCGCGCTCGAGTTTCTTCTTAAGGCCTTCGGCCTGTATTATCTCTACCGTGCCGCGGCGTATGAGTTCGAGCTGCTTATTGATGTTCTTTTCCATGTTAACCTTTTATTCAGCAAATGCTTTACTGCAAAAGTACTCGTCATCCTGAGGAGGGCTTTAGCCCGACGAAGCCTGCCTGCCTGAAGGCTATAGTATGCAGTCAGGCAGGGATCTAGATCCTTCGTCCGCCTTCGGCGGACTCAGGATGACAGCTGTCTACTTTCTGTCGAAATACGGACTCTTGCCGGTCACGCTCAATGGAATGCCGAGCGCCTGCGAAACTTTTTCGGAAAACCACCCCAGATCCATAGCCGCTTTTCCTATAGAATACATTATTCTATTATCGACGTGAAGACGGGCGGCTCGGCTCACCGCGGAACCTACCGCGATCCCGAGATCCATAGAGTTGAGCGCGCAAACCCCTCCTGTCTCAGTAAGCTCTTTACAAGTCTTATGCCCGCAAAAGTCGCAGTCGAGTCCTGCGGGATTCGACCTTACGCCTATAACCAGGATCTCCGGCGAGTCTTTAATAGATCCGGCATCACGATCCATGCTCGGCTTACCGAAGGTGGCCGAAAGCTCTTTCATCTTTGCTACAAGCTTATCCCTGTCCGTTCGGTCCTCTATCAGGATCGCCTCTATATTATCTATCCCGCGTCCCTTAGGGGCCGTTCTGGCCGCGACGGCCATAGACTCCGCGGCGTCCTTTACGGCTTCGTGTTCCATTTCGGGCGATTTTCGCATGACGACTCTCCTGTTATATTAAAAAATATTATCTGTAGGGCACCCTTAAGGGTGCCCTACAGTATCTACATATACCATTACCCTTACTTCAGACTCAACGCTATCTTATGCTGGATAGAATCGACCTTCAGGACTTTTACTTTGACCTCCTGGTCGACTTTGTACTTCTCTTCCAACTTCTCTCCTTCTGCTATAGGCAGCTCGGATATATGAGCCAGCCCCTCCAGGTCTTTATCTATCTCAACGAATAATCCGAAGTTCGCGATCTTCGTTATCTTCCCCGAAAGAACCATATCCTGAATATACTTAGCCGCTATCTCATCCCACGGATCCGGCGTGGTCTGCCTGACTCCGAGAGATATGCGCCTGTTGGCTGAATCCACGGCAAGGACTACCGCTTCTATCTTTTCACCTTTTTTATATACATCCTTAGGATGGCCTATACGCTTGGTCCACGATATATCGGATACGTGTACAAGGCCGTCTATGCCGTCTTCAAGCTCAACGAACGCGCCGTAATCGGTAAGATTTCGCACCTTGCCTTTAACGGGAGTCCCTACCGGATATTTCGCCTCAACGCCGAGCCAAGGATTTGACTCAAGCTGCTTAAGGCCGAGTGATATCTTCCTATTGTTCTTATCGAGCTCCAGGATCTGAACTTCTATCCTGTCGCCCATAGCCAGAAGCTCATTCGGATTGGCGTACTTTTTCGTCCATGAAAGCTCGGATATGTGCAAAAGACCTTCCACGCCCTTCTCCAGCTCCACGAACGCGCCGTAAGGCACTATGTTCACGATCGTGCCCTTCACCTTGGACCCGGAGGGATATTTCGCCTCAACGGTCTCCCAGGGATTCTGCGTCTTTTGTTTTAACCCTAACGACACGCGGCCGTTCTCCTTATCGAAATCCAATATCACAACCTCGATAGTATCGCCGATAGCTACTACTTCGCTCGGATGCGAAACTCTGCCCCAGCTCATATCGGTGATATGAAGAAGGCCCGTCATCCCGCCTCCGAGATCCACGAAAGCCCCGAAATCGGTGATGTTGCGGACTATTCCGGACGCCGTGACGCCTTTCTCCAGACTGTCAAGCACCTTCTTTTTGTCCTCATCCTTCTGCTGCTGAAGGGCGTCTTTTCTGGAGACGACTATGTTCTTCCTGGGCTTATTTATTTTTACTATTTTGAATTGGAACGCCTGGCCTATCAATTGGTTCAGGTTTATAAATCCCTTCATGGCTGTAAGGCTGGCTGGCAAAAACGCCTCCACGCCTATATTGACCATGAATCCGCCCTTAACCTTTTTAGTGACCTTACCTTCAACCATATCGCCTTCATTGTAACGCGCTATGACCATCTCCCAGCCTACGGCGCGTTCCGCTTTCTGCTTGGACAGGACCACCATTCCGTTATCATCTTCTTTCGACTCGAGATACACATCCATCTCGTCGCCGATCTTCAGCGATTCGGGATCCGAAAATTCCGATATGGCTATGGCGCCTTCGGATTTATACCCTATATCGACGATGACATCTTTAGGTGTTATCCCTATGACCTTCCCCTTGACTATCTGGCCCGCTTTTATGCTGGCGGCCACACTCTGCTCATAGAGCAGCGCGAATTCGGTCTTCTTCACCTCCATATTCTCGTTATCTTCCATGCCCGTTAGATCATTCTGTTCTTCTAGCATTGTTAAGACACATCCCCTTTCTTAAGGATCTTCGCTACTACTTGATTCACTATCCACTCCGGAGTGGACGCGCCGCTCGTTATTCCTACGGAAGCCTTACCTTTAAGCCAGCTCTTCTTTATGCCGGCCTCCGTTTCAATAAGATACGACTCTTTTAGCGCGCGCCGCGATACCTCGTAAAGACGCTTGGTATTGGCGCTGTTATTTCCGCCTACGACAAACATCGCGTCGACGGTCCCCGCAAGTAGCAAAGCGGCCGCCTGCCGCTCCTCTGCATCCCTGCACACTGTGTTAAATACTTTTAAACCCGCGCATCTCTTCTTCGATATAGCCCTTACGGCGTGGGCAAAATTACTCTTGGACTGGGTGGTCTGGGCGATTACAATATACCTGGACTTCTTATCCAATTTAAGGCGTTCCGCCGACCTGCCATCCTTTACAACAAAAGATCTTGTAGCTACAAAATCTACCAGCGCCCTGACTTCGGGGTGAAGAACGTCCCCTACTATTATAACATTATACGCCTTGTCGCTTAAGCTCTTCGCTATCCGCTGGGCCTTGAGAACAAAAGGGCACGTCGTATCTATAAGCTTTACCCCTCTCTTAACTATGCGCTTTGCCGTAACGGGGCTTATGCCATGGGAAGATATTATACAGGCCCCTCCCGTTACATCGGCTTCGTTATTAACTACCTTAAGACCTTTTAAGGCCAGAGCCTTAACGACCTGCTTATTGTGTATTATCGACCCCAATGAAAATATTGGACCTTTTACTTTTAACGCGGCTTCCGCCATCTCAACGGCTCGCTTTACGCCGAAACAGAAACCTGTCTTTTTAGCCAGACGGACTTTGATGCTCGCCAAGGGTGCCTCTTCAAAATTAATTATGAACTATTTTCCTATATACCCAAGGATCTTTTCCGTGACCTGTTCTATGGAAAGATCCGTCGTATCTACGACTACCGCGCCGGCTGCGATCTTAAGCGCGCCGACAGAGCGTTTCATATCCGATTCATCGCGCTCTATAACATCTTTTTTTATATTTTCCAGCTTAATATCTATCCCGGAATCTTTCAGCTCCTCAAAACGGCGCCGCGCCCTCTCTCCGGCCTCGGCATCCAGATAAAATTTATAATCTGCATCCGGAAATACCACCGACCCGATATCCCTGCCCTCAAGTACGGACCCGGATCTCTCGCCTATAGCGCGCTGTAATTTCACCATACGGCTTCTGACGCCAGGAACGCGCGCGATATACCTTACATTGTTCGTAAGCTCCGGCGTCCTTATGTAGCGTGATATCTCTTCGCCGTCCAGATAGACCTCCTGTTTCCCTGAATTCTCCCTGAGATCAATATCTGAATCTTCGGCCAGTTTAGTCAGGAGAGCGCCGTCATCCATATCGGCTCCGCTTCTCATAGCTTTCAGCGTAAGCGCCCTGTACATTGCCCCTGTATCGATGTAAAGAAGCCCCATAGCTTTAGCCACCAGCTTCGAAACCGTGCTCTTTCCGCTTCCGGCGGGACCGTCTATTGCAATTATTAGTCTCTTACCGGGTTTTGGCATGTATGCATCTGTCCCGCTTGGACTTTGCCGCTTTGATAAGTCTTACGATCCCGGCGTAGTCATTTTTTGACAATGAACACACAAGCTTTTTATATGTCGCGCCGAATGATGCGGCGGCTTTTAATATATGGACTCGGTTCGAAAGCAATATATCGGCCCAAAGCTCCGGATCGCTCGAAGCGACTCTCGTAGTGTCTTTAAATCCTTCGGCCGCGTATTTCAGATCCCTGTCCGGAACGGCGAGTGCCAGGCCAAATGCCACCAGATGCGGCAGGTGGCTTACCAGCGACACGCTCCGGTCGTGTTCATCAGGGGTCATCACGTTCACTTTAGCGCCCAGAGACTTCCAGAATGCCATGACTTTTCTAAGCGCTATCTTATCCGTAAATTTATCCTTAGTAACTATGCATGGAGATCCTTCCAGGAGATCTTGTCTGGCAAATTCAACTCCAGCGCGCTCGGATCCCGCCATGGGATGCGATCCTATGAAAAATACATCCTTTCGCCTCTTTAAGGCGCCGGCGATCTCTTTTGTTATCCATGCTTTTGTCGACCCGACATCGGTTATGACTGAGCCGTCCTTAACGTGCTTTAATAATTCCTTGGCCAGGCAAGGAATAGAGCTCACCGGGCTGGCTATAATAATAAGATCCGCGCCCTTTACGCCTTCTGCTAAATCCATCGTAGCGGCCGTAATAGCTCCGCGCTTCAGAGCTTTTTTAAGCGTAGAGTTCTTGCGAAAAATTCCCACTACCGACCCGGCCAGCTTTCGCTTCTTCACAGCCAGCCCTATCGATCCGCCTATGAGCCCTACTCCGACGATCGCGATCTTATCGAATGTCTTCATATTCTTAAACCTTTAGATTAGAGTTATCCACAGAGTAGCTGACGTTTAAACGTCAGCTACTCTGTGGATAACTCTCTTATTAAATTTCCCGTCCGACAGCCTCCGCTACTTTACCTATCTCTTTCATCATTAACGCGAAATTTTCCGGATAAAGCGACTGCTCACCATCCGAAAAAGCCTCTTCCGGATTTGGATGCACTTCCACTATAAGCCCGTCCGCTCCGGCCGCTATCCCCGCCCTGGCGCACGGGGCAACCAATCCCCATTTTCCGGTAGCGTGAGACGGATCCACTATAACGGGAAGATGGCTTAAACTTTTTATAACAGGGATGGCGCTGATATCCAGCGTGAAACGCGTCGCGTCCTCAAATGTCCTTATACCCCTTTCGCAGAGTATGACACTGAAATTCCCCTCGGCAAGTATATACTCAGCCGACATCAGTAATTCTTTTATCGTATTGGCCATGCCGCGTTTCAATAAAACAGGTTTCCTGGATTTTCCCACCTCACGGAGGAGATTAAAATTCTGCATATTCCTGGCGCCGATCTGGATTATGTCGGCATATTTCAATATCATATCCATATCCCGGACATCCATGATCTCCGTAACGATCTTTAGCCCGGTCTCTTCCCTGGCCTCGGCCAGGAACTTTAGCCCCTTAAGGCCCAGACCCTGAAAAGCATACGGCGAAGTTCTCGGCTTAAAAGCTCCGCCACGAAGGACTGTGGCGCCGGCTTTCTTTACTTTGCGAGCTATCTCTATCAACAGCTTCTTATTTTCCACGGAACACGGTCCGGCCATAACGGTTATTTTATTTCCTCCGACTTTTACTCCTCCAACGTCCACAATGCTAGGCTCTTTTTTAAAATCCCTCGAAACCAGCTTATATGGTTTTAATATCGAAAGAACCTTTTCAACGCCGGGAAACGCCTCAAGCGGCTGCGTACGCAAAACGCTCTCGTCGCCTATCACGCCCACTATGGTCCGCTCTATACCTCTGGATATCCACGGTCTCAGCTTGAGCTTTTTTATCCGTGATACCAGATGATCGAGCTGTTTTTTTGTCGCGCCCGGCTGCATTACAATGATCATAGTCAAACTCCTCGTTTAGTTAACGGTTAACAGTTAACAGTTGACAGTAAGTCCATAGGCAGAACTATCCCTTATATCCCAATACTCTCTTCAGCGCCCCTATGAACTTCCGATTCTCAACCCTGGTCCCTACGGTCACACGGATGTAGGTGTCGAAACCCCATGCCTTCATATCGCGCACTATAACACCTTCCTTAAGAAGATCGGTGAATGCGGCCTTACAGTCCGTCTTTATATCCACCAGCACGAAATTGGTCGCGCTTTCAAAATACGGGAGATCCATCTTTTTAAACTCAGAATAAAGAAAATTTTTCTCGGTCGCGGCATGTGTAAGCGTCTTCTTGAGAAACGCTACGTCATCTACGGCCGCCTCCGCCGCCTTCTGCGCGAGAAGGTTGACGTTAAAAGGCTCTCGCGTGCGCTCCATGTAGCTAACGACCTCCGGACTGGATATGCCGTAACCGATGCGCAGTCCGGCGAGTCCGTAAGCTTTGGAGAAAGATCTGGAAACTATTACGCCCTTACGGCCGAGATAATCCATGCCGTTCGGATAATCGTCAAACGCCCGATGGGCAAATTCAAAATAGGCTTCATCAAGAAAAACCACTACATGAGCGGGAAGATCTCTAAAGAAAACATCGAGCTCTTTCTTTGTCACGTAGGTCCCTGTAGGATTATCCGGATTTGCTATAAATATTATCTTAGTCCTGTCCGTAATAGCTTCCTTCATCCTGACGAGATCGTGCTTCAGGTCTTTTCCGACAGGAATGAATTTTATCCTGGCATTGGCCAGTTGAGACGCTATCTCGTACATGATAAATGTGGGTTTGGCTATTATAACCTCGTCACCCTCTCCGGCGAATGTGCGCATAGCCATTCCTATGATCTCATCTGAACCATTGCCGAATATAAGGCTATCGCCGCTTACACCCAGAAACCTGGCTATTTTTTTTCTGAGATAAAAATTGGAGGCATCCGGATAGCGGTTTACGCCAAAAAGATTTTTACGAATTGCCGCGATTGCCTTTGGCGACGGACCCAGGCAATTCTCGTTCGAGGCGAGCTTCATCACGCCCTTTAAGCCGAACTCCCGTTGGACCTCCTCTATAGGCTTGCCCGGGATGTAGTTTTTTACATTCAGTATGTTTGGTCTGACTCTATTTTTCATATTTGTCTATTATCTGTCAACTGTCAACCGTTAACTGTTAACTATCAACCCGACTCAAACTCTCCCACCCACAGGATAAGAGCCCAGCACTTTCATGTATGCCGAACCCTTCTTAAGCTCCGCGAGAGCCTTTGCGACTTTTGGACTGGTGTAATGGCCCTCTATATCCACAAAGAAGTAATATTCCCATGCCCGAACCTTCGACGGCCTGGACTCTATCTTAGTCATATTTATCTTATACTTCTTGAACGGGACGAGCACGTCGTGCAAAGCGCCAGACCGGTCCTTTACGGAGAACATTATCGACGTCTTATCTTCTTTCGTCCGGCGCGCCTCGGCGGAAGCCGGCCCTATCACGAGGAACCTCGTAACGTTATGACTGGAATCCTGAATGGACCTCTCGAGCACACGGAGGCCGTTGTGCTTCGCGGCCGGTATGCTGGCTATGCAGGCAGAATGTCTGGTTTTGGCAGCTATCTCCGCAGCCCTGGAAGTGCTCGAAACCTCGATCAGTTCACACGAAGGCATGTTGGACTCAAGCCACATCCTGCATTGGCCAAAGACCTGCGGATTTGAATATATCTTCTTTATCGATTTAGGAGAACTTTCCTTCGAAATAAGATTATGAGATATCTCCATGAAGACCTCGGAACATATCTTAAGGTCCGAATCCATAAACATATCCAGCGTATAATTTACCGCGCCTTCTATGGAGTTTTCTATAGGGACCACGCCGTAGTCGGCTCTTGACTTCTCGACTTCCGAAAAGACATCCCTTATGGTGCCGCACGCCGAATACTTAACACTCGATCCGAATTTTTTCATGCTCGCTATGTGCGTATTTGTGAACTCCGGACCGAAGTACGATATCGTTAGGGGCCTCTCGAGTTCCAACGATCCCGACATTATCTCCCTGTATATCGCTTTAAGCGCGCGCTCCGACATCGGCCCTTGATTTGCGGAGATTATGTTCTTATACACTTCCTTCTCCCTATCCGGGACATATACCGATCCGTTTATTTTCCCCTTTATCTTTCCCACTTTAAGTATGATATTTGCGCGTTTATTCAAAAGTCTTATTATTCCGGAATCTACGGAATCTATAGAACTACGCAGCGTCTTTAATTTCATCCTTCGGCTCGCTCCTCATTTATATTCGTCGCTCGCTCAGGATGGTCCTGAGCAAATGCGATCGGATCATTTACAATCTCTTTCTTTCCAAAATCGGCGGGCTTAGCATCGGGAACCGGGGGCTCGGAAACCACAAGTCCGGACATACGGCGCGGCTCCTGTACTTTAAGCTCGCCCGTTACAGTATCGATGACTTCGGTTTTCTCGTGCATCTTCACGAAGTCCAGATCGCTCTCTTTAA
>Ga0268280_1002306_pt1 | contig 11247 bp, 7 predicted proteins | sample saktaG_9_FD_190139 | JGI IMG/M metagenome (GOLD analysis project Ga0268280, IMG submission 190139) | Saline water microbial communities from Sakinaw Lake, British Columbia, Canada - sak_2011_5_24_40m | ecosystem: Environmental > Aquatic > Non-marine Saline and Alkaline > Saline ...
TATGCGCTTCTCTACCCCGCCTCGCCCGGCGCCGCGCACAAAATGTTCCCGCATTTGCATCATCACTTCCGGCGTTTTTTTACCCATAGCGCGCCTTAAAGTGTCGGCCTGAGCCAGCGAGAACCCGGCGAGGTTGGAAGCGATCCTCATGACCTGTTCCTGGTAGAGTATTACGCCATAAGTCTCTTTGAGTATCGGCTCTAACTGCGGATGATCATAGCGGATCTTTATTTCGTTATGCTTGCGCTTCATAAAATCATCCAGCATGCCGCTACCTATGGGACCGGGCCTGAATAAAGCTAAGAGAGCTATTATATCTTCAAACTTTTCCGGATCGAGCTTCTTTAATAGATCGCGCATCCCGGAAGATTCAAGCTGAAATACTCCGGCAGATTCGGCGTTTTTAAGAAGCGCATATGTCTTCTTATCGTCGAGAGGCAGATTATTGATATCGACATCTATGCCTCTGACGCGCTTTATTATCTTCATCGCCTCATTTATGACAGTCAGCGTGCGAAGGCCGAGAAGATCCATCTTCAGAAGCCCTATCTTTTCCAAAGAGGTCATCGGATAAGCCGTGGTGGTCTGGCCGTCCTGAACCTTGTAGAGCGGCACGTAATTTACCAGCGGCTCCTCGCTTATTACGACTCCGGCCGCGTGCGTGGAAGCGTGACGGGTGAGCCCCTCGAGCACCATCGATGTGTCTATAAGCTCGGCTATCTTCGGATCATTCTTGTATAAGTCCCGAAGCTCCGCTTCCTTTCCGAGAGCAATAGAGAGCGTCATGTTCAGATCCGTCGGAATAAGCTTCGCTATCTTATCGACATCGGCATACGCCATCCCGAGAGCCCTCCCGGTATCGCGGATAACGGCTTTTGCCATCATCGTACCGAATGTAATGACCTGCGCTACATTCTCCTTAGAATACTTATTAACGACGTACTCGATGACCTCGTTTCGCCGCTCATAACAAAAGTCTATATCTATATCCGGAAGGCTTATCCTCTCCGGATTCAAGAATCGTTCGAATAGAAGGTCGTACTTAAGGGGATCTATATCGGTTATGCCAAGAGCATAACTTACCACACTGCCGGCGGCGCTTCCGCGGCCCGGCCCTACCGGTATGCCATGCTCTTTAGCGTAATGTACGAAGTCCCACGCTATCAAAAAATAGCTGGGATAATCAAAATTCTCGATGATCTTGAGTTCATGTTCTACGCGATCCGTTACCGTCTTATCCTGGATTGTATAACGTCTCTTAAGCCCCTCGGATACCAGTTCCCTCAGATAACCTTCCTTCGTCTTACCTTCCGGGGCTTTATACTGCGGCAGATGGTGATGTTTGAAATCGAGCTCCAAATTACACTTCTCGGCTATCGCGACCGTATTCTTAAGCGCATCAGGAGCTATATCCCCGAAACTGCGCGCCATCTCTTCGCGAGTCTTGAAATAAAACTCATCGGTCGACAGCCGCATCCTTTCGGAGTCTTCCATCGTCGTCTGAGTCTGTATGCACAAAAGGACCTCATGAGCATGAGCATCTTCTTTTTCTATATAATGCACGTCGTTGGTAGCCACAAGCGGCATATTCATACTCCTGGCCAACTTTATCATCTCTTTGTTGACCTTCTCCTGTTCGGGAATAAGGTTATCCTGAATTTCAAGATAGAAGTTATCGCGGCCGAATATGGAGGAATATTCGTCTATGACTTTTTTCGCCTGATCCATCTGGTTGGTATGTATGAGATGAGGTATCTCACCTTTAAGGCAGGCTGAACTTGCTATGATGCCTTCATGATACTTGGAAAGGATTTCTTTATCAACTCTCGGACGATAGTAGAACCCCTCGAGATAACCTGACGACACAAGCTTCATCAGGTTCTTGTAACCCGTTTCATTCTTCGCAAGAAGCACCAGGTGAAAAGAAGCTTCCCTTATGCCATGAGCGGATTTTTCAAACCTGGAATCAGGCGCGACGTATACCTCGCAGCCGATTATGGGCTTAACCCCATTCTTCATCGCGAGATCGTAAAACTCGACCGCGCCAAACATGCTGCCATGGTCCGTTATGGCGCAGGCAGGCATCCTTGAATCTTTTATTTTTTGTATAAGGGATTCTAATCTACAGGCTCCGTCTAAGAGGCTGTATTGTGTGTGGAGGTGAAGGTGGACGAAGTCAGAGTGAGTCATTTATCTTAAAATACTGCCGATCTGGTTTACTACTTACCCATCCCGACACGCTGAGCGGCCTGGAAAACCTTGCCTTCGGTCTGTATAGATGGCGCTATTATGATCTCTGTCTTGTGCATCTCTTTGATGTCTTTTGCGCCTACCGACCCCATCGATGTCTGGAGGGCTCCGATCAGGTTTTGCGAGCCGTCATCCACCTTGGCCGGACCGTACAATATCTCTTCCAGGGTTCCGGCAACGCCGACCCTTATACGCGTGCCTCTCGGGAGATTGGCGTTCGGCGTAGCCATACCCCAATGATAACCTCTTCCAGGGGCTTCCTTAGACCTTGCAAAAGCGCTGCCGACCATTACCGCATCCGCCCCGCAGGCGAAAGCCTTACATATGTCGCCGCCTGTAGACATTCCGCCGTCCGTGATTATCGGAACATACCTTTTTTTCTTTTTATAGAAAGCATCTCTTGCAGCCGCGCAATCCGTAGTCGCCGTTACCTGAGGAACGCCGATACCGAGAACTCCGCGCGAGGTACATGCGGCTCCCGGCCCTACGCCCACCAGAAGGCCCGCGCATCCGGTTTCCATAAGACCAAACGCAACCTCGTACGTAACACAGTTGCCTATAACGACAGGCACCTTCATCGATTTACAGAACTTGTGAAAATCGAGGGCCTTGTAAGATTTTGAAATATGCTTAACTGTCGTGACCGTGGATTGGACTATGAATATATCCGCGCCGGCTTCTTCGGCTATCTTACCAAATCTCTCAGCGCGCTGCGGAATAGCACTGACGACCGCGGGGACGCCGGCCTTCTTTATTTCCTGTATTCTTTTGGATACCAGGCCTTCTTTTACAGGTTCCAAATATATACCCTGGATGAGTTTTGTGGCTTCCTCTACCGTAGCGTTTGCGATCTTATCCAGGACTTCGTTAGGATTTTCATATCTGGTCTGAACGCCTTCTAAATTTAATACTGCAATACCGCCGAGCTTACCCATAGCTATGGCAAATTTTACATCTACGACGCCGTCCATGGCTGCGGCAAGTATCGGCACACGGTATATCTTTGAGCCTAACTTTACCGAAGTATCTACTTCTTCCGGATTTATAGTTACCATGCCCGGGACAAGAGCTATCTCATCGAAACCGTAGCAGCGACGCGCTTTACGTTCAACGCCTATGTAAAATTGAGCCATTTTTTTCCTCCGTAAGTCGGTGAACTGTAATTATTAACAGTGATAATGTAATAGGAAATTAGATAATCATAATATAGGAAGCTCTGTATATTGTCAAATATAAAAATGGCCCGTAATAAAAAAGTAGGGAGAGTTTAAACCCTCCCTACTTTTTTTGCTATTACCGCCTTTTACTATCTTTTAGTACATCCCGCCCATACCGCCGCCACCCATACCGCCCGGCATTCCGCCGCCCGGCATCGGTTTTTCTTCTTCAGGTATGTCGGTCACTATCGTCTCGGTCGTTATCATGAGCGCAGCTATGGAAGCCGCGTTCTGAAGCGCCGAACGGGTGACTTTCTTCGGATCTATTACGCCGGCCGCTATCATGTCGGTATACGTGTCCTTATCGGCGTCGTAACCTTCATTGGCCTTCAGCTCTTTTACCTTGTTCACTACCACTGAACCTTCGAGCCCGGCATTATTCGCTATCGTTCGTAGAGGCTCTTCGAGAGAGCGCCTTATAATTTCTACGCCTATCTGCTCATCACCGGCGAGTTTCATTTTGCTCAAGCCGTCGATACAGCGAAGGAGCGCAACTCCGCCGCCTGGGACTATGCCTTCTTCTACCGCAGCGCGGGTCGCGTGCAACGCATCCTCGACTCTTGCTTTCTTCTCTTTCATCTCCGTTTCGGTAGCCGCGCCTACATTGATAACGGCTACGCCGCCGGCTAATTTAGCCAGTCTCTCCTGGAGCTTCTCTTTATCGTAATCAGAGTCAGTGGACTCTATCTGCTTCTTTATCTGGGCTATTCTGGCCTGGACATCCGAATCCTTGCCCCCACCGTTTACTATCGTGGTGGTATCCTTATCGATCCTCACGCGCTTGGCCCTTCCTAATTCCTCGATCTTCACATTCTCAAGCTTTATACCGAGTTCTTCGGTGATGGCTTTGCCGCCGGTAAGTATCGCGATATCTTCGAGCATCTCTTTGCGCCTGTCCCCGTATCCCGGAGCTTTTACCGCAGCGCACGCGAGAGTGCCGCGCATCTTGTTCACTACGAGCGTGGCTAGAACTTCGCCTTCCGCCTCTTCAGATATGATCATGAGGGGCTTCCCTGCGCGGGCTACTTTTTCTAATAGCGGCAGTATGTCCTTCATGCTCGATATTTTCTTCTCGTGTATCAATATGTACGGGTCATCCAGCGAACACTCCATCTTTTCCGCATCCGTAACGAAATACGGGGAGAGGTATCCCTGGTCAAACTCCATACCATCTACGAGCTCGAGCTCTGTCTTTGAAGCCTTGCCTTCTTCTACAGTGATAACGCCGTCTTTTCCGACCTTCGTCATAGCTTCGGCTATAAGATCACCTATCTCGTGGTCTCCGTTTGCGGCAATCGTAGCTACCTGAGTGACCTCTTTCTTATCTTTGGAGTTGATCGGCTTCGCCAGCTTCTCTAACAGCTCTACAACTTTCTCAACCGCCTTTTCAATCCCGCGCTTTAAGGCCATCGGGTTAGATCCGGCAGTGACGTTCTTCATGCCTTCTCTGAATATAATTTCCGCCAATACGGTCGCTGTCGTGGTGCCATCGCCGGCTATGTCGGAGGTCTTCGAAGCTACTTCTTTTACGAGCTCGGCGCCCATGTTCTCATAAGGACACTTTAACTCTATCTCTTTCGCTACGGTCACGCCATCCTTCGTTATCGTCGGCGCGCCGAATTTCTTATCCAATACGACGTTGCGGCCCTTGGGACCGAGCGTCACTTTTACCGCTCTAGCGAGCTGCTCAACGCCTCTAAGAATAGCTCTGCGGGCTTCTTCGCTGTATAATAATTGTTTTGCCATTTTAACCAGACCCCTTTCGTTATTTTACTATCGCGAGGATATCTTCCTCTTTTAATATCAGATACTCTTTGCCATCCATCGTGATCTCGGTGCCGGAATATTTTCCGAATAGAACCTTGTCGCCCACTTTAACTTCCGGGGCTATAGTCTTACCCTCATCCGAAACCTTGCCCTTGCCAACTGCCATGACTTCGGCTTCCTGCGGCTTCTCCTTAGCCGAATCGGGAAGAACTATCCCGCCCCTCGACACTTCTTTGGCTTCGAGGACCTTTACCATTATCCTGTCGGCCAACGGTTGAATCTTCATACGCCCACCTCCCTTTATTATTTTACCAGGTTTTAGCACTCCTCTATATGGAGTGCTAACAAAATCCATTATACGGAATAGCGGAATATTGTCAACAGAAAAGTTTCGCTCGCAGATAGAGGCATATTTTTGCGGCCACCTTCATCAAAGTTTTCCCCTGAATTAAAAGGCTACCCGGCCAGTGGGTTTCGCCTAATTTTGCTCGTCAAGGATTATTAGGATAACATTATCTAATTAAGCTATTTAAATTCGGTTAGAAAAGACAGGTTAAAAAGATTTGCGTATTGAATTCCACCGCAAAATTTACGGCTCAACCCACATGGCCCGGATAGCCTTTTTACTCTGCGAAAGCTTTGTTCCGAGCTGATAGCACTAAAACTATCGCCCTATCAGCTCGCTCATTGAAGGAAAATCAGCTGAACGAAAAGTGAAGTTGATTTTCCTTCACCAAGTGTAGCAAACTGACAAAGGCGGAACTTTCGGGATATTGCCGAAGCGAATGTTGTAAAATTTTGATTACAGGTCACCGAAGGTGACACATATGTAAAAGGAATAGGATAGCTAAGGGAAGGGAAAAAGCTTTCCCTTCCCTTAGTATAGAAACACGTGTCTCTTTCCCTAGCCTATACCTATACGGAAGGGGGTTACAGTGAGCGGGTTACCTTGTAGATATTCATGTGCCCGCGAACGCCAAAAGGGGGAAACTTCGTTTCCCCCTTGGAAAACCTAGGCTATAGAGCGTTAGTAATTGATGCGAAGTCTGAGAGGCTTAAGTCCTCAGGGCGCGACGCGGGATCGAGGCCTGCCCTATTGAGGACCTCAACTAGATCTGACTTCGCAATACCGAGGACAGCTTCGCGGGATAGAGAATTGATGATCGACTTGCGGCGTTGGTTAAAGCTGCCGCGGATTATCTTAAATAATAGCTCCTCATCTTTCACTTTCACGGGAGGCTCGCGGCGCATCGAAAGCCTGATGAGGCTCGAGTCAACTTCCGGAACAGGATGAAATGACGTGCGCTTTATCGTATAAAGGTATTCGGGCAACATGTAGTACTGCACAAAACAGCTGATCGAACTGTAATCTTTCGACCCGGGCTCTGCCGATAGACGCGCAGCAACTTCTTTCTGTATCACTATAAGCGCCGAATCGATGATGCTGCCATTCTGGATTATTAATTCAATGATAGGCGTAGTGACATAATACGGCAGATTCCCCAAAACCTTTATCGGCTTCGAATTCACATTTTTTTTAATATCAAATTTTAAGATGTCGTCGTTAAAGAGATGAAGGTTCGGGTATTTTCCGAATACGAGCTCTCCAAGTATTCGAAAGGCTTTAGGGTCTTTCTCTACCGCGAAGACTTCCGCGCCGGTATCGGCGATATCTATGGTGAGCGCCCCCAGCCCGGGGCCTATCTCAAGGACCGTGTCGGTATTAGAGATCCCGGCTTCACGGATTATTTTGTCTTTAATATTTTTATCTATGAGGTAATTTTCACCGAAACGTTTTAAAGGTGCGAAATCGTATTCTTCGAATATATTCTTAAGTTCGGTTTTCGTGAGCATATTATGAGTGGTGGGCGAGGCGGCAGGCCAATATTATCGCCTCGATCATCGATGACGGATCGGCTATCCCCTTGCCTGCGATGTCAAATGCGGTCCCGTGGTCCGGCGACGTTCTGACAAAAGGTAAGCCTATCGTCATATTGACCCCATCCTTAAAATATAAAAGCTTAAACGGTATGAGCCCCTGGTCATGATACATAGCTATTACGGCGTCAAATTTACCTTGAAGAGCTTCACCAAATACCACATCGGGAGGAATAGGCCCGAAAACCTTACCGCAGACCCCGGACGCTTTCTTTATCGCCGGCGATATCACATCTATCTCTTCTCTGCCGAATATACCGCCTTCTCCGGCGTGTGGATTTAAACCCGCTACAGCTATCCTAGGATTTTTTAAATGAAACTGATTCGAAAGATAACGGTGAGTCAGACAGATTGTCTTAGATATTTTATCGGCCGTAAGCTTCTCCGGCACGTCTTTAAGGGCCACGTGCCGCGTGACGAGCGTTATCTTCATGCGCTTACCCACAAACATCATAGCATAATCTTTAGTGAGGGTAGCTTCGGCTAAATACTCGGTGTGACCTTCGAAATCGCTAAAACCTGCCGCGCGGACATTGGCTTTATTTATAGGGGCAGTTACCAGACAATCTGCTTCACCTTTCGCTATGATGGCGAGCGCTTTGTCAAGATACCCTATCGAAAGTTTACCGCATTCCGCCGGCGATTTGCGCATCCGGACGGAAGTCTTAGCGTCGCCTATAACTAAAAAATCGGCAAGCCTCTTAACCTTATGGCTTGCCAGCGCTTTTCGGGTGACCTCAGGGCCTATGCCGGACGGATCTCCTGTCGTGATTATGACCCGGGGCTTACCTAATCTCGATGTATGCATTCTTTTTTAGGCCTGCTATCCAGACCCTTACCTTATGATTCATCTTCTCCATAAAAACGGATTCTTCAACATCCCTCTTGGCATCCTTAAAAGACCTTACTGCGCCCGGGCGCTTCTCTTCTACCTTAAAAATATGATACCCCGCAGGGGTTTTCACTATACCTGAGATCTCGCCCACCTTAAGATTAAATACGACATCCTCGATCTGGGGCATCAGATCTCCGCGTTTTACATATCCCATGAGACCGCCCTCCGCCGCCGCCGGGCCTTGAGAGTATATCTTGGCCAGTCCTCCGAAATCGCACCCCTCCTTAAGCCGCTTTGTTATCTCCCCGGCCAGCTTTGCAGACCTGACCGGATCCTCTCCGGGAAAAATCAATATGTTTCGCAGCAGCACTTCTTCCGGAGACGCAAACCGCTCTATATTATTTGTATAATATTTTTCAACCTCGATGGGAGTTATCGCAATCTTAGACCCAACCATTTGATCTATGATGCGCCTCGACAGGCCCTGCTCTTTATAGCGAACCCGAAGCTCTTTTGTCGTGATCTGTTGTGAGGCAAGAATCTTTTCAAATTCCTCTTTGCCTCCGGCCTTACTCATAGCGGCATTTATCTTCTCTTCTATATCTTTTTCATCCAAATTAATATTATATTTCTTCGCTTCGCAGTATACGAGCTTGTCTTCTATCAACTGCTCGATCACCTTCTGGCGAGCTTCCAGCGTTTTTGATATAAGACTCTCTCCGCTATACATCGTCCTATATTTTTCGTAAATAGGCGCCAAAAGCCTGTCGATCTCCCGGCGTGTTATCATCTCATCGTTTACAATCACCTCTATCTTATCTACAACCTCCGCCGAGCATGGATAACATAACAGGAGCCCACCAAGCATGATAATAGCGGCCAATAACTTCTTCATTTAGTACTACCATCCTTCGCTTTTTCTTCGGTTTCAAAAGATTCGAAGACGCTTTTATTTATATCCACACCGTAACGACTCTTAAGCTTTATCACCATTTCGTCGAATAGGACTGCCTTTTTTTTCCGATTAAGCTCACTCTCTATGGTGCGCTTGGCCTCGTCGTAATCCTGAGCCGCTTGATCCCGCTTGTCCGTAAGCTTTATTATATGATAACCAAACTGCGTATGCAAAATATCACCGGTCTGACCTACATTAAGCTTAAGACACGCCTTTTCAAACTCCGTCACGAGCTGTCCGGTCCTGAAGAATCCTATATCGCCTCCTCGGGACGCGGTAGCGTCTATCGAATACTTTTTTGCCAGCTCGGCAAAATCGCCGCCTTTGGATAATTCATCGGCTATCGATTTCGCCTGAGATTCATCCGCTACAAGTATATGCGAAGCCCTCCACATCTCAGGCGTCTTAAATTCATCCTTATGCTCGTCGTAATACTTCTGCATTTCTTTCTCGGAAACCTTTGCCTTTTCATCTACCTCGCTGGCCACAAGCTTCGAGACGAGTATCTTCTTCCTGGCCTCCTCTATGACTTCCTTTACCTCTTTATTATTCTCGAGCTTCCTACGGACAGCATCCTCATAGAGGAGCATCTCCATTATAGTCTCATCCAAATATCTCTTTAGATTATTCTTTACGATCCTCTGGTAATAAGCAGGAAGTCTATTAATGCGGGACTTGAAGGACGCGACCGTGATAGCACGGTTTGACACTTTGGCGATCACCTTTCTGCCGTCCATACGAGCCTTACCGCAACCGTAAAGGCCGATACAAGAGATGATGACTACTGAGGCTATAATAATCCGTACCGCTCTTATCATATTGGCGATATTATAACACACGCGCCACAAGTCTTCAAGTAACGACGCTCTAAGTAAACTTTTCGGGTCCTGCCGCGGGTTCGCCTTTTAGTACTCCTGCGCAAAGCATGGGTTCATTATCAATAGGCATAAATTTGTGACATGTCTTTATGCCCACCAGGATTGCCTCAACATCCGACCCCTTATGTAGCTATCGCTTTTTTCAGCCGCAATCCTAATCGGTGGGCACCACCCAATCCCATGCTTTGCCTGTCCTGGCAGTAGCACGTGACAGGCCAGAGCTTGTCCGTGCTAAAAGGCTCACCCGCGCCACCCGAAAAGTTTCTCTAGACGCGTCCTTTGGAAAAGCAGCTTCATTTTTCATTCAGCTGCTTTTCCTTCGATACGTGTAGCAAACTGACAGGGCGGTAGTTTTGGCGTTATCCGCCTGGAGCGAATGTTGTAAAATTTTGATTCTTCTTGGCGGTATAGAACGGACGCTGAAACTGCTCTATAAAGACCCATATACTTCAGACAGGGCGTAAGCCCTGTCTATCACTGTATTGTACGCAGGTTCAGCGGCCATCAAAATTTTACCACAGTAAATTTGGACGCCTATCCAAATTTACGGCGAGCGGAAGGCGGTAACGCAAAACTACCGCCTATCTATAGGCGAAAATTTTATTTGGACTGCTTGAAGCTATCGATGGCCGATTTGAGGAGGCGGCAGTACATGTCGAAGCCCACCGCGTTGATGTAGCCGTGCTGCTCGGTGCCGAGGATATTGCCGGCGCCGCGTATCTGGAGGTCTTCCATAGCGAGCTTAAACCCGCTGCCGAGTTCCTGAAACTTCTTTATCGCGGTAAGTCGGCGTTCGGATTCGGAGCTCATGACCATATTCTTCGGCACGAGCAGATACGCATAGGCCGCGCGCGTGAACCTGCCCACCCTGCCACGGAGCTGATAAAGCTCGGACAGTCCGAAGGCATCCGCCCTATTAATTATGATGGTATTGGCGTTCGGTATGTCTATGCCGGACTCTATAATAGTCGTCGAGACGAGGCAATCTATCGCGCCATCTATAAACTTAATCATCGTCTCTTCGAGGTGCTTCTCCGGCATCCTGCCATGCGCCACGACTACCGAAACCCCGGGGACCAGCGCCTTAATGCGCTCGGCTATCTTCCCTATACCGGCTATCCTGTTATGGACGAAGAAGACCTGTCCTCCGCGGCGCTTCTCATGTAATATAGCATCTCTTATGAGCTCTTCGTCATAGTGAACCACTCTCGTCTCTACAGGAATCCTCTCCGAGGGAGGCGTATTTATCACCGATATATCGCGCCCGCCCATGAGAGCGAGATATAACGTCCTCGGTATCGGGGTCGCGGTCAATGTCAATATATCGACATTGAAGCGCATCTTCTTTAAATGTTCTTTGTGCTTTACGCCAAACCGCTGTTCCTCATCGATTACAAGAAGCCCCAG
>Ga0268280_1002307_pt1 | contig 11245 bp, 10 predicted proteins | sample saktaG_9_FD_190139 | JGI IMG/M metagenome (GOLD analysis project Ga0268280, IMG submission 190139) | Saline water microbial communities from Sakinaw Lake, British Columbia, Canada - sak_2011_5_24_40m | ecosystem: Environmental > Aquatic > Non-marine Saline and Alkaline > Saline ...
GCAACGATAATCTTGCCTTTCCGCTTGCGCCTATCCAGCGTTTCGGTCTGCCAGAAGAGATTGCGGAGTTGGCATTGTTTTTGATGAGCGATGCTGCTAATTATATTGTTGGTCAAACAATCATCTGTGATGGCGGTTATACGCTAAAGGTATAATAATTAACGAATTGGACATTTTTGTTTCCCAGTATGAAAATCTCGATTGTAACTTACTATAAGGTGGCTAGTTATGGGGCGATGCTTCAGGCGTATGCATTACAGTCATATCTCCAACAGCGTGGACATCGCGTTGAATTTATAAAAACAACATATCTCAATATTCAGAGAAGCCGAAAAAGCTTTCGTGACTATTTTTCTTTATCCATAAAGGGCACATTAATTAAATGGAAGAACAGATTTCAGTCACGAGCCTTTTCGGAATTTACGTTTGCCAAACGATTGATTGAAACAAAAGCGGAATATTCTTCATTGAAAGAGTTGCAACGTATTCCGCCAGACGCAGATCTGTATCTGGTGGGAAGCGACCAAATATGGAGCCCGGTTCTCTTTCGGGAAGAAAGAGAGGAAGAAAAACTTCAGACCGTATTGCTTGATTTCGGGAAGGTAGGAGTCTTAAAGGCATCATATGCCGCAAGCTTTGGCACACCTGATTGGTATCGTGATGATTTAAAGCCAATACTTGCCGCTGGGATCGAGCGATTGGACAAAATTTCTGTACGTGAAGCAAGCGGTTGCAACATAGTCCAGCGTATTGCCCAAAAAGAAGTCTTCTGGTCCATGGATCCAACACTCTTGCATGATGCTATGTTTTATATACCACTCGTAGATTTGGGTAAGGTGCCAACCCAGCCTTATTTGTTTGAATTTATGTTATTTAATCCAGGTAAAGAATACAAATTTCGCGATGAGCTTTTGCGGCAAAATAAACTACATAGCATTGTGACGCCGCAAATCAGGGCAAAAGGCAGAGTGTTAAATGCTTTGAACTTTAAATTGCCAGTGGATGTTGAGTTATGGTTAGCATTCATATGTAAGGCAGGTTTTGTCCTAACGGATTCTTATCATGGGCTGGCCTTTGCTTTGATTTTTCATCGGCCATTTATTGTGCTGCTCCAGGATGGAGTAACTGGTCGCCGAAATGATCGAATTGTAGCGCTTCTGACTAGGATTGGGTTGGAATCGCGGATTTGGACAGCAACCGAGTTGATGAATAGTAATGCTCTACCTTTAAAAGAGATTGAATGGGATGAGGTGGATCAGCGGCTTCTCGCCTGGAGAGAAGAGAGCAAGTCGTTTCTTCAGTCCATTGAGATTTTGTTTGATACTCGCAGGGTTTGAAAATATAAGGCTCCCCCAAGGAATAATAGGGCACGTTGCAAAACATTAGTATCGGAGTATGTCTATGGAAGCGCCAGTTGCATTTATGTTTTTCAATCGCCATGATACGACGTTGCGTGTGTTTGAACGTATTCGTCAGGTCCGGCCTAAAAAATTGATTCTCATCAGTGATGGGGCGCGTCCACATGTGGAGGGTGAGACTCTGAGGGTTCTTGAGCTTCGAAAGAAGGTTGAGGCGCTGATTGATTGGGATGTGGATGTCGAAAAAGACTATGCACAAAGTAACATGGGGTGCGGCCCTCGCTTGGCTACAGGCATTACTTCAGTTCTTGGGAAGTACGAAAAAGCCATTTTCATCGAAGATGATTGTCTCCCGACACTTTCTTTTTTTGATTATGCGGAGAACATGTTGCAGAAGTATGAAAAAGACAACGAGATTCTGAGCGTCAGCGGAACATATTTTTTGAAGAAAAAAAAGATGCCTTATGATTATGGCTTTACACATTTCCCTCAGATTTGGGGCTGGGCGACGTGGGCGAGAGCATGGGAAGGGTATGATCGCGACTTGAAGGGATGGGATGATGGTTTTATCTATGATATTGCAAAGTCAGGCAACATCAAAAGTTTTCAATTGGATACGTGGTTAAGATGCTTTAAGAATATCCAGGCAGATACTCTTCATACATGGGATATTCAGTATTGGTTCCTCTGCCTTAAGAAGAGGGGGCTCTCTATTTTCCCCTATCAAAATCAGATTACGAATATAGGGTATTGTCCCGATGCAACGCATACCAGTTGTTGGTGGTTCTCGGATAAACCACAATATGAATTTAATAGTCCTATTCGGTCTCCCAACAGTTATCTAATCGATTCTTATTATGAGAAATGGTTACAGCAAGAGTTCTATGGGGATAAAATAACACACCGAAATTTTTTAAATTGCTCTTTGTTGAGCGCAAAACTGCGTTTAAAACGATTTAAAACTAGATTTTTAATTAATAAATAGCTTAACTGCTGGGAGAAATACTTTATGAATAATGATAACCGTACATTTTATAAATGGACTTGGTTTAGAGCATGGTTCCCTGTCCTTTTCTTTGTTGCATTTTGGGTTAATTCATATTTGAATCGAAATATTGGACTTTTGATCCGTGACCCGATCTCATTAAATACACACATCTATTTGTGGGTTAGCATGATTCTCTTTATTGTCGGATATGCGATCGGTCTCGGTAAGCCGAAGCGAATCCTAGTTCAACGGAATGAACAAGTCTGGAAGATTAACTCCATGGCATTTAAATGGTTTAAACTGCTTATATGGGTAACTTTTATCGGATGCTTGGGAACAATTGTTGATCGTATATTATCAGGCGCGGGTAGCATTGGTGCAACTGTCAATGAGACGGAGTTTGTCCGGACAGAAATGATGGAAAATACAACGATTTTGACTACATTAAGCATGGGCTTGTTCATGTTCGCTTTTATGGCGTTTTCGATTTATTTTATGGCCGTCGCTACAAACTATCCAATGCCAAACTATTATCATTGGATGATATATGGAACATACGGAATGTTATGTCTGACCTCAGTGTTGATAGCTAGTAGAGGTTTTTTTCTAAGCGTAATAACTTATATTGCATATATGCTTTTTTGTGTACAAGGAGAGACGCTGTTAGGTTTTATTGTAAAGAAGAAATATTTCTTTATTCGTTTAGTCAGTGTATCATTTATAATTTTTTCACTTCTTTATTTTATTTTTATTTCACGGTATCGTGGCGGAGAAGAAGGCATCAAAGCGGATACACTCTTCTATTACCAGCCCAATGATCGTTATGGACTATATAAGCTTGATTTCGATGCGTTAAATATCACAGCTTTTCTTCAGACATATTCTTATATGATTGAGGGGTATGAGTATATTGATTATTTTCTTGAAATGTCTTCACCTTTCGCATTTAGACCTGCTGCGTTACTCGGGGGCCGAATGATACGTCAGATCCAACGAGTTGTACCAGAGGAGTACAGGCGGCCACCTGCGGCAGTTGAAGTTGGTAATAGTTGGAGAAGTGCTGCAGGAATGCATCTGTTTGGATGGCCCACAGTTTGGGGGTGGAATCTGCCGATGTTTGGGTACATTGGTGCGCCACTCTTTATGTTGTTTTATGGGATGTGGATGGGTTACTGTTCAGGTATATTTTTAAGATTTGCAAATATTGGTGCGTTAATGGTTTGTTTTGCAAACTACTCAATTCTTATGAACAGTTTCAATTCGCTAGGGGGAGATGTCTACCATCAAATAGCTATCTGGGTTGGAATTGTCTGGATGTATAAAATTAACAAACAGACAAGGCTACTTGTCTAGTTGGAAATGAAATTATGTTCACGGCCACAAAAAAGTAATGCTGTAATTTAATGAGAGAAACATGTATAGCATTTATAGGTGGGGCAGTGCCGGATACCGCAGAATTTCACCTCCCTGGCTTTTGGCGTGCAGGGGCACTAGCACAACTAGGCTTCTTAGATGCAATCCATTCATCGGGCATGAATATTAGTTTAATTCTGTCCTGCCAGCCGATGGCTTATCATGCTGTTTCGAGGAGATGGATTTGCCCTGGGACAAAAATTAAACTATACGAAAATGTGCACATAACGTTAGTGCCAGCAATAAATCTCTTCGCTATTCGCGAAATAATGCGGTGGTTTTTTAGTTATGCATATTTAGCTGTCTGGAGTCTGAGAAACATTAGACATCGGCGTGTGGTTGTCACCTATAACATTTCTTATCCACCCATATTACCTTTGCGTCTAATCACATGGCTGTTCAGGGGTAAACTATGTTCGATTTTATACGATGTGGTTCCACCTGATAATTTTGATGCAGGGTGGTTACGTAATATTATCATTCACGGACTAATCAAAAACGCTGGGCTTAAATGTATTCCTTGGTTAGATGGACGCATAGTCATTACCGATGAACTTGCACAAGCGTTTGCGCCAAGCAAACCTTTTTTGAGAGTAGATGGTGGGGTGACAGATTTGGTCACAAACCGATTGTTTGAATTAAAGCCATCTTCGAAGGATGATTTAGTTATGATGTTCGCAGGGAGCTTATATGATATTAATCACATTCAGTTGATACTGGAAATGTTCGCACAGCATCCAGATGCGAAAATGAAATTATGGGTTGCCGGAGATGGTGTTCTGCGGGATACTGTCATAGAGGCAAGCCGGATAGATACTCGTGTTACATACTATGGAGCGTTGAACCATGATAAACTGTTTGAGCTTTATCAGAAGACAGACATTATCTTGTGTTTAAGAGATACATCAGATTCAACCATGAAATATCATTTTCCTTCAAAAGTGCTAGAAACTTTGTTGGTGGGAAAAATGGTCATGACGACGCCTACAACGCACCTAAAAAAAGATTATGGCCATTTGTGCTATGTGTTGGAAGACGAGACGCCAGAGGGGTGTTGGGCAATGGTGCAACAAATATGGGTATTAACACCCGATGAACGTTGTGAAAAAGGGAAAAAATCTAGAGATTTCATGTTGAAAAATCGTACATGGAAAGCGTTGGGACCTTCAATCAAGAGTTATCTGGAAAGCTTGTAGTTTTATTGAGAGCCGATATGTTTTTAAAACCTAAAAGACTGTATATCTACCATCTTCTGATGCTTCTTGTGCCCGAAACATCCTGTTTTGGATTAAAACGATGGTTGTTGCGTTGGTGCGGTGCTACTTTGGGAGAAAATGTTAGAATATGCTCCTCCGTCAAAATTTACGGTGTCGGTAAACTTACTGTTGGTGATGATGTTTGGATCGGAAGTGGTACTTGGTTAAATGTATCAGCGAAGGTGATATTGGGTAGTCATATTGATGTTGCTCCGCAAGTATACATTGGTACGGGGACACACCCTATTGATGTTAAAGGATTACATTCTGCTGGAAATGGACAAAATTTTGACATTACGATTGAAGATGGCGTCTGGCTGGGTGCGAGGTCGATGGTGATGCCTAACGTGACAATAGGAAAAAAAGCTATTCTAGGTGCAGGAGCCGTTGCCATAAACAACATCGCGTGCAATACAATTGCAGTTGGTATGCCAGCCAAGTCTATTAAGTACATAGATGGAAAATCATTAGGAGAAGGCATAGCGATATAGATGAAAGAGGGCCGAAATATTAATGTCGACCTGCTGCGTGGTTTGTGTGCTTATGTTGTCGTGTTTATACACACTCCTGGGGATAGTAGCCGTCTGTTTTGGTTGAGTGTATTGCCTCCAGCTAATGCGGTTTTTGCAATGTTGGCTGGATGGTATATGTTGACTGGATTGACATGTTGTAAGGAAACCAGTCAAGAAACAAAGCAAGGTCAGGAGATTCTGTCTTGGCTAAAAGAGAGAGGTCATCGGATTTTACTTCCCTATGCTTTCTGGTCACTCATTTACATAGGGTTGAATATTGCTTTAGATGCGTTACTTAGGCGGCCGAGCAATTTTAATTTCCACAGTGTAGGGCAATGGGTAAGCATTATCCTCCTTGGTAGGGGTGCAACACAACTATGGTTTCTGGTGACACTCTTTTACGCACAGGCTTTATTATACGCTTATTGGATATTGGTTGATTTTCTTAGTAAACATCAATATGTGGAAACAAGCAGACATCAGATACGTGGTGTTGTATATGCTCTTAAAATGGGCGGTGTGCTCGTGATCGCGAGTATCTGTTTTTATTTATACGCTCAATGTTATTCGAAAGACCAATTTCCAGCTACGTTCTATTTTATGGCAAAATTCCTCTTTTTGGGGGCATTTCTGTCGATATATTCATCCTATATTAACCAGCATAATAACCAGATCCTGCTGTTATGCATAGCCTTCATCATAATTAAAATGGGCACTGTTCGTTTCGGGACGTGGATAGGAGCTGGGGATGCTTATGCAATGGCATGGATACTTTTAGCACAATCACTCCCTGCATTTTCTACGCCTAGGTGGATTTCAAATTTGGGAACCTATTCAATGGGGATATATGTGATTCATGTTCTTATCATTGTTGGGTTAACGACGGTGATGCGTAAAATAGGCTTGGGTTATATTATTGAATCTATTCCTGCGCTTATTATGGCTTTTTTTTATTTTGTGATCAGCTGGGTTGCTGTGGTCGTCTTGCGCCGATTTAAAATCCCCGGATTATAGTTCGTTGGCGGATCAATGTTGCTATCTACTCAGGGGGGCAGAATATTTAGTGTGCCTCCAAAAAAAATGAATTTTGTTTTCTATACAAATATTATTTCGCCACACCAAGTGCCGTGGTGTATGGCGTTTGTTGACTTGGTGGGACAGGACAAGTTCTATTACGTAATCACGGATGGAGAATATTTGGAGCGAGAAAAGCTCGGATGGCAGGTTAAGAATATTAATTTTAATGTGCTTACTGTCAATAATGCGACAGAGCTATTAGAGCATGCGGATATCTTGATTTCTGGCATTAGGGATGTGGCATTGTTTAAGCTACGGGGTATAAAAGGCTTAAAAACGTTCTATGTGTCAGAAAGATGGTTTAAGCCCCCGTTGGGGATGCTTCGTCTAATCGTGCCAACTTATTGGTTGATGTGTTGTCGATTTTTCAATTTGCTGACTAGGAATGCTGGGGGCAAGTGCGAATTGATGTTGTTGCCCATCGGCATTCATGCTGCGCGGGATATGGCAAGGATGATTGGATTATTAAGTGGAGATATCAGATGCTTGTGGCAAACTCCAGAGGTCAAGACGGAAGAAAGAGTGCCATTGTCGCGATTAAGGCTGAGCGACAGAACGATTAACGTAGAAAATAATTGTACCAGCTGGACAAAGGATGAGTTGGGTTATGGGTTAGGCAGAATGAGGTTATGGGGGTATTTTGTTAAGCCGACGAGTATTTCGAATCATAAGCAAGAAGAGTCCGACAAGGATAAGCAACTGATCCAATCTGAAAAAGGTGCTCGTAGAAAAAGGAATTTTCGGATTCTTTGGGTCGGGAGGATGTTAAATTGGAAACGCATAGACACCTTGGTTTTAGCAGTTGTTCACTTGTTGAATGAGGGTATCCCTATAAATTTGAAAATTGTAGGGCATGGGCCTGTGGAGGGGAAGTTGCGTCAGATGGCGGGGTATTGGTTGATTGAGAACGCTCAACTGACTGGTGAAGAAAAAATATCGGAATCACATGTTGATAATTTAAGCTCTGATGAAAATCAGGGTATTGGAATATCCTTTCATCCTCCAGTCAAAATTACAGAGGTTCGTAAGTTGATGCAGGAGGCGGATGTGTATGTGTTCCCAAGTGATGGAGGAGAAGGCTGGGGCGCAGTTGTCAATGAAGCCATGGCGGAAGGGTGTTGTGTGATTGGCACCCATGAAGCTGGAAGTTCCGCCACGATAATTGAAGATGGGATAAATGGTTATTTGTTTCATGCTGGGGATGTACGAGCGCTTGTCGAGTGCCTACGAAAAGTAGCATCAGTGGCGAGCACGGGTAATTCAATTTGTAAACAGGCGGAAAGAGCAATGGACGAGGGGTGGAATCCCCAGATAGCGGCGAGAAAGTTATTTGATTTTATTACTCAGGAAGACAACGGTTCAGAATGCAACAGAAGCTAAAATGGAGAGATAAATGAATGTGCAGTATGGATGTGGTTTGTGTTGTCCACCGGGTTGGGTCAACTACGATGCATCACCAACATTAAGATTGCAAAAAATACCCTTTTTAGGGAGATGGATAACACATGGGCGTGTACATTTTCCAAAAGAAGTTAAGTATGGGGACATTGTAAAGGGGCTACCCGTTAAGAAGGATTCCTGTGATATGGTCTATTGCTCACATGTGCTCGAACATCTTTCGTTAAATGATTTGAGAACGGCACTAAAAAACACTTATCAAATATTGAATGATGGAGGTGTGTTTCGCTTGGTATTGCCAGATTTCGAGTTTTGCATACGAGAGTATGTAGATGATAAATCAGATGGATCTTTGTTGAAGTTCTTTAGAGACACTGACTTGGGACTGACGCATAGGAGTAGAGGTGTTCTAGCTGCAATGCTTTCAAATTTTGCGAATAGCCGGCATTTTTGGATGTGGGATTATAAGGGGCTAGCTAGGGAATTAAACGATGTTGGATTCAAAAAAGTCAGACGAGCATATTATGGAGACAGCGAATTGCAGGAGTTTGTAGCTGTCGAGACAAAGGATCGATGGTTTAATCAGCTTGGCATCGAATGCGTTAAGTAAAGGGTTCAAACTCCCAGAAGAGGGAGTTTCTAAAAACAGGGTGATTGCATTACAACATGAGCAATTACGAGGGGGTATATTTAATTTGCACCCCGCTGATGAAACCAAGTGGTTATATACATCGCAGGTTCGGGGCAAAATACACCGCTTCTTCAAGTTAAACAGTTGATGTCTGCTTTAGCTTAAGTTAGTTTCCATACAAAGGGAAATGAGAATACTTCACATATCAAGTGGCCTTCCAGAAATCTCAGGTGGCTCAACATTTTGTGTAGAACTTTGTGACAAATTGGTAGCGATTGGGCATGAGGTGAAAATAGCAATACTTGAGCCTAAAGTGCCAAACGTTTATCCTTCGCGTCAGCATGTTCCAATCGTTTCCGTTGGGGCGATCCTTAAATCAAAAGAGGGACGATTGTTTGACGTCGTCCATATTCATGGATTATGGCATCCAGTGTTACATAAGGCAGGAGTGTGGGCACAGAAACTAGGTATTCCCGTCATCTGGTCACCGCATGGAATGCTAGCCCCTTGGGCAATGAACCACAAAAGGTGGAAGAAATGGTTGCCATGGCATCTATATCAGAAGCGAGACTTAAAGCGAGTTTCAGTATTTCTTGCAACGTCTGAAATGGAAGTACAATGGATTAGAAGTTTTGGATTTGCCCAGCCGTGTTGCGTAGTGTCGCTAGGGACGCATCTTCCAGAGGCAGGCAAAACGAGACAAAGCTGTCATGAAACAAAATTAACCCAACAAAGCACAACCGAAAAAAAGGTAATTTTGTTTGTTGGGCGCATATATCCAGTTAAAAATCTTGATACACTTATTAAAGCTTTTAGTCTTGTTAATCCTGTTGGAAAGTGGATTCTTGTTATTGTCGGACCAGATCAGGAAGGGCACAAGGCGGAGTTAGTTAAAATAGCGCATTCTTTACATATGAATATAAGCGATCTGTCCGATGGCAACGGTGACGCTTTAGGGCCCTCGTTTACTAAATCAAATGCCGATATTATTTTTACTGGGGCAGTCTTTGGTGAACAAAAGGATAACCTGTATAGGTGTGCAGATTTTTTTGCTTTACCTTCACATACGGAGAATTTTGCTGGCGTAGTTGTGGATGCTCTTGCGTTCGGGGTTCCCGTAATGGTTTCGGATAAAGCACCTTGGTGTGAAGTCGAAACCATGAATTGCGGGCAGATATGTCCGACAGATGTTGATGGCATGACTAGCGTATTAACGAAGATGATGGCCTTTACAGATGAGGAACGGGCAGATATGGGCAGAAGAGGAAGATTGTTAGTGGAACGCAAGTATACGTGGGATGCAGTGGCCGAGCAAATTGTTGATGTCTATCGAAAAATGCTTGTATGAATAAAGGGTTATAAAATTTGCTGTGAAACATTATGAAACTAGAACTGCATAAATATCAAAATCGGCATTCGATGAAGTCAAAGCTTGCACGGGTTGCTTGGAATCTGGTCTGGTTGCTGTTATTTAGGCCCACACCTCGAGGTTTTCTTTATGGATGGAGACGGTTTTTGTTGAGACTTTTTGGCGCGAAAATTGGGAGGGGGGGGCATGTGTTGCCATCCTGTAGGATATGGCAACCATGGAACCTGACGATGGGCGATTACGCGTGTCTATCGGAAAATGTGGATTGTTACTCGGTCGATAGAATCACTATTGGGAAACATGCGGTAGTCAGCCAAGGGGCTTTTCTTTGCTGTGCATCGCATGATATCAGCTCTCCAATTATGGAATTGACGTATGCCCCTATAACGGTTGAAGATCAGGCTTGGGTGGCTGCGCGAGCGTTTGTGGGGCCAGGTATAACTATTGGTGAAGGAGCTGTGGTCGGTGCTTGCGCAGTGGTAACTAAGGATGTTCCTCCATGGACTGTGGTAGCAGGCAATCCAGCTCAATTCATTAAGAAGCGGGTTATTGCGGAACCCATAAGATAGTTAATATGAAACCCTTTGAAAAACCGATTCTTGTCACCCGACCTTATCTGCCCGATTTAAAGGAGTATCAGGACGGCATAGCAGAAATTTGGAATAATCAATGGCTCACCAATAATGGGCCGGTGCTTCAACGGTTTGTGAAAAACTTGGAGACTTTTTTTGGAACACCCAATGTGTGCGCATTTAATAATGGCACGTTGGCCTTGCAGATTGCGTTGCAAGGGATGAAGATCGAAGGCGAGGTCATTACCACGCCCTTTACCTTTGTGGCCACCGCCCATTGTTTGGTTTGGAATAATATCCGGCCTGTCTTTGTGGACATTGATCCAATCACCTATACCATCAGTCCAGAGGCGGTGGAAGCGGCAATTACACCCAGGACAACGGCGATCCTAGCGGTGCACGTCTTTGGGAATCCGTGTCACCTGGATCAACTGCAAGTGATCGCGGATAAGCATCGCCTCGCGCTCATCTACGATGCCGCGCACGCCTTTGGCGTTAAGATAGTGGAACAGAGATCGGGGATCAGAGGTCAGAAGTCAGAGGGCGGCGGTCTGGTGGCTGATACAGATAATCAGGCTCGTTGGAGCGAAGCGGAAACCATTCGGCAACAGTCGAAAGCGCAAGCGGTAATTAGGCAATCAGGCAATAACGCAATTCTCAAAGATATTGGG
>Ga0268280_1002308_pt1 | contig 11242 bp, 9 predicted proteins | sample saktaG_9_FD_190139 | JGI IMG/M metagenome (GOLD analysis project Ga0268280, IMG submission 190139) | Saline water microbial communities from Sakinaw Lake, British Columbia, Canada - sak_2011_5_24_40m | ecosystem: Environmental > Aquatic > Non-marine Saline and Alkaline > Saline ...
CTCAGGTTTAAACCAAATTTTTATTTCTTTTTCTGCCTCTTCAGCGGTGCCACTTGCATGTACAACAGTCAAGATAGGCCTATCCAAAACATTTGCAAGGCCATAAGTATCATGTGAATAATCTCCTCTTATTGTACCTGGCATTGCCTCTTCAATATTAGTAGGTCCAGTCATTTTCTTTACTACTTTTGCAGCATTATGCCCCTCTACAACCATTGCAACGATTGGTAGAATCATCATGTCATTTACTAAACCATCAACTATTTCCTTTCCTGCCTTTTTTGGGTCATAATTCTCTGGATAGCCCTTATTTTTTATTAAGCTTTTTCCTTTTTCTAATAACCAAGCATCATCTTTGTAGTAGTGCTCTTCTAATTGCTCTCTTGAGGCAAAGATCATTTTCATTGCCACTATCTTTAGTCCTATTTTTTCAAAACGGGTTATAATTTCCCCCATAATCCCTCTTGCCACAGCATCAGGTTTCAAAATTACTAATGTCCTTTCTAATTGCATATTATCACTCCCACAAAAATAAGATATATTAAATAAATAAAGTATAAAATATAAAAAGAGTTACTTTTTAATTACTATTAAATTTTTGCAATAGTATTGCTTTAATATTATTTTTCAGAGCCTTTGGTTTTTCTCCATGATCTACTCTTTCTTTTAAATAGTGTTTAACCCTATGATTTTTAAAAAAAGCCTTTATTATATATTGTTTTTTTTCCAAAGTTGGCCTTTTTAGAAGCCAGGAAATTTTATCCAATCTTATAGATCCCTGAAAAAATTTAGAACTTGCCCCAGCAAGACAGTACATAAAAACAGTATAATAAGCGTGTTTACCTGAAATTAACTCTTTAATATGTTCTGTAAAGTCTTGCATTTCTGCAGTAGCCATTAAACCTAAGGGTTTTTCAGAAAAATCCCAATCTGATTTTATTTTTCCTTCTGACACAGCTCTAAAAAATAATAGACTATTAGGCAAAAGTTCTAACGAATGAATATGGAGATCAAAAGGGCCAGGCATTTTTTGAACTAAGCAAATATCTTTTTTTATATCTAAAGGTGTTGCCCAGGGATTATTTACTATAAAATCTATCCAGGGAGGGTTAATTAGCCCTTTTTTTACATACTTAGAAAGTAAAGTTACCCCCTTTATCACTAAATCATTATTTTGACCAACACGGTTATAAATTTGTTTTAATACCGACTCACTACCACTTTGCACACCCATATTAATAGTAAGATTACCAGCCATTGCAACTGATGCTAATTTATCTTCAGTCATAGTTTTAGGGCTAACATACATGAACAAAGGGAGGTGTATTTTTTTAAAATATTCTTTTGCAAAATAACGGATTTCATTTATTGGACGAATAAAAAAATCATCATCCCAAAAAGTAACTTCCCCAATATTAGGATGCACAGAAATAATCTTTTTTAAATCAGCTATAACTAATTTAACATCACGCTTTTTTATTTTGCCACCACCACAGAGTTTATTATATTGTGGACTCTGGCAATACGCACACTGAGATACACAACCTCTACTTGAACAAAAAAATAATACACTTTTTCGTTTATTAAAAAATGGATCTGTTAATTTAGTAGTAATACGATCAATATCTGTAACACTTTCTTCAGGAGAAGTAATTTTTATTAAATTTCCAAAACAATTAATCCTATAGTAATCTCCTTGTAATCCCGAGAGGCCATAGTCAACAGTAGGAAATATGTTTAAATCAGGCCCTATGTCAATTTTGTTTTTTAAAATTTTTCCATTCCAATTAAACCAAACATTAGAAATATCTGTCAAATTTACTGTTCCTGAACTTAATCTTTTTATTATTTCTAAAGTTGGTTTTTCTCCCTCTCCAATACAAACAGCATCAACATATTTTAATGCTTGTTCAGGAGTAAACGTAGCAGCATGGCCACCTAATACAATAAAAGGCCTTTTTTTAATTTTTTTTAATTCATTAACTATTTGCACTACTCTTTGTTTAGACATTTCTGTAGAACAACTTATACCTACAAAATCACAGTCTCCAATAGTAGAAATTATAGAATCTATTTGTTTTTTTGAATACAAGTTGTCGGCATATTGTGGGCAAAATAACAAATCTATTATAAATCCTTCTTGTTTAAGATATGAAGATATATGTCTTATTCCCATTTCACCTTTCCAAACACTCAACAAACTAATCTTAAAACAAGACATCTTTCTTACCCCATAAAACTAAGTAAGTTATTTTTTCCTAGTAAATATATGATAATATAAACAAAAGAATATAAAAAAGCTTAGTTTCTTACTTTATTATGGATATAAACAATTTACAAGCAAGGCTAGACGACTTTGATTATTACAGAATAACCAAAACCAAAACAGACATAAAAATTGTTGGAGCAGTAAACAAAGAAGTAAAATATTTAAAAGAAGACTCAATTCACGGCATATCCATATTAGGAATTAAAAAAAATAAATCCGCTTTTGTATCTACTAACGACTTATCTGAAAAAAATATAAGCTCTACAATTCAGAAATTAAAAAAACTTTCAAAAATTGGAGAAAAAGTTGATTACTTAGACTTAATAGACACAACCACTGAAAAAGCAAAAATAAAAACAGGAAAAGAATCAAAATTTGATTTTGAAGAAGTAATTCCAAAAATAATAAAAAATTCCGACAAAGAAAAATGCAGTGTTAATGACTTATTCTACAAAGAACAAAGAAAATATAAAAATATAATTACAAATTACAAAAACATAGAACTTAATTCAATTTACTCACTATTATTAAATGACATAACAGTTAATGAAAAAAATAAAATGAGGCATTGTCATAATTGTTGTGGTGAACAAGATAACATTGATGAAAAAATAGAAACCATTACAGAGTTTGTAACAAATAATAAAAATAAAGCAAACCAGATGTTAAACTACAAATCAGGATTAAGAGGAACCTACGATGTAATTATTGACTCTGAATTAAGCCACTTATTAGCGCATGAAGCAATTGGACATGCTTGTGAAGCTGATTTAGTATACAATAAAGAATCAAATTTAAAATTAGGACAAAAACTTTCAGATTATAATCTAAATGTTATTGACGATCCCACAATAGAAAATAGTTTTGGTTTCGTTAAGTACGATGATGAAGGTACAAAAGCAAAAAAAAGAAATTTAATACAAAACGGAATTGTTAATGAATTTTTAACAGATATAAAACACGCAAAAAAATTGAACATTCCTCTAAATGGAGCAGCAAGAGCAGAAGCATACAATAGATTGCCAATCCCCAGAATGAGTAACACAGGATTAGAAAAAGGAGACATATCATTACAAGAATTAAAAGCAGATTTGAAAAATGGTTTGATTCTTAGCGGGGGATCAGGCGGACAGGTAGACCCATCAACAGGAACATTCCAATTTGGAGTAAAAAAAGCAACTTTATTTAAAGATGGAAAAGAAGAAAATTATGCAAACCTATCTTTTTCAGGAAATATTAATAAAGATTTATTTAAAATTGATGGCATTTCTAAAGAGTCTATTTACAGCAGTGAATTTGCAGGGCACTGCGGAAAAAGTGGCCAAAGCGTCCCTGTTTGCGGGTTTGGGCCATATGTCAAATTCAAAAATATGAGATTTTAATTTACAGAGACGTGATTATATGATGATTCCAAAAGCAGACAAAAAAACAAGGTTTAATTTGTACAATAATCAAAGCACAAAAATTACACTAAATGATATCAAAGCAGATATTCCAAAATATAGCAACTCAAACAGTCTAATAATAGATCTTATAGCAAACAAAAAAAGAGTAAAAGGAACAATAGAAGAAATCAACAATAAAACAATTAAAGAAAAAATTGCTGAATTAAAACAAATGAGCCAGTATACAAATACTCCTTTTTTCGATGAATTCCCAGATACTGAAAAACAAAAAAACAGCTTCAAAACAGATTATACTGAATTTGACTTAAATGAAATAAGAAAAGAAATCATTGATAACATAAAAGAATTAAAATTAAATAAAAAAGTTAAAAAAGTTATTTCAGAAATTTCAATACACAAAGGAACACAAAAATTATTTTCAAACGAGCTTGAGTTTGGTAACACAGCAAATGAATTATCAATTTCAATTGGCGCAATTTATAAAGATAAAGAAAATAGCGGACACAGTGTTAACAAAACCACCATTAAAGATTACAACATTAGCAAAATGTTTTCCGAGCTAAAAAACAAAATAAACTTAGAAAAAAACCCAGTCCAAAGTAAAGAAAAATATTCTGAATTTATCCTTACACCACAAGTATTTGCAGAACTTATTGACACCTTTATTTTTGATAATATTAATTGTGAAGATATCATATTGCACAACAATTTTATTGCTAAAAAGATCGGAACAAAACTATTTGACAATTCGTTGAATATTCAAGAAAACCCATTTGTGGATAATTCCCCACATTCAGAAAAATATGACTCCGAATTATCAAGAACAACAAAAAAAGACATCGTAAAAAATGGACTAATCAACAATTATTTTGTCAATTTAGAAGACTCTTTCAAATATAATGAAAAAGTTACAGGCAATTATTTTTCCGGCATGGATACAACAAATATTATTGTAGAAAACGGAAATAAAAGTTTAGAAAAACTAATTTCAGAAACTAAAAAAGGATTAGTTATAAGAAGTATAATTGGATTACACACAAGTAATAGCAAAGAAGGATCATTAAATGTTGCAGTAAATATTGGAAATGAAATTATTAATGGAGAAATAACAAAAAATGTAAAAAACATACCTTTATCCATAAACATAGTTGACTTATTTAACAACATAGAATTAAGCAAAGAAGTAGAGGAAGAAGAAAATTATTTGTTACCATACTTAAAAAAAGATATTACTATTAATGATGGAAAAGGGGGTACATAAATGTACCCAACTACCCTTTTTAGAAAAAAGGCTAAGTTACCCAAAAAAGGGGGTACATAAATGTACCCAACTACCCTTTTTAGAAAAAAGGCTAAGTTACCCAAAAAAGGGGGTACATAAATGTACCCAATTATACATTTACTAATAGGAATAATTCCTGCTTTTCTTTTTTCACTAATAAGTAAGGAGCTGGCAATTTCTTTTCTGCTTGCAAGTATACTAATTGATCTTGATCACATTTTTAATTATTTTTATTACTACAAAGGATTAAATTTTATTGAAATATATAATTTTTATGTTTACAGAAAGAAAACAAAAAGACACATTGGTAAACAGATATATATTTTCCACACTATTGAGTTTCTTGTTATAGCAACAGTAGTTATCGCTACCTTTAATAAAAACATTGCCTTCGGAGTATTTTGGGGGCTGTTATTCCACACAGGTTGTGACTTACTTGAGGGTCTAATTGACAAAATAAAACAAAATAACCATCACTTCAAGCCTTTTTCTATTATTTATTATACTTTAAAATACCACCCTAAATTGCAAAAAAAGCCCCAAATACCCCTATAATTAACATCAACAAGCTTTAACTATCCCTGAGGACTTTTTATTCTAATTATGGAAAAAAAACAAGGCAGTTCCACAATACAAAGGAATTTAGATAGATATGATCTTTATTATATATACAAAGTTATGCTGAAGGGGGCGTAAAAATGGGTTATACGTGTCAAATATGCAACAAACCGGCAAGAATACAGACACCTACAGGAAGATGGATTTGTATGGATTGCTATAGAGATCAATTTAATAATATTAAAGAAAAAGTAGCAAAAACTACTGAGAAACCAGTAGAAAAAACAAAAGCAGAACCAAAAATAGAAAAACAAATCAATGATGAAGAAAAACCATTAGAAGAAAACCAAGATATAGAATAATTAGAAGGGTCGTCTATTCCTTCTTAATTTTCTTATTCCTTCTTTATTTGTAATTGACTCAATATAATTTTTTATAGTATTAACTTCAGAAAAACAAAGTTTTGCTCTTAAATCTGCATCAATTATTACTGATGGATAAGAATAATTTTTTGTATGACTAGATAAAAAATAAATTATATCAATTATATCTTCATCTGGAGATAGCATTTCAATTTTTAGAGGCAAATCGTAATCATTTATTTTCAAGAAACAAGAAAACAACTCCACCTGTTTAAAATTATTAATATCATCTAACATTTTATTATTTTTTCCACTATTAAAAAAATTAATCGCTTCTTTTTTCTTCAAAGCATAATTCAGTAAAATTAAATCATTTACTTTATCTATGTTTAATTGTTTAGTAATCATATTGGACCTTGAATCCTCAATACAACCAGCTAATTTTGTATTCTTTTTTTCTGCTATCGCATACAAGTCGACAAAGCATTTTATTAATCCAAGATATTCATCATAAATCAAGGATTCTTTTTTCAACTTATCCTGCGGGTGTGGTATCAAAGAGCCATCTAATAAAAAATAATTTAAATCATTTTGTTCTATTATTTCTTTTGCAAGCAAGAGTTCTTGTTTAAGTCTAGAAATAGACACAAATTTATCAAATTCATCACTTTGCAAATATGCATCAGGAGTAATAAAAATTGGCTTTATGTTTAAGGGATAACGTTTTGATTCTACTAATTTATTTTTTTCATATTTAAAAACACTTCCAGATACTTTTACTAAACAAAAATCAAAACCAATAAAAGAATCCGAAAAAAAACCAGAATCAACCGCACCAACAGAAAAAGATAGTTCTTTATTTTCTATTTCTCTTTTTTTTGGAGAAAATAAAAACTCAATTTCAAAAGCATCCAGGTTTTGCGCAAAATAAACTGCCTTTTCTTTGATTTTTAAGAAGGAGTCACTTACAGCTTTTACTTTCTGCTTTATTTGTTCATACACATAGTTCCCTTCTATTCTGAGGTAACATCAAGTTCAAATACTGCCAAAGGCACCTCTAGTTTAAAGTTATTTAAAACTTTTGGATGTATTTCTCCAACAATTCCATTTCTTATTTTTCCGTTTATTGTGTAACTTACTTTTGCCACTCTTCCCTCAATAAAAGAATTATGTTTTAATTCAGAGTAAGTAATTTTTTCTGCACCAATATTATTTAACACGAAATCACACAATCTTTTTGTATAAGTATAATCAACACCTTCATAGCACAAACTTGCAGTAAAAAATACCCTTTCAAAAATCCCTGCGTCATTTTCTTCTAAAACTTTTCCAACTTCAAATACATTTTGAGGATAAGAAATATGTTGATTTTTTGATAAAAATTCTATCTGTTCCGGGATTATAGAGTCCCTAAATATTTCAACACTTTCAGACATAGGATTTGCAATAGTTAATGCTTTTCCAGTTCTATTCATTTTCAAAAATTGTTTTTCTTTACTGGTTAAAGTAAAGGTAATTATTTCCTGTAATCCTGCACCAATTCCAATTATTCTCAGTGCATCCGCCCAGTTTGTTTTTTCTAAAACAGAACCTTTACTATATACATCTACTTCCTGTGGTTTTATTTTATTATAATCCATTGAGATTAACAGATCTTCAATTACATCAACAGGATGCATAATATCAATTCTGTAATTAGGATATTCTAATTCTACTTTGTCTTTGTTTATCTTTACATCATATCCTTTTCTTGTTAGCAAAGATTCCAAATCATTATCATTTACTTCTTGCCCAACATAGTCAAAGATTTTTTGTTTATTTATGTCCATTTTTTCTTTTTTAAGATAGGGGGTGTCTATTTTTTCTACACCATAATCTATATTTACTGTTTCTATTTCTGCACCTCTATCGATTAAAGCCATACAAACAATTAACAAAGCAACATTAACCATTTCTTGGTTTAATCCAGCGGCCTCAATAAATAAATCTGTTGTTTCAGAAGTAACTTTCCCACTATAGTTAGAATTTATTATAGGAGGCATAGTTAAAATAAGATTTTTTTCATCCGCAAGAATAGGGTATTTATTAAACCCTTTTAATAAGTGGGCATATTCTTTTCCTTTAGGATGTTCTTGCAATATTTGCTCTAATGTCATTTCAATATCATAACCAAGAGGAGCAAATTTTGTTATTTTTGGATCAGCAGCAAAGTAGTTTAAATTGGTACCGTGTATTTTGTTTAAATCAAACAAGCCAATACCTACTTCTTTCCTCTTACGACCATAAGATAGCGCAATTTTTTCCTGCATTTGAATTAAGCTAGTTAATAAAGCATCAGAAATCCTTACATTTCTTGCAACAGCATAGGCTACTTTTGGCCTTATATCTTTTACATTTGGGTTTACTTTAACAATATAATCTGACTTTTCAAAAGTATATTCTCTTGGCTTTATACCCATATCATGTTTAAGTTCTCTTACCACCCCTTCAACACTCCATAAGTCAGGCCTATTACTATCTTTAACATCAAGTTTAATAGTATCATTCTCAAAGCCATCTACTTCTCCCTTGGCACAAAAAAAGAACCTTTCCAGTTCACTTTCTTTTATATCCATTCCCAAAAGGGATTCTAAATCAGACTTTGATATATCAATTTTCGGCATAAACATCACACAATTATTCTAAGTTATATATAGTATTAATAGAAATAATATTTTAAACTAAACTAAAAAATCACAAAAAAAGAAAAAAAATAGAGAAAACAATCACTGTATCTCTACTGAATCAACAACCGCAACAAACTTATCCTTAAAAGAGGAATATAGGTTTGAATTGCATTTCAAAGTAAACACATACCCTATTTCATCCTTTACATAGGCATAGGTATTGTAAATCCTAGTAACCCCATCCTCATCAACAGAAACAACATAGTTATAGAAATCCTGCCAGTTTATTGTTACCTCTTCTTCAGAAATTACTTGGAAATTATAGCTTATTACTTCTTTTGCTAAAGTCTTTGAATCAAAAGCATAGCCATATTTCCATACATACATAAAATCCTCATTACTAGATGGATTTATCTTTATAGCAATACTATTTGATGAAGTTACATCCTCAACGTCCATTTTTGTCCAAGTATCAGGCATCTTAAATGATACGTTTTCAAAGGAATAATCCATAAAGCCATAGTATTGACTTCCTTCTTGCTGTTCAACAGGGACATCACTTGCTAAATTAGGATAAATATATTTATATCCTAAAAAACCAACAACAGCCAAAATAATCAATACAACAATTATTGTTATAATTACTGAACCTTTTCTATTCAATCAAAACACCTCACAAAAAATATAATTTATTACATAAATTAATTTAGTGGCTAGGAGTTTCCGAGTTGGAAACTAGCCATCACAAAAAATATATTAAAAACACTACTAGAGATATAGCAAAGTGTAGTATAAAAAAGTTTCGTACTAATTTCTTCTCTGTTAGCTTACCTTTATACAAATGTTCCATTATATAATACACCGCTTGCCAGCCCATATGTTTCTTCCCATTTTTCTCATAATAGGTCGGAATAAGATGCCCAGTTTTATCGCAAGTAGAAATATGTGCCCCTTTTCCACGAATAAAAAAATAGAACAAAGCATATAGTCCAAAATTAATTAAATATATCAAAGTCAATAAAATCCCAATAAATTCTATATTTCCAAGAATCATAGCTACAGCAAAAGAAGCACCAATAGATAGTGTACCAACATCTCCAAATATCACTTGCGCAGGATAAGCATTAAAATAATAAAAAGCTATCAAAGCCCCCAACAAAGGAATTAAAATAATTAGCACTAAACTATTATTTAGAATAATTGCTGAGAAAATAAAAAACAGCAAAGTAATTATTGCCAGCCCTGCTTCTAAACCATTATATCCCGCCAGCATATTTGTTGAATTAGAATATACCAACATTAAAATTGGGATTATTAAAAAAGGGTAAAAATAACCTATATTTACTCCTCCCAGGAATGGAACAGTAATAATAGAATCTCCAGCAAGAGTAGTAACTAAAGGAATACTCCCTACCAGTAACAAAATAATTTTTTGCAGTTCAGTTAATCTAAAAAGATCATCAAAAGCGCCAACAAAACCAACTAACAAAACAGAAAAAGCACCAGACATGATTGCAAATAAATCATATCCTTTTACAAATGGAAATATACAAAAAAGACCAATAAAATACCCAATTAAAAGAACAAAGCCACCCATATTAGCATATTTTGGTTTATTGGGTTTGTGACAATCAATATTAGTAATATTTTTTTCGTGGGCCCAGTTAATATAATAAGGCATTATAACAAAAACTAAAATAAATGCAACAAAAAATTCCAGCATATATTTTTTTTGTGGGAAAAATAAAGCCAGACCCAAAATTACAGCAAGTAAAAAATATATTATTTTACTAATATTTTTGTTAACATTCACCAGCTCTCACCGTAATAAGCTTTAACTTTATTATTCCACTCTTCAATTTGAGTCTGGTTTAGGCCTACCATTTGTGGTTCTATATTTGCAAGCGAACTTTTGTTAACTTTATAAACTCTTACTTGATTCTGTGCATAAACCAAAGTTAAATATTTTCCTAACTCCTTAGAACCAAACCAAAGCTTTGCCGCCATACTATTATTTGCTGCATAGCTTAAACCAAATAGCACATTCTTTGTTGGATATGTATAATAGTACATTGGCGTTTTTCCATTAATAATTGTAGAGGGATTGCTATTCCATTCAGTATAAAATGAATCCATCTGAGCAGGAAGGATTTTGTTACCCCCACAAGTATAATAACTATCATTTTGTAATTGAAGTTCATTCTTAGTACAAGACAGAACATAAGATTGATATTTTGCAACCCGTGGGTCACTTGAATTTGAAGTATTATTCACATACATTGAATAAACCCCCAAACCACTTATACTTTGGAGATCCATAAGAACATAGTCTGCATCATAGGCCTTTAGTATACCCATCGCATGTTCCGCATTATCATCTATAAAGAACATAGGGACATCTTTTAGTGCCTGCCCATCGCCATTTGTATTATCTGTTGCCACTCTCCTATTTGCAAGGAAAGTAATCCAGTGCCCCTCACTCCACCAATTAAACATTTTTGCGTTTTCAGCAGTATTATTTCCAAGCCAGGAGATGGTTTCTTTCCAGCCACTACCTTGATCTAATTGTGGCACTTGGTTATGTACAAATATTGTTGCACCTGCAACACCTGTAATAGTCAAAAACAATAATAACCCAAATAAGCCTACTTTCAGTGCAAGTCCTTTTTTAGGGCCAAAAAACAACTGATAAAGTTCAT
>Ga0268280_1002312_pt1 | contig 11230 bp, 14 predicted proteins | sample saktaG_9_FD_190139 | JGI IMG/M metagenome (GOLD analysis project Ga0268280, IMG submission 190139) | Saline water microbial communities from Sakinaw Lake, British Columbia, Canada - sak_2011_5_24_40m | ecosystem: Environmental > Aquatic > Non-marine Saline and Alkaline > Saline ...
GCTTTTATACGGCTGACCTCCTCATTGAACTTCTTCTTCTGCTCTGTCAGCTTAACCTCTTCTGTCTTTAGGAACTCTTTTTCCTTGGATATCTTCTGGTTCTCAGCGTCCATCTGGTCGAATATTTTCAATATCTCTTCTTCTATCAATGAATTATCTGCTCTCGCTCTGCCTATTTCCCCTTCCAGAGCGGCATACTCCTTGTTGGTCTTGACCTGATTAAGTTGGGACTGGAACTTCTTTATCGAGCCTTCCCTGGTCTCAAGGTCCAGCTCTTTCTCTTTACGCTTCATCTGAAGAGCTTTGAGGGCATCTTCCGACCTCTTCAGGTTGCTCTTCTTCTCCTCAAAGGCGTCATCCATCTTTTTGAGCTCCTGAGGTATCGACTCAAGCTCGCGCTCGATCCGCAATATCTGCGTGTCGAGGCACTGCAGCTCGACCAATAGCTTAAGCTGTTCTTCGAGATTCGCCATATGCTTTCTTTGTAGTAATAACCTTGTCTATCCTATTCAGATTCATGGTGGACACGACAGGATTCGAACCTGTGACCTCTGCGATGTGAACGCAACGCTCTAACCAGCTGAGCCACGTGTCCTAAATACGCCCGCCCATTATATAATCATTGGCCATAATAGGCAAGATTTTCATTACCCTTATACCATCTTTTCTTTAATGCCTATTTTGGTTATTACTGCCCTAACCCAAACTTTTTCTTTGCTTCGTCTATCTTAGCTTTTGCCTGGATAGCCAATGCGTCTTTTGCCTGACTGATCAATGACCGCGCCTGTTGAGAATTACTGTCGAGATTGCTGAGAATATACTGTGCTGCCGCAACTGCCTGGTCATATTGCTTTGAATTTATGAACGCCTTAGCCTGTCCGGCAAGATAGTCCACCTTCTGTTGGACGTTAGCCAAAGTCTGAGACTTCTCGATCGCAGCGGAACTCGAGGCCTCTTTACTTGCGCCGCAGCCTACAAGCACCAGGCTTACGCATAACAAAACCGCTACTGCAAACAGAACATTTTTCATACTACACCTCCTTTTCTTGTTAACAAATACCGTCTTTTATGATTGCTTCTTTTTCAGGCTGGCTATGCCTCTGACTACTAAAAATATAGCAGATGCGACTATAAGAAAATCGATAGTTGTGTTTATGAACTGCCCATAATTGATAGCGACTGCAGGGGCATTGCCGGTTGCCTCCTTAAGTACTATCTTTAAATTCTTAAAGTCCACTCCGCCGATCAACAACCCTAAGGGAGGCATGATTATATCATTTACCAGAGAGCTGATGATCTTACCAAAAGAAGCTCCGATCACGATACCTACCGCCATATCAACTGCATCACCTTTTATCGCAAAATCCTTGAACTCTTTTATTATAGACATATGTATACCTCCTTTAACATTATTTTACTCCAAATAAGAATCTACGCAAGTTATTTATAGGCCGGAAATTTTATTGACATTATCTCTGGCGCTGATACAATAACTTATGCGATTAGAACGGAAAGGGGGTTAAAAATGCGTAGATATGGATTTTTGGTCTCTTTAGTAGCGCTGGTCCTTTTGATCGGCAGCTTGAGCGGATGCGACAATAGAAGTCAGCTTGAAAAAGACGCTGACGCGGCTGCAAAGAAAGTCAATCAGGCATTCAAATAGTTCGGATCTTTGCAAAAAAAATACCGCCCAAATAAAAAGGGCGGTATTTTTTTATTCGATTAAAATATATCAGAACGACCAATTGACTAAAACCATGAACTCCATCGGTTTCTTGTTGCCGTTATAGTTACCGAGACCTATCTGAAGGCCGTCGAGAGATTTTGTATAATTAACGATGCCCAGCTGAACTCCGTGCATCTGGCCAGCATAATTAACAAATCCGGCCTGTAAACCCTTGAACGAATCCTGGCTGTAATTCACTACGCCGAGATCTAACCCGACCGATTGCCCCTTGGAAACATTCACAACGCCGGCTTGTATGCCATGCATGAACCCCTCTGTCCAGTTGACAAGTCCCCACTGTAAACCTGAGAGATCGCCTTCCGTAACATTTACCATACCGTATTGCAACCCGACAAAACGTTTTCCTGCGTGATTGACTATACCTAATTGCCCGCCATAGGCAGAACCCTCTACCCAGTTTCCGAGGCCTATCTCAACGCCATTTACATCACCCGTAGCTCTGTTTACGCCAAGCCAAACAAGGCTCAGTCCAGAAACATCTTTGTTAACGGTGTAAAAGACGCTAAGGCGCCCGCCTTTAATGGAATCTCCCTCCGGAACAAGCTGAATGGGATTGAATACCGCCAGCTGAATGGGCTTGACATCTTCGGCCCGCACGAACTGCGGTGTTGCAACTAAAGCCAATAATACCAAAACGACGATCCTCTTCATCATAAAACGCTCCTTTTCATCGTATAATAGAGCAACCATCTATTTCCCTTGTCGATTCAACATAAGGGAAAGGAATATTAAGGAAAACCGATTTAGGTTTTCCTTAAAACGATTTTGGCGATTAGCCCGCCCTATATACCATGTGGCGGCCGAAGGGCCAAAAAGCAATACAACACTTTTTGGGCCCGAAGGCAAAATCGTTTAGTGGTGGGCCCGCAAGGACTTGGCCATCCGGCTCGCAGAGCTCGCCTTCTGGCCAGCCAATTTGCTGACGGCCGGTGGCCTTTTCCTCCCTAATCGGTCGGCGCAAATTGGCTTCAAGTCCCTACCCGGACCTTATAATATAACTGCAAAACTAATTCGATATGGTGGGCCCGCAAGGACTTGAACCTTGGACCAAGAGATTATGAGTCTCCTGCTCTACCAAACTGAGCTACAGGCCCACTAATGCAAACCAAAATAAGTACGTTATTATATCTGAATTACAATTACGTGTAAAGATTCTTTTCTTAATAGTCCCAGCTAAATGGTTTGACCGTCTTGATGACTTTGCCGTCGCTAAAACTTACGCTGCCACCCTTCTGATAAAACCATATCGTGGTGACGCCTTCCGATATGCGTTCCGGCGTTCCAAGTATTTCTTTTATCTGGTCTGAAGGCATATCTTTTAAGATCTTTGTCCACTGTTTTTTATTCTCTAGCTGTTTCCCTTCCAGCTCCTGCCGCGTCTGTCTGACATCGTATGAATGCACTTTATATACTATCACTACCGATAAAGATACCAGGATCAGGGCAATTATTATCTTACGCATGGCTTATTCTCCCATACCCATAGCAAGAAAATTCTTCAGCCTTCTCGAACGTGTCGGATGGCGCAGTTTTCTGAGAGCCTTTGCCTCGATCTGCCTTACGCGCTCCCTCGTGACCTTGAATATGGCGCCGACCTCTTCCAGAGTCCTCGGATAGCCATCGCCTATACCGAACCTCAGGCGGAGAACCTTCTTCTCCCGCTCGGTCAGCGTGCCTAATACATCATCCATCTCTTCTTTAAGCATTGAGTAGGCGGTAGCATTTGCCGGAGAGACCGCGCGCTTATCTTCTATAAAATCTCCGAAATGCGTATCACCCTCTTCTCCTATGGGCGTCTGGAGCGATATGGGCTCCTGGGCGATCTTCAATATGCCCCTGACCTTATCGACAGGCATCCTCATCTTGTGAGCTATCTCTTCGGGCGTCGGTTCTTTTCCGTTCTCCTGCACGAGCGCTCTCGACACCCTTATAAGCTTATTTATGGTCTCCGTCATATGGACGGGGATCCTTATGGTCCTGGACTGGTCGGCTATAGACCGCGTTATGGCCTGGCGTATCCACCATGTCGCGTATGTAGAGAATTTATACCCGCGTTTATACTCGAATTTATCTACGGCTTTCATAAGGCCGATATTGCCTTCCTGTATAAGGTCAAGGAATGAGAGGCCTCTATTTGTGTACTTCTTCGCGATGCTCACTACCAGCCTTAGGTTAGCGGCAACCAGCTCTTTCTTATTTTTGTTCAGCTTGACTTCGCATGACTTTATAAATTTATAATGCTCTTTCATAAAGTCAACCGGCTCGCCGAGGTCTCTCTCTATCTTCCTCTTATATTTATTAAGCCTCTTTATCTCATCCCTATCCCTCGATCTTCTGGCGCGTGAAAGCGAACTTTCGGTCTTCGCATGCTCACCTAGAAGCTCGTCTATCTTTTTGATTATTTGCTCAACTACGGACATCGCGAGATTGGACTCTTTTACAAGCTTGCCTATGCTCGACTTGGTTCTCGCCTTACGCAGGCTATTGGCAAGATTATCGATCCTCTTCTTCAGTTTTGACATCTTGAACTTAGGATCGACGTTAAAATATTCTTCCGGGCTCACCTCTTCTTTGATCGCTTTGTTCAGTATCTCAAGCGCCTTCGCTTTAGCTATGGCCAGATCCGAGACGGCGTCCCTTACCTTACCTTCGGAATCCTTTATTTTGCACGCTATCTCTATCTCTTCTTTTCTTGTCAAAAGAGATATCTGGCCCATCTGTCTTAAATACATCTTCACAGGGTCATCTATCTGTATCAACCTGGCCGCTTCTTCGACCGGAGCCGCTTCTTCCTTCTTATCTTCCGCTGCTTCGCTCTCATGAGCCGTCTCTTTTTGAGCCTCTTCTTCCGTATCTACAAGCTTTATATTCTCTTCTCCGAGAACGCTTAATATCTCGTCTATCTCCTCCGAGGAGACTATTTCGATGGGAAGTATATTATTTACCTCTTCGAAGGTAAGATGCCCCTTCTCCTTGCCCAGCGCGATAAGCTCTGAAAGCTCCTTGGAGAGCCTCCTCTTCTGGTGTGGTTTATTTTTAACGGGCGCGGCTTGGACCTCTTTCTCTTTGGCCGGGGCGCTCGTCTTCGACTTGCCCAATGTGGGCTTCACAGCTCCTGATGACCTCTTTATGAAAAGCCTCTTGGTCTTCCGGACCTTCCTACGCAATAGCTTCTTACGCGCGACCTTATTTCGCGCGGCGGCCTTCTTTAATTTCTTCTTTCTCTTCATATCTATGCCTTATTCACCTTTAAAAGCTCCGTATACTCCGTCACGAGCTTTGTTACGAGCGTATCGTCTTTGGAATCGTGGGCCAGCTTTATCGCATCCTGCAGCCTGCCGAGCACATCCTTTACGTTGTCCTTCTTTATCCTGGCTATACAATCGCAAAGAACCCTCTCTTTGTTATCGAGCGTCTCGGAAAGATGCACCGATTCGGATATCAGCGCGGTGGCTGCATCATTATTTTCAAAATAGTTCATCAGTTTTACCGCATTTATAGACCTGTCATCCTTTGACAGATCCAGCACGGCCTTGACAACGTCCCTAACCGAAGAGTCCTTGAATTCATCCGGCGACAGAGACTCCCGTACCTTTTTTACGTAACTTTCACCTTCCAGGAGGATCGCCAGGACCATCTTCTCGGCGCTTTTGGAATCCTTCTTTGCCTCAACCGGACTTATGCTGTAAACGCGCATGGTATAATCCGGTTTTACTTTTTTCAGTTCTTGCCTTATCGAATCTTCGTCCACGGAAAGCTTCTCCGCCAGCTTCTTCACCAGATTCGACCGGAGCACCGCGTTCTCTATCCTTGATATGGTCGGCAGCATCTCGCTGGCTATCGAAGCTTTACCGTGCGCGCTCTTCATATCAAAGCGTAGAGATAATTTGGACATCTTGTAATCAAATAAGTTTTTGCTGGCCTTGGTAAGTTTTATAAAATCTTCCGTTCCGAACTTTCTTATATACCCGTCAGGATCGAAACCTTTCGGCAGTTCGGCTATATATACGTTCACTCCCTCGCTTAAGAATAGGTCCATATTGCGCAGGCTCGCAGATTCGCCGGCCTCGTCCGGGTCGTATACCATTATCACGGTACCCGCGAAACGCTTTAAGAGTTTGACCTGGTCTATCGTAAGCGCCGTGCCGAGCGTCGCCACGATATTGCGGATCCCGGCCTGATAAGGTATTATAAAATCTAAATATCCCTCCACCACCAGGGCATAGCCCGCCTTTTTGATGCCCTCTTTCGTGTGGTTCAGTCCGTAAAGGTTCCTTCCTTTGGAATAGATGTAGGTCTCCGGCGAATTCATATACTTCGGAAGGCTCGAATCGAGCACCCTACCGCCAAAACCTAAAGCCCTATCCTTAAGATCAAAGATCGGAAATATCAGCCTCTTTCTGAATCTGTCGTAATAGCCGCCTCTGTCATTGGCTATAGCGAGCCCGGCCTTTTCGGCGATATCGGCCTTGATGCCCTTATTATCTAAAAATTTCAGTACACCATCCCACGAATCCGGAGAGTACCCTATCCTGAATAACTTTACCGTTTCGTCGCTTATTCCGCGCGAAACCAGGTAGTCCCGGGCCTCACGGCTGGCCGGGATACATCCTTGAAAGAACTGTATGGCAAGCTCATTCACCTTATAAAGCTGTGTCGCTAAACTGGTCAGCTCTTTTCTCGGACCGAAGCGCGGCAACTGTATGCCGGCCTTATCCGCCAGCATCTCGACGACCTCCGGGAAAGAGAGGTTTTCGTACTTCATCAGGAACGAGAAGACGTTGCCGCCTGCGCCGCACCCGAAACAATGGTATATCTGTTTATCCGGACTGACCACGAACGACGGCGTCTTCTCATTATGAAAAGGGCAAGGAGCCTTAAAGTTCCTGCCCGCTTTCTGCAGCGGTATATACCGGGAGACGACCTCCACTATGTCGCTTCTGGCCTGTACCTGGTCTACTATATTATCCGGTATCGCCATACTACCTTTTGATCCTTACGAATCCCGAGCACGGCACTATCCTGATATTCTCCTTCTTCTGCAGAGAATCCAGAAGCAAGTTCAGTCCGAGAGTATCGCTTGCTATGTGGCCGGCTATGATCACGTTTATAAATTCCGCTTTCGCCTGTTTAAAATGCTCTTCGCTCAGGTGCATGGCTATTATCGTGCCGACGCCCGCCTGAGAGAGCCTGGAGAATATCCTCTTGGGCCCTTCAGTGCCGCCCGTCATATCCACAAATACTTTTCCGCACTTCTTCTTCCCTTCGCCTATAAGGATATTAGGCCCGGCGTGCTTCTTGAGCGCATCCGTATATTCGGGTATGGCTTTCAAAATATTGAGCGCTTCATTCAGGGTCTTCGGCTTTCTTCTATCAAAAATACCCTGAAGATAATTCGTTACATGATTGTCGGCGGGAGTATGGACACAGATATATGGGATCTCGAGCAATCTCGCTATGTCTACGCTCCTCATGTGATTCGCTCCGGAGACCGCGCGAGCGACCTCCCCCATGCGCTCCTTAAGAAGCTCTTTCCCCACCTCAAGCGGCACCCCTAACTTTGCAAACCCGGCCTCCTGTAGACGCATTACATCGTAAAAGTTAGCGTACGCCCTGCCTTCCGGATGATGAGCCATGACGAGATCTATAGACTTGCCCTTTTCATTAAGTCTATCCGCCACTAAAAGCTCCGGGCCCTCCATGTCGACGCCCACCATTATTGACTTGATGTCGCTATCCGGATCTCCGTTAAGTATCCTCGTATCGGCATAAGGGTTAACAAACCTCTCTTTGTCGTAACATCTGGCGTCTACACCTTTAAGCTTACGGAACTCTTTCTTTGATTCCGCAAGAATGTCCCTGATCTGACCCTTTGAGCGGGGGTCCTTCTCTATACCTCTTTTAACGACAAAGCTGTATATATCTTTTAATTTCATATCTCTATTCCTTTCGATTTTGCCTTTTTTGACTCTTCTTAAAGAAGCTTCACTTTTTGGCGGGTTCTTTAGGGACGGTAGGCTTACTCGTTTCGTCCGATATTATTGCCGGCAAAAATATTCCTACCCTGTTATATATCTCCGGCCCTGCCCTCAAGACGTACTTTCCTGTAAGGGACTTATCCTTTATTGACCACGCTAGATACGATAAGGGCATCAGTGAGAGAGTAGTTAAAACTATGGCTGTTACTACGTAAGCCTTCATTATTCCAACCGCCAGCCCTCCGAACTTCTCCAGGACGGGATGCCATTCGACCTTCACTATCTTATCGAGCAGAAGCCTCAGCAATCTTACCAGGAAGCCTAACGCTACTACCAAAGCAAGAAAAGCTAAAAAATTGGACAATTCCATAGGCATATTCATCATGCCTCTGGAGATAAGAGCGCCAAGCGAGGCATAGTAACGCATGGCCAGCATCATTATCATGATGCTGCCTATAAAAGGGAATATCTCGTGACTTAGACCATCCCTGAACGCTACGTAACTTATTCGCAGCATTAGGATTGCGACTAAAATATCTACCCAATTTATCCTTGCGATCAATTCCATAGGTACTTTATCAGCCTTCCGGAGAGAAAAAGTCCTATAAGTATATCATACAATACTATTAATGTCAAGGTACGGGGATTTTACTGGGAAAATGAGAAACGGGGGAATTTTCGGCGTTCTTTTGATCTCATGAAGCGCTTTATGAGGTCTATATCCTTCTTCTTAATTCTTATGAAACATACGCCAAGCCTGTAATGCTCGCGGGCTACACCTACGCATGAGGTTATCCTGCCGGTCATTTCAAGCGGATCCTTCCTTCTTTCGGAAGTTCCTATGGCAAATATAAGCGGGTCTATCTTTACGGATATCGTGACTTGGGGAGGTATTGCATGTGGGCTCTCGAGCGCGCAGCCGCCGATACTTATATCCAATAAAGGCGCCTTCACGATATTGGGCGGCGCCTTAAACGCCAAGCCCTTTGGGATCTTGAGCGTTCTATATTCCGCTACGGTCCGCAGGCTCTCTCTCTTCTTCCCTCTTCGATCAAGAAGCATATTGCAAGAATACATTATAAAATATCTTTTGTCAATGTATTTAAATCTTCCGACGCTGTTTTGGGTTTATTATTTGATGAGCGAGCCTTTAGCGAAGTTTATTTTGAAGGAATGGAGAAAAGCTATCGTGTAGATATCCTTATCTACCACAGCATAAAATAAGCCCAGTATCTTGCATACAAATTTATCTGTCCCTAAAGCGTCACTATGCTCTTTCATTATATGAAAATGTCTCTTCATAGGCTCACTTCTCTTATTTTGAGAGCTTACCCACGCCTGCAGCTCTTCATCGCTCTTAAGATGGTTCACTTCCTTTATGAAATAGAAAGACCTTCGCTCGGTCTTCGCGGTTACACCATTCCTCTCGAAGACCTCCTTCAAAAGGACGTCTTTCTTTCCTGAACGCGCCGATGTTAGGTTTCTATAGACAACCTCTCTCATAACATCCCCCGCATTAACTTCTTAAAACTTTTTAATTACAGCCTAAAAAAAATATACTCCCCCATCTATACAAGAGTATACATCATATGTTATTCGTAGTCAAGACTGCAATACTACCTTTTTGATATACTAACTTTCTTAAATACTATCGTCTTATTCTCCTCCCTTTTTATCAGTCTTTTAATATTATCTTTATGTTTGTAAGTGTTTATAATGCAAAGGATTACGCAAAAAATCACTACATAAAATGGTTGATCTAAAAGAAGAGCGGATATTGGAAGGGCCATCCCAAAGGCCAATGACCCAAGAGAAACATAATTTGTAGGGATAAAGACTATGAGCCAGACTGCCAAAGACACAAGAAGCACTAACGGCGCTATTGCGGCCATAACGCCTATCGTTGTTGCTACGCCCTTCCCTCCTTTGAACTTTAGGAAGAGAGAATAAATGTGCCCCAATATTACTATCAGCCCCAGAAGAGTTTTATAGAATATTAAATCGACATCCGGAAGATACCTATAAAAGAATCCGGCCACCAGCGTCACAACGATGACGCCTTTCGCTATATCTATGATCAGGGTAAGTAGACCCGGCACTTTGCCTGCGACGCGGTAGACGTTCGTTGCTCCGACATTCCTGGATCCCGCGCTTCTGATATCCGACCCCATAAAGATCTTCGTCATTAAAAATCCGGTGGGAATAGACCCGACAAGATAAGCTATTAAACAAGAGAGTGTAAATACAAAAAACGGGACCATGATCACGCCTTCCTTCTATTAATCATATTATTCTCGTTCAAGGTTTGGCTGCCTTTAAGCATATAATCGATCCCGGATATCACTGTAAGTATAGCGGCAGTATTCCATATGTAGTTCGAATATTTAAATTGGACCAGAATACTTACTATCGTCATCATCTGAAAAAATGTCGTAAATTTTCCCCAGAAGCTTGGAGCTATCTTAACTCCACCTTTTATGACGTGTATAAGTATAGAGCCTAAGACTATTATCGCATCGCGCGATATCACTATTATAGGTACATACGGCGGCAACCTTAAACCTTCAGGTATGCTCTTTATGATCGTAAGGCATATGAAAGCACTTATGAGCAGTATCTTGTCCGCCAACGGATCAAGTATGGTACCAACAGAAGTCTGCTGATGCATCGACCTCGCCACAAATCCATCCAGTCCGTCGGATATCACCGCGGCCGCAAATAGTATAAGAGCTATATTCATTCGGCCGTAAACCACGGCTGCGATAAATAAGGGAGTGAGTATTATCCTGGTTATCGTTATCCTGTTTGCAAGGTTCATCATTTTATTAAGCGTATCCTCTGTATAGGCCAATATAAAAGGATCGCCTTGCCGATAAGGTTCTTCTTCGGGACAAATCCCCAATATCGCGAGTCTCTTGAATTGGCGCTGTTATCGCCTAAAGTGAAATAGTAGCCGCTTGGGACCTTTACGGCCTCGAGCTCTTTACCGAAATCTCCCCTGTTATAATAATAATTAGATTTAACCGAGTCCGGACCATCTATGATTTTTCCGTTTATGAGTATATTCCCGCTCTTTATTTCAACGGTCTCGCCCTCAAGAGCTACCAGCCTCTTCACAAAATCTTTTTTTGGCGCTTCCGGGGAGAGGAATACTATTATATCGCCTCTTTGTGGCTGTCTTAACGCGGGAAGCCTGATATCCGTGAAAGGTATCTTGGCGCCATAGATGAATTTGCTGACGAATATCCTATCGCCTATTTCAAATGTAGGTATCATCGATCCCGACGGTATCTTGAATGCCTGGATCACAAAGGTCCTTATCAGGAGCGCGAGTATCAGCGCTATTACTATGGACTCCGCCCATTCACGTATCTCCGACTTAAATCTCTCTTTTATCACAATCCCTCTCTCGTTATGCAGTCTTCAACGCAGCTAAAAAAGCTTCCTGCGGTATCTCTACTTTTCCGAACTGTTTCATACGCTTCTTGCCTTCCTTCTGCTTCTC
>Ga0268280_1002313_pt1 | contig 11229 bp, 8 predicted proteins | sample saktaG_9_FD_190139 | JGI IMG/M metagenome (GOLD analysis project Ga0268280, IMG submission 190139) | Saline water microbial communities from Sakinaw Lake, British Columbia, Canada - sak_2011_5_24_40m | ecosystem: Environmental > Aquatic > Non-marine Saline and Alkaline > Saline ...
TATCAATAAGTTATATTAATTTGAGGAGGTTGTGAAACTCAAGGGTCTTGCCTGAAAATCCGAGTGTCGGCAGTTCAATTCTGCCCTGACCCACCATGAAACCAAGGGGCTAGCCTACACCGGTTAGCCCCTTTTCATTTCTCATGTGAGACTCTGTGTGAGAATTTGTTACGACAGATCTGGGGCTGGGTGAGTCAGCCAGGAAGGCGGAACACATATCGTCGTTTGTTCAGATCTCTTCCCAATTCAAATCGTAACTTGTACTCCTCCCCCTGCCCGGGTTCTCCTTCAGAATCCCGAGTTTCACGAGCAGATCCATCTCCCGGAAAGCAGTGGCCCGGCTCACCTTGGCAAGTGAAACATATTTCCTCGTCGTCAGTCCCCCTTCGAAGCCCCCTTTTCCCACATCCAGCATCCGGTTTATGATTTTGCGCTGCCGATCGTTTAAGGGGTCCTGAGCATGAACCTTCCAGAATGCAGCCTTACCGAGAACGTCTGACAGGATTTCCTCGGAATGCCCTATGGCCCCGCAGAAGCAATCAAGGAACCAGACAAGCCATTCCGTTATATCCCCTTTACCTTTCTGACAACGTTCAAGGACACGATAGTAATCGCCCCGCTCCGCCATGATCTGAGAAGAGAGGCTGTAATAGCGGATCGATTGCCGATCGTCCTGCGACAGGGCCATATCGGTCAATGCACGGGCGATCCGGCCATTGCCGTCTTCAAAGGGATGGATCGTCACGAACCAGAAATGGGCGATCGCAGCCCTGAGGATCCCCTCCACGCTGCCCCGGCTCTGTTTCCACCACTCAAGGAAGCAGCCGATTTCTGCGGGGATGAGGTCCGACGGAGGGGCTTCAAAGTGAACGGTTTCACGGCCGACAGGGCCGGATACCACGCGCATGGTTTTGTCTCCACGCCATCTTCCGACCCTGATCCGGTGCATTCCCGAATATCCCGTCGGGAAGAGAGCGGCATGCCATCCGAAAAGCCGTTTCTGAGTGAGAGGCTCATCGTGGTTTTTCGTGGCGTCCAGGAGAACGGACACCAATCCGTCAACATAACGGTTAACCGGAAGTCCCGCCGACGGGAGCCCGAGCTTTCTCGCAACCGACGATCTGACGGCCTGCATGTTAAGACTTTCTCCTTCAATCAAGGCCGTCTTCAGGGTCTCCTCGGTCAATATTTCGACCTGGGCATGGCTTTCAAGCGTTAATCCAAGGCCCGCCACCTTGCTCAGGAGTTTCCCCTGGAGCAGCCGGCATTCACCCAGTTCAACGAGAATTCTCTCGTTCTTCCATCGAAACTTCGTCCAGTCCGGACGCTCCCAGATGTACTGAGTCATTTGTCACCTTTTATGCTTCATGATATGAAGCGATTATATCGGTCTTTCGCTTCATGTCAAGACAATCCTTATTCCGGCAAATACGAATTCCCCAGGTCCACTGTGCTAAAATTATGCTAGACCAGAAAGGAAAAGGCAGAAATAGACGGGAATAGATAGAATCAACGGAATTGAAAATGTCTTTTGAAAATCAATGAGATTCGGAAAATCAGATCAAATATCAAGGGGTTAAATTTTCGTGTTTCTTGCACCCAAATCGAACTGAAAATCCGAGTATCGGCAGTTCAATTCTGCCCTGACCCACCATGAAAATTAAGGACTTAGCCAGATAGCGGTTAAGTCCTTTTTATTTATTCAGTTATTTTATACCGCTATTTTACCGCTTTTAGAGCCACTCCATACCCTTTTTTGCCTCCCCGGCCAATATCTCCGTGCTTTTCGTTCGTCGTTTAAATTCCTTGTTGAGTCTCTCGATGAGCATATGGATAGATACAACTTTAAGATAACCCACTAGGGAAAGTGTTGCCAGGGTCGGATTCCCATGGAAACGTTCCTCGATGGAAAGAGGTTCTTTGACGAGAAGAATTTGAGCAAGGGGCAAAAAACAAGAACGGCTGTAAAGGTGAATATTTGGCTCACCCGTCTTATGTTAAAAAAAGCATAAATCATGGCAAAAAAAAATTGAGAATGCGCTCTCGGGCACAAGATATCTCCTGACCGTAAAAAAGTGCTTTCGTCAGCCCGTTCAGATCGACCCTCGCGGAAATAGAGGATCGGGATACGAATCCCGTTGTCAGCTCGCATACCGCGTGGATTTTCATGCCTCCCAAAGGAACACGACGATTCTTCTTGGGGGTTGACTTTCCGGACGACAGCATGATGCCATAATTGACATCAGCATGACGATTTGCTACATATCGAGATGATTGCCCATTTTGTCAACTGTACTTTTATTTTTATCGCACTCGGGGCGGCAGGAGAATGATGAAACAGGAGGACATGTAATGTCAGAAGATATCCGCTGGGTAAAAACACACTGTGCCCGCATGGACCACGGCGGCTGCGGCCTGCTGGTGGGGATCAGGGGCAACACGATTGTGGAGATAAAGGGAGACCCGGACGGGTATCTCAACAAGGGTTACACCTGTTTCAAGGGAAGGGTGTCGGCGGACCGCCTGACGCATCCGGACCGTCTCAAGCATCCCCTGAAACGAAACGGGGAGAGGGGCGAAGGGAAGTGGCAGCGCATCTCCTGGGACCAGGCGCTTGACGAAATAGCGGAAAACATTCTGAAGATCAAGGAAAAGCATGGGGCGCGCGCCGTGGGGTTCGGCGCGGGCATGCCGAAAGGGCTGGAGCATTTAGTGCTGATCCGGCTTGCCAATATCTTCGGTTCACCCAATGTCGTTGGCATACAGGATGTCTGCCATGCCGGACGGGAAGTCACAGGCATGCACACCTGCGGCTTTTATCCCGTCGCCGACTTCCACCATCCGACCCAGCTGATGTTTTTCTGGGGCAGCAATCTCTCCTCCACCAATGAGGAAGGGAATATTTACAGCCAGGTGACCGCCCAATTGAAGAACGGCACCAAGCTGATAGTCGTGGACCCCCGCAAAACAGAGCTTGCCCGGAGAGCCGACCTCTGGCTGCAACTGCGTCCCGGCACGGACCAGGCGCTGGCCCTGGGGATCATCCATGTCATGTGCGAGGAGTCCCTTTATGACAAGGCCTTCGTGGAAAAGTACACCCACGGTTTCGAAGATCTGGTACAGCAGGCCAGGCCGTACACTCCAGAGAAAGTCGAGGAGATAACCTGGTTGCCCGCCGATCTGGTCCGCCGGGCCGCCCGGATGTACGCCGCGGCGAAACCCGCGTCCCTGCAGTGGGGAAACGCCATCGAACATGACATCAACGTCTTCGACGCCGCCCGCGTCCTTGCCTGTCTGATGGCGATCAGCGGCAACCTCGAGGTCCCCGGAGGAAACGTCAACGCCCTGGAACCCAGGATCATGGGGCTGGCGAAGTTTGTCCGCGCCGATCTCATCCCCGACAAGCGCAAGGACATGATCGGCGCCCATTACGGCACCATCCCGAGACTGATGACCACCCCCCCGTCTTTATTCCGCGGGGCCGTTTTGGAAGGCAAGCCCTATCCCGTGCGGGGGTATTACGGGATGTGCACGAACCCGATGGTCGCCTGGGCCGACAGCAGGGTCACCTATGAGACCTTCAAGAGCCTTGATTTCGCAGCCGTCGCGGAGATCTTCATGACGCCCACGGCCGCCATGGCGGACATCGTTCTCCCCGTGGCCCATCAGTATGAGATGAACGATATCGGCCATTACGGCATCGGCCACGGCATGATCCTCGCCCGTCCCAAGGTCGTCGATCCGCCCGGGGAGTGCTGGCCCGACATGAAGATCCTGAACGAGCTGGGCAAGCGGGTGTCCCCGCCCGAACTGTGGCACGAGAATCACGAGGAATTTCTGGAGGACCTCGTCCGGCCGGCGGGACTGACGTACCATGAGTTCGTCGAGAAAGGGTACCTGAAAGGCCCGGACAGTGTTCGAACCTATGAAACGAAGGGTTTCCAGACGCCCACCGGCAAGGTGGAGCTGCGCCTGAGCACGGCCGAGAAATTCAAGCTCAAGCCGCTCCCTGAATTTACGGGTTTTCCCGAAGAGGACGATCCGGACTATCCGCTGCTGGTCATCAGCGCCAAGAGCCGGTATTATCTGCATTCGTCCTATCGCTGGATTACGAAGCTCCGGGAGAAGCGGCCTCACCCGTTGGTGGAGATTCATCCCGATACGGCCGCCCGGTATGGAATCGCGGATGGGGACGAAGTCGTCATCGAAACGAAATACGGGGCCATCACCCAGCGGGCCTGTGTCACCGATATCATCCACCCCCGCGTGGTCAGCGCCGCCATTGGATGGTGGTTTCCCGAGGGCTCCCCGGAGACCCAGTTTGATTGGCGGAAGTCCAACTTCAACATGCTGACCTCCATGGGGAAGCTTGGAAAGGAGTTCGGGACGCCCAACATGAAGAAGCTGCCCTGCCGGATCCGAAAGGCATAGGAAAAGAGTTTTTTATCCCGACTTGATCATTGGATCAGCGACAGATGGCGGCAATTTGGAGGTGCTGAAAGGGCTTAGAAAAGATGGAGCCTGGAAACAATCACCAAGAAAAGAAAGCAGGAAAATCAGACCAGACATCAAGGGGTCAAATTTTCGTGTTTCTTGCACCCAAATCGAACTGAAAATCCGAGTGTCGGCAGTTCAATTCTGCCCTGACCCACCATGAATATAAAGGGGTTACGAGTCTTAGCGCAGGCTTGTGACCCTTTTTTTTGTAATTGATATAAACTTGTGATAACCTCATCTATAATTTTATCCATTACCTCAATGCCTGACCTCAAGCTTTCAGGTTAATGGTGCGCATATCTCATCACCGTTCGGTCAAGAAGTTCACCTTTTACGTTAAACCTTTCTCAACACCCTTTAACCAATGCAGACCAGGACCAGTGAAGGAGGGACGTATGAAAAAGACCATTTTCATTGTTTCATTGGCGCTGATGGCAGCACTTGTCTTTTGCCCCGCTGCGGTGCAGGGCCAGCCCGGCAGAGGCGGCTATGGTTACGGTATGGGTCCCGGCTACGGCTATGGCATGGGCCCGGGAATGATGGGGGGATGGGATTGGGTGGATATCCCTTCAAAGCTTCCGGAACCCAAAAACGCGGAATGGGTTCAGAAACTGAATGAAATTCTGACCCTGGAGAAACAATCGCTCGCCCAGTATCAGGCGGATCAGGAAAAATTCAACGCCTACATGCCGTACATGATGATCATCCCTCAAGAGGAGAGTCACATCGAGTGGATCGGGCAGCTGTTTAAAGCTTATGGTCTGCCTTCGGATGGGAAGGTCTCTCCCGTTGTCCAGACGGGAACGCTGACGGAGGCTTACGAGCTCAGTGCCAAGATGGAGACCGACCTGCTGCCCCGCTATGAATGGCTGGTTAAAAACGCGGGAGATCGCGACTCGGCCCAGGCGCTGAATACGATTCTCCTTCAAAGCCGATGGCACATGGTGATGTTCGAACATGCCATCCGAATGGGTCATGGCTATGGATACAGCAGGGGACCGGGAAGAATGGGCCGGGGCATGATGGGCGGATATGGTTACGGCAAGGGGCCTGGCTATGGCGCCCAATATCGGGCCGGCGGGAAGTCCATCGATCTTAAGGAAGCGAAAGCCATGATGAGCGATTACCTGAAATCTTCGAGAAATCCCAACCTGAAGCTGGGGAAAATCAAAGACACGGGTAATGCATTTGAGGCTGATATCCGGACGAAGAATAATGCCCTTGTTGATCGGATCATTATCGACAAATCTACAGGCTATACGAGGTCGACCTATTAGCATGACGGAAGGAGGTAAAAGATGAGAAAGAGCATTCAAATTCTTTCCGCGCTGGCAGTGGGTCTGATCCTGTCTTGTCGCGGAGCTGATTACTATGGCCCGCAAGGTCCCGGAGGATGGGGACCCATGATGCATTACGGATTCGGATATGGAGGAACGTTTATGTGGCTCATATTTCTGATCGTGGTTGGAGTGTTGATTTATTTCATTGTTCAGGCACAGAAAGCGAAGGGTCCGATGCAGACACAGGCTGAAAGTCCTCTGGATATTCTGCGGACGCGTTACGCGAAAGGTGAAATCAGCAAAGAAGACTTTGACAGGATGAAAAAAGATTTGGAGAGCTGAATAGATCTCAATACGACGTATAAAGGCAGGGTCGAAATGACCCTGTCTCTTTATTATCAATTTCTCGGTGGGAGCAGGTTCAGACCGTTCAAATTTGACATTTATGTCTGCGGACCTGATGTGTGTCGTTATGCCCTACGAGCGAATAAAGGTTGAATGTTACAGCGGCTACAAGGCCAATGAACGTCCCGTCGCTTTCATCTTTCAGGGATCTCGCCGGGAGGTTCAGGAAATCATTGACCGCTGGTATGAAGGCGGCCCGGAATCCAATTTTCCCGAAATAGACTACTTCAAGGTCAGAACAGCGGATGGCCAGGTTTTTATTCTCCGTTATCAATCGCTGTTCGATGCCTGGTCGATCCAGGTCTGAAGGCAGGATACCATCGACAAAACAAAACGGCGGAAATTATCCGGCGAAAAGAGCACAACAAATCGCTTCATGGGCACGTCTTCCGGTATTGGCATGCGAGGTTGTCATTTTACCAGAGGATGCGGGCGTCCACCGCTCTGCAGCCGGAAGCGTCCGCCATTAAAGGGTTGATATCCAGCTCCGAGATATCCGGAACCTCGGTGGCCAGAAAAGAGAGTCTTTCCAGCGTGTCGAGAAGCCCCTCCCAGTCCGCGCCGGCTTCACCGCGAACGCCTTTCAGAAGAGGATGGATTTTCAGAGATGAGAGCATCTTGTCTGCTTCCTCTCTTCCAATGGGCACCAGTTCGCGACGGATGTCCTTGAAGACCTCCGTGTAAATCCCGCCCAGACCGCAGACAAGGATGTGACCGAACTGAGGATCGCGCTTCAGGCCCATGAGGAGTTCTTTCCCCGCCGCTTGCTCCTGCACCTGGAAGCCGAGTTCTGCCTTCGGATCCCGCCGGAGAACATGCTCCTTCATCTTTTGATAAGCTTCCCGCAGTTTCTTCTGATTGATCAGACCCGTCGCCACGCCGCCCCATTCGCTCTTGTGAAGAAACGCTTCGCCGGAGAGTTTCAAGACCAGGGGATAGGCAAACGTGTCAGCTGCTTCTTTTATTTCCTTCCATGACCGGGCGGCCTTTCCCCGAATCACGGGAATCCCGAAAGCGGAAAGAAGGGCAAGGGCATCTTCTCCCAGCAGCATCCCGCGCTCCCTTCCCTTCCGGAGCAACTCATCGGCTGCTCCGCGTTCACGGGCAAATGAACGCTGGGATGGGATTTCCCGCTTTCTGATCTTATGGTAGCGATGACAAAAGGACAAACCCTGCACGGCCTGCTCGATGGAACTGAAGCAGGCGACGGAATCGATTTCTTCAAATCGATCCACGGCAGCGGGAATGCCCGATCCGTACACCCACATGGCGATGGGTTTGCGGCTGCCCGTTTCCTGCCGGGCTACCTTCACGGTCTGAACGAGGTCTATATCCTCGTGCATAGGGGAGTCCGAGTTGAGGGCCATTGCGACGATGCCGTCGATCTCCGTTGATTTGAGCAGCTCTGTGAGAGCCAGACTGTAAGCGTTGGCGTAGCCATCCCCGATCATGCCCACGGGCCAGATGTCGAGCGGGTTGCCGATGTGAATCCAGTCCGGTATTCCCCTCTTCAATCTGTCTGCAAGACCGTCCGGCAGGTTACTGATGGTCAGGCCGAAATCCTCACAGGCATCCGTTGCCATGATGCCTCCCGCCCCCGTGGGCGTCAGGACTCCCAGCCTGGGTCCCTCCATATCCCCTAACTGGACCAGAGCGCGAATGGCGTCTCTCAGCTCGGATGTGTTTCTCACGCGAAGGATGCCGGCACGGCTGAAAGCGGCGTCATTGATCTCATCCTCTCCGACAAGAGAACCCGTATGGGAGAGGGCGGCCTTGGCCCCGGCTTTGCTCCTTCCGGTTTTAAAGACGATGATCGGTTTTTTGAAAGAGATCCGGGAGGCCTTTTCCAGGAAATCCCGGCCCCGGAGAACGCCTTCCATGTGCAGCACGATCACCCGGGTCTCCGGATCCTCACTGAAATATTCCAGGGCATCGACGAAATCCACATCGCCGGCATTCCCGATGTCCAGAGCCTTCCCCCAGGTGTGGTAGGAAAAATCCTGGGAGGCGACCTGAAGAACGCCGGTCTGTGCAACCAGCGACACGGGGGGCACCTTCTCCGGCCTTGGAAGATCAACAAAACCGGTGGAAAAATGGCGGAAGTTATTCACCGTGCCCAAGGTGTTGGGACCCAAGACCCTCACGCCGCTTTCGCGGGCGAGCCCGGTGATCTCCTTCTGCAGTTCATGTCCGTGCCGGTCCGCATCGGAAAAGCCCTGACTGATAATAATCACCCGGCGGATGCCGAAATCGATACACTGCTTGAATGCCTCAATGACATAATCCCTTCCCACCGAAATGAGCGCAAGGTCTGCTGTCTCCGGGACCTCGACGACCGAGGGATAGGCCTTGAGGCCGCAGATGTGATCCGCCTTCGGATTGATCGGGTAGAGGCGTCCCCTGTACCCGTAGCGGAGCATCATCTCGACGCCATTGTAAGCGCCTGTACCTGTTTTCCTCGGCGCACCGATCATCACGACAGATTCCGGATCAAAAAACGTTTTCATTTTACAGACCTCCTGGTTGGCAGTTTTTCATCGATGTCGCATGGTGATTTTGAAACTTTCTGACCGGGTTGATAAAAATCCGCCCCGCTTGTTCAGCGGGGCGGGACCGAGGGGGGATTCGGGATGCCTCCGTCAAAAAGCATCCCTGTGGGCTCGGCGTAGTATGCACTCTTCGTTACTCTGGTTATTTTATGACTATAGTCAGGACAAAGCGAAAAATTTATTTCTTTCTCAAACCCCTCAGGATCAGTTCAATCGCCGCATCAAGCGTCGATTTCCTGTAATCGGATTTTCCCGGTTCCATTCTGTTTTCCTGATACTGGATCACTCCCATGTAGCAATTCCAAAGAATGATCGCCTTCAACTTCGGATCCGTTTTCACGAAAAGGCCCTGATCGATTCCTTTGCCTATGGCCTCTTCCACCTGGCGCAAGTTGGATCGCATGATGTTCTTCAGATGATCCAGTCTGCTCTTCGGCAGAATCTTCATGAACTCTGCCGCGTTGTAGCGCGACAGCACGTGATAGGCGTCGGGGTCCTTTTCGTAAAGATGATACGTCGCATCGATGATCTTTTTGATCGTCACGTCGGCGCGCTCATCCCTGTCGCCGGCGATTTTGACCAGACGCTTCCCCAGCCTGCTCAGCGCCGGCTCAATGATGCTGTAAAAAAGATCGTCTTTGCTTTTATAGTAAAGGTATAATGTTGCTTTGGACAGTTCCGCCCGCTGCGCGATTTCTTCCATGGTCGTGTCGACGAACCCCTTTTGATAAAAAACGGCGGCGGCGCTGTTCTGGATGTGCCTGATGCGCTCCTCTTTTTCTCTCTGCTTTCTCTCTGCAATGCCCATCGTGGAATATCTTTCAGCGGCTGCGGCCCGGTCATGTTTATGACCATGGTTATATAATGACCGCAGTTAGATTGTCACGCCCCATGGCCTTTGTCAAGCAAATTGAGCGCTGTTTTGGGGGCGGAAAACCCCCATCAACTCCTGTGAAAAGATTGTTCTTTCAAGGAAAGATAGCCGGATGAGCTGACGATGAGGTGGTCCAGGGGAGAAAGATCCACGGCGCGGCAGGCCGCGCACAGCCGTTCGTTCAGGGACAGGTCCTGGCGGCTGGGCTTCAAATCGCCGGAGGGATGGTTGTGAACAAAGATCAGGCCGGAGGCATTCAGCTCAAACGCCCTCTTGATGATCTCCCGCGGATACACGGCCGCCTGATCGACGGTGCCCTTGAACAGATCCTCCACGGCCAGGATGGCGTTGGCTCTGTTGAGATAAATGACTTTGAAGACTTCTTCCTTGAGGCCGGACATGCACAGGGAGAGATAGTCCATGACATCTTTGGGGCTTTTGACAACGGTTCTGTCGAGAAGCCGCTCTTTCAGCTGCCTCCTGGAGATCTCCGTCACCGCGAGCAATTGGGAAATCTTGGCCGCTCCCAGCCCCCTGACCTCCATCAACTCTTTTCTGTCCGCGTTCAGAAGCCCCCTCAAACCGCCGAAACGGTGAAGAAGCTCCCGGCCGAGAGCCACGGCGTCTTTCCCCCTGATCCCGCTTCGCAGGAGAATGGCGATGAGTCCGGCGTCGGACACGGATTCCGGGCCCTTTTCCAGCAGGAGTTCCCGCGGGCGCTCCGACAGGGGCCAATCCTTGATCCCCCTTCCCCTTGTTTCACTCATCCGCTCACTTCAGGCACCGGAAGATGTCCATGCACCACAGGCACACGCCGCAGGGTTCGGCGTTGATATGGCAATCCTGCTCGAAATCCCCTCCCCGAACATAATCGCAGAGGGCGAAACTGCAGTTGAAGCAGAAGGGATAATCATAGCGGAGGACGCCCTTCCGGAATGAAACGAAGGCCGGGTCGTTCCATATCTCCAGGATGCCCCGTTGAGACAGATTGCCAAGGATCTTCGGCTTCACCTCTTTTTCCATGCCGTTCACGAAGCACCGGCAGGGATGCCACAGAAAATAGCACGGATGGACATTGCCGTCCCAGGACACGAAAGCACTGCCCTCTTCCACAAATTCGCATTTGCGGGCGCTCCTGGGGACAACCTCCGGAAGGCTGATGCGCATGCCCGCCTGCATTGCCTCGCATTTCGCCTCAAAAAAGATCTTTTCCAGCTTTCGCGTCCACGCGAGGTCCTTGGAGAAGAGCTGCTGCAGATTCAGGGATATCCCGCGGTTTGAGGCCTCCGCCACCATGGATTCCACAAGGCTCACGATTTTTCTTTCACTGGCGTTCTTCCGGTATTTCATGAAGACGTCGCGATAGCGCCGGATATCGACCCCTTCTTTCCCGGCCGCCTTCGCGTACTTGTGCATGAGGGACACGGAATCATCCGCGTTCGCGTCGTAGACGGTCTGGGAAACAAGAGACGGATGATAGGGGAAGAGATGGGTCACGATGATGAAGTCGGCATGGCGGGAGGCCGCCCAGCGGATTGTTTCCAGAAGTTCCTCGATGTTGTCACGTCTGAGGACGAATTCGATGCCGAGTTCAGGCCTCGCGCCGTTCCCTCTCCTCGCTTCG
>Ga0268280_1002314_pt1 | contig 11229 bp, 16 predicted proteins | sample saktaG_9_FD_190139 | JGI IMG/M metagenome (GOLD analysis project Ga0268280, IMG submission 190139) | Saline water microbial communities from Sakinaw Lake, British Columbia, Canada - sak_2011_5_24_40m | ecosystem: Environmental > Aquatic > Non-marine Saline and Alkaline > Saline ...
CTTTTCTATTTTATCAAAAACTGTTTCTGCTCTAACTATTTTTTCACCGTCCATTTCTCCTGTTATAATTTCCATATTATTTAATAATTAAGTGAGTAATCTGCTGTAAAGATAGAATACTTCACCATCGCTACTATTAAAGCTATCCCTATTAAACTAATTACGATACAACTTGCTAACTCTAACCAATCAACTCTCTGCTTTCTTTTTAACACACTTTTGTAAAAGTCTTCCATATATTTTTTATAAGAGGGGTTAATTAAATCTCTTACCCTTTAAGTATATATCAATTAAATATATATGCAAGTCTGTCATTTTCATTTAATAATATAGTTTTAATACTTTCAATATTTCCAATACAAGTGTTAGACAGAATATCAGAAAATAATTTATTCCACCCTTTTTCTGTTTCTAAATCATAAATATAATTATTTATAGCCAGTAAACGATACACCTCGTCTGCTGATCTTATTGATAAGTAATCTACTAACTTTTTATTTTGTGTAATCATATATAATTGTTGTTTTTCCATATTTCTTATAACACTCACTACTACACCACCATTTTAAAAACTTTCTTTTCTTTTTTCCGCACATAATACATTTAGGATTAATTGTTTTTATCTGCATATAATTCTTTATAAACTTGTTCTGATAATTTCTTTCTACTCATTCCATAATATGCTTTATAATGTGCGTCTCTCCATTTTATTTTATTACCAAAAACTTCATCAAACATAATGTCGCCTACAACTTTAATTTTTATTTTCTCATTTTTTATCATAAATAAAGTATATCAAATATATACATTTTGACAATTTGAGTTATCCACAGTTTTATGTTTGCACGAAAAAAATATAGTTATATAATAATGTTAGATAAAAGAAAAAGTCATTTGCATCTTTTTGATAAATATGTTATAATATATGAGCGAGCAAGAACCAAAATTTAATAATGTAGTTTATTCTGAGCAATCCTTAGATGATTCAAGCACTAGTAATAGTGTTTGCAGTGTTGGTTCACTGTCGCAGTCGTCTAAGGATTTTTCAGTGGAAACTAATGCGATGAAAAACCAAACTGGCGGTGGTTGGATAAGTCTTCATAGAAAATTATTGGAAAATCCAATAGCAAAAAAATCGGACTATATGAATTTATGGGTTCATCTATTGTTGATGGCAAATCATAAGGATAATTACCGTTTCATATTTAACAACGAAGAAATGATACTAGATTCTGGTCAGATACTTACTGGAAGAAAAGTATTGAGTCAAAACACAGGTATATCAGAAACAACAATTGAGAGAATTTTATCATATTTTGAAAAAACTCATCAAATCGGACAACAAAAAACGACAAAAAATCGTGTAATAGCAATACTTAAATGGAAAACCTATCAAAAGTTGGACAACAAACGGACAACAAACGGACAACAAACGGACACATACAATAACATAAATAACATAATAAGAGATACTAGCAAAAAAGACTTTTTGCAGGGGACACAAATAAATGAACTTATAGAAGGATTCAAAGATGTAAATCCTATGTATAAAGAGTTCTTTAAAAATAAGACCGAAAGACAGGCGATAGATGACCTTGCTAGACAGATAACTTATGATAAACTTAAAGCAACGATTGAACAGCTCCCAAAGATAATAGGACAACCTTATGCACCGAAGCCAACTAAGCCGTCAGAGCTTAAAAGAGATTTAGGAAAGTTAATAGCATTTAGTAAACAAAAAAAGTCGGAAACAATTAAAAAAACAACACCAAACTTTATAATATGAAACACTTTAAAATAATAAGAGGATATAATGCAGAAGATTACATTGAGATAGATGAAACAGAACTTGAAAAGGCTTATGCTTCATTTCTATTCAAGAAAGACGGAGTTTATTCAGGTGGAGCAGTAAGGGGTTCAGAAATAATAGCAATACAACCAGACTATCACAAAACTATGGGCTGGAATCGTGGATATAAATTAGGAGAAGATGATTTTGCAGAACTTTCTAATACTGGGATAGATAAGAATATGAAATTGATGCTTTCAAATACAAAAAGTAAAGTAGAGTATTTATTTCATTCAGGGCAAGAAAATTTAATAGGTAAAAATGTATCTATACCAGAATTGGATTCACCCAAAAACTCGGTATTTAGAGAGATAACAGAAAAAATAGCAAAAGGTTTTCAAGCTTGACAAATAATATATACTGTGATAAAATAGCGAGATGGAAGTAAATGGAATTATAAGGAATGATGATGGAACTTTTGTTGCTGGAACTATACCGAATCCTACTGGTAGACCTAAGGAAACAGAAGAAGTTAAACTAATCAGAAAAGCAAGAAAGCAACTCATTGAAGAATATAAAGATGCACTAGCAGAAGCTTTACCTATGCTTAGTCCTATTTTAATAAGTAAAGCGATGGAAGGAGATGTTCCTGCTATTAGAGAATTGCACGATAGAACTATGGACAAGGCATCACAGCCAACTGATATAACTTCTAAAGGTGAATCTATTGCCATAAAGGAAATAAACTATATTATACCTAAAGAATAGTTTGCTTTTTATCTCAACATAGATGGCAATACTTTAAATAATAAGATTGATAATTTACAAATAATGACAAAAAAAGAATATGACTCAATCAGAACCATCTAACTCAATCGAATTAAAACCAACAGCAAAACAACACCTTGCTTATGAGAAACTGTTTGATAAAGAAACATCCTATTTACTTTGGGGTGCTGGTGCAGGAAGTGGAAAATCTTGGCTTGGGTGCGAATGGTTAATGGTAATGGCTATAAGATACCCAAACACTAGGTGGTTCATAGGTAGAAAACAACTATCTAACCTAATGGCATCTACTTATCTTACTTGGGTTAAGGTGTGTAGACACCACAAATTTACAGACTGGACTTTAAACGGACAGAATCACTATATTCTTTTGGGTAATGGTTCACGAATAGAAATGTTGGATATTAAATATAATCCATCTGACCCATTGTATGAAGATTTGGGTTCTTATGAGTTCACTGGTGGCTTTATAGAAGAAGCTGGAGAGGTGGATTTTAAGGCTTTTGATGTTTTAAAATCTAGGTGTGGAAGACAAATGAATAAAGAGTATAATTTAAAACCAAAGATACTAATTACTTGTAATCCTAAAAAGAATTGGTTATATGAATTATTTTATAAGCCATCAAAGAACGGAACATTACCAGAGGGATATGCTTTTATACAGGCATTGTACAACGATAACCCATATACAGCAGAAGATTATGGAAAAGCTCTTGCAAGTATTAGTGATAAAGTCCTGAAAGAAAGACTAATGTTTGGTAACTGGGAATATGATGATGATTCTGTTGCTCTTATGAAGTATGATAATATCCTAGACCTATTTACAAACACAGTAGAAGAAAGCAAAATAAAATATATTGTAGCTGATGTGGCTCGTTATGGTTCAGATAGAACTGTTATATCATTATGGAAAGGATTATCTTGTGAAAAGTTTATCATAAGAGAAAAGCAAGGTGTTGATGTTACTGCTAATGATATTAAAGAACTAGCAAGACAAGAGTTTGTTCCATTTTCTAATATACTAATTGATGATGACGGAATTGGTGGAGGTGTTACCGATATACTTCGTGGCACTAAAGGTTTCAATGGTGGCTCAAGTGCAATAGAAATAAATATGACACAAACACAGTATCAACAAGGTGCTGGTGTTATTAAGTTTATTAAAGAGAACTATAAGAACTTAAAGACACAATGCTCTTATAAATTAGCCGAGTATGTCAATAATCACAAACTCGCAATTAAATTAGATGGTAAAGATAAAGAACTACTCATAGCCGAGCTAGAACAGATTAAAAGAAAAGACCCTGACAAAGAAGGTAGGCTAGAGATTGAAAGTAAAGATAAGGTCAAAGAGATATTGGGTAGAAGCCCTGATATTGCAGATGTTCTTATGATGAGAATGTTCTTTGAATTACACCCAGCAGAACAACTCACAGGACAAGATATGGCTAATATTTATAGAGCAAGAGAAGCTAATACTCGTAATCAAGCAAGATAGTTGATATTTTTATTAAATTGTGTTATAATATACTCTATATGGATAAAGAAAAAAAGCTATTAGCAGAAGTTCAAGGAATAGTAGGAGGTTATCCTAGCCTTGAAATTGAAATAACCAAAGGGTTGAGTTTTAATTTATACGAAACATTAAGAACAATTACTTTCTATTCTAATTCCAAGTATCTTGGGGGTCAGAAAGATGAATTGGGCAGAGATAAACCTTTTAATAATATAAATACTTTTAGAGTCAATGTCGCTTATAGAGCAACTGATTTAGACTTGAAAGATATTAACATAGTTGCCGATGACATAACTGATACAGAAAATCAGACTAAGTCTATGATACTTTCTAAAGAGGCATATAAGTGGGGTAAAGAAAATAACCTATCAAACTTCTTAAATGAAATGGGTTATACCAGAGCAAAGTATGGAGATGTTCTTGTAAAGAAATTCACTAATGAAGAAAAAGATTTAGAACTACAAGTTTGTGCTTGGAAGAATACAACAGTTGACCCAGTAGATATACTCAATGGTGTTATTGTTGAAACTCACTACTTTAAAGCTCACCAACTCGCAGACAAGATGGATATTTGGGATAATGTAGAAGATGTTTTAGAAAAATCAGCAAAGACAAAGAAAGATATTGAAGTATTAGAAATACACGGTTACTTCCCTGAATCACTTGACCCAGATGCAAAAGGAAATGATAAATATACATACAACCTAAAGAAGTTTATTGTTGCTATGGTTGGAGAGGATAAGTTCTTACTTTACTCAGAAGACCTAGACGAACTTCCTTACAGACACTTATCTTGGAGAAAAGAAGAGGGTAGAGATTTTGGTGTTGGTATCATAGAAGATGGATTTGAAGCACAGGTTTGGACTAACGATGCGACCATATCAGAAAAGAACGCTATGGAGTTGGCAGGAAAAGTTATACTTAAAACTAACTCAAAGAAAGTCGGTGCTAACATTTTAACCGATGCTGATAACGGAAAGATATTTGAATTAGAAGATGGAAAGGATATTACACCTATCAATCTTATGCCTACTGCTTTGCCTAAATATGCAGAACTTATTGAGAGATGGGATAATCAGTTTGAAAGAGTATCTTCTACATTCAATGCTATCACAGGAGAACAGATGCCATCAGGAACACCTTACAGACAGACAGCTATTTTAAATAACGAAGCAGGTTCATTGTTTGACCAAAGGAGAGAAGAAGCTGGTATCTTTATTTCAGAGATTTATATGGATTGGATATTGCCCTACCTTATAAAGAAACTAAACAAAGAACACATACTTACTGCTGAATGGTCTAATGAAGAACTACAAATAATTGATGACGGATTTAAGAACTACAAAGTTGCTAGAAAGGTTATCGCAGATGTTATCAATGACTTAGATGTCAATGAAGATGCTATCGCACAAATTGGTCAGCAATATGATAATGAAGTTAAGAACCTAAAGAATATTCGTTCAATACCTATACCTAAAGATTACTTTAAAGATTTTGATTGCCACGTTTCTGTAATCGTTACAAACGAAATGAGAAACAAGAGTGCTATACTTGAATCACTTGCAAATATCTTAGCTCAAGTTGGTGCAAATCCTGCTATGCTACAAGACCCTATTCTATCAAAAGTATTCGGTGCTATTGTAGAGATTTCAGGAGTGCCAATATCACCATCTGCTTTTATACCAAAGGCTACACAGCAACCTCAACAGCAACCACAAGGACAACAAAATCCACAAGAGTTAGCTAAACTAATGCAAAACAATGGACAGGCTCAACCAACTGTATAATGATAAAGCAACACTAGAACTTTTCAAAGAGTTCTTTGTTGGTGTGCTTGAAGAAGAAACTATCAAGCGTGTTTTTGCTAAAGATAATATTGATGGTATAGCAGAAGCTCGTAAGTTATTGGATAAAGTATTTGCTAGACTTGATGAGATTTATAAAGTAGAAAAGAAAAGAGTTCAACCTAATTCTAAATAGTTTACTTTTTCTTATTTTTGTGCTATAATATAGTCAATGGGTTTTAATTTGTCTACCCACCAAAAGGACAATATGAGTTATTGCACTCTTTAACAGCATACTAACATAAAGCTTATTTATGGAAGAAACAAACATTGACAACACCGAGTCTACAAATGGTGAGGAAGTAGTTGTAACTGATACAACAGAGGACACAAGTTCAGATGTAGAGTTAGTCTTAGAAGATGATACTACAGAAGAAGTTGATGTTGCTAAATTGCAAGAGATTAACAAGAAATTGTTTGCTCGTGCAAAGAAAGCGGAAGAATTGCTTAAAGCAAATAAACCGCAGGTTAAGGCTCAACCTAAAGAGCAAATTACTAAAACAAATGATGTTTTAACAAGAGAGGAGGCAATACTTATTGCACAAGGTTATGATGAAGTAGCATTAGCGAAAATCAAAGCAGTGTCAAAAGGTAATGGTTGTTCACTTCTTGATGCTACCAAAGATGAAATGTTCGTCTTATGGAAAGACAAGCAAGATGCAGAAACTAAAAAAGCCAAATCTTCTATCGGTGCTTCAAGAGGTTCAGGTTCAGCTAGAGCAGAGAAATCTATCTCTGAGATGACAGAAGAAGAACACAGAGCATTGATTGATAAAACATTCAATAATTAGTCTAACCCAAACATCTATCACTTTATTACTTATTAGTTTATTAAAGATAGAGAATAACGGAAAGACTTAAAATATGGCTTTCCCATCAGATACATTCACAGCGGCAGATGTCGCAGAATTAACACCTAAACTTTGGGGTGAAAAAATCAATGACTTTTATAAGTCAAAATTGGTTATGGCTTCTTTCTTTACAGATAGAAGTTCAGAGTTAAGAAACGGAGGTTCAGCATTGTACACACCAAATATTACTGAAATGACTGCTGCAGCTAAATCAAATGGTGCAGCAGTTACTTTGGTATCACCAACAGAAACAAAGATTACTTTGACTGTTGACCAATGGTATGAATGTTCATTTAACATCGAGGACAGAGAAGCAGCTCAATTCAAACAGAGCTACTACATCCAAAAGACTTATGCAGAAAACGCAGGATATTCAATCGCTAAGGTGCTTGAAAATGCTATTTCTACATTATTCTCAGGTTTCTCAAATGTTGTCGGTGCATCTACAACTTCAGTCGTAGATTCAGATATTAGAAAAGGTCTTGGACTTTTGGCAGCAGCTAATGTTGATATGGACAAAGTAGCTTTCTTCTTTGATGAAGCGGTTGCTTGGAATCAACTTATGGGTATTGACAAGTTTACTCTTGTTATAAACGATGCTTCAGCATCTCCTGTAAACAAAGGTATGGTTGGTAAACTTTACGGTAGACCAGTTTATACTTCTAACAACATTCAATACGTTTCATCTACAACTGGTAGAAACAACGCTATTGCTCACCCAGACGCTATCCACTTCGCAACTTCTTCATTAGGAGTAGGTTCAAAAGGTGGTATGGTAGGTTCAGGTGGAGTTAGAGTTCAATCTAACTATGTTCCTGAATATCTTTCAACTCTTACAACCGCAGATATACTTTACGGTGTTGTTGAGAACAAAGATGTAGCAGGTGTATTGTTTAGAACAGCAGCTTAACTTTAATCTAAGTTATAACATTAAGCCACTCATTTATGGGTGGTTTTTTGTTTGACAAATAAACTCAATATGTTATAATACGATTATGAATAAAACTAATGTGCCAAGAGGAGGTGGCGTAGTAATCTCCCAAAATATTAAGAAGACTAGCGTAATACTTACTAAGGATGGTCAGGAGATTAAAGTAAATTCTCCACAGGAAAGAAAGCAGGTTATTAAACAATTATTGAGCAGATAATGAAGATTTACTACAATATGGGAATGTATGAAGGTTGCAACTATGTTCGTTGCTTATTACCCTTAATCCATTTAGGAGCTGATGGAGATTACACTTCATTACTTGGTAAAAGAGTTTCATCTGACCAAGCAACAATGGGTATGATAGATTCTGAAATAATAGTTATGCAAAGACCTTTTGAGAAATCAAGAATGGATATGTTTAAGGCTCTTAAAGAATCTGGTAAAAAAATTGTGGTAGACAACGATGATACTTATAAGGTTGATGTAGGACAACTAGAATCGCTTAGGAAAGAAGTATCAGATAATATGGACTGGTTCTATAAGAACGCTGACCTAGTAACAACCACTACAGATTTCTTAGCAGAAGAATATCGTAAACTAAATCCTAATGTAGTCGTATTACCAAATTGTGTAGACCCTGATGACTTCCCTAAACCAGTACGAAACAGAACAAAGAAAGTTAGACTTGGACTTATAGGTTCAGTAGTAGGAACAAATGACTTTGACCATATCAAGCCACTTCTTAAAGAACTATCAGAACTTCCTAATGTAGAAATAGTAGTAATGTCTACCAAGCCGAATGATGGCAACTTCTTTGAAACCATTAAAGTAGAGTGGCACGAACCAGTTAAGGTTTCAGAATACTTTGATAAACTAAATGACCTTAAATTAGATATAATGCTTATTCCTAGAAAAGAAGGTTACTTTAATAAGTGTAAATCTAATCTTAAATTCCTAGAGACATCTATGCTTTCAATTCCATGTATAACCGACAAATGGAAAGACAATCCATATACTAAAGATGCTGATTATTTAGTAATGACAGACAATTGGAAACATGATATAATAGAACTTATAAACGACAAAGAAGCAAGAAAAATGATTGGTGACAGGGCAAAAAAATATGTAGTTAAAAACTATAATATCAAAAATAACATTAACCAATGGGAAAAAGAATATGCTAAGCTACTTAGATAATATACCAACAATTTTAAAAGCAGTAAAAGACACAGGTGCTAAAAGGATACTTGATGTAGGTGGTGGAATGGGTAAATACGCTGTCCTAATTAGAGAAGATAATCTTTCAGGTAGGGCAGAACACGGAGAGATAATACCAACAAATGATTTAATAATTGACTGTTGTGAAGATACTAAATACTTTACAGAAATGAAAAGCCACGATGGTTTATATGATAATCATTATCACTCATCTGTATTTGATATGAAGTTTCCAAATGACTATGACCTAATTCTATTTATAGATACAGTAGAACACTGGGATAAAGAAAAGACTAAGGAATTGCTATCTAAACTTAATGGTAGAAAACTTATATCAACACCAACTAATACAGTAATGTATACCGAAGAATATTACGGAGACCCTAGACATCACTGTTCTCAATGGAACAGAGAAGACTTTGACGGAATAAACTACTCAAATAATTTAAGTCATATATTTGTAATATGAGGATTTTACTAACAACCAGAGAGATGGGCTATCTTTCAGGCGCTTGTTTATACACATACGAGTTAGCAAGAGAGTTAGCAAAGAAACACGATGTAACAGTTCTTTCAAATTGGGAAGTAATAGGACACGATGGAGAATATCTTAAAAGAGGATTGAAAGGAATTAAAAAGATTTCTTATATGAGGGGGGAATATGATGTGGTAATCGCTTCGCAATTCTGCCCTAAAGTTAAATGCCCTGTAATAAATGTAGTTCACTCGGAATATGATGTAGAAACACCTATACCAAACTGTGATGCTTACATAGCAATTAGACCAAGTATAAGATACCATATTATTAAAGAACATAACATTGACCCAGAGAAAGTATTTGTTGTTTATAACGGAGTAGATAGAACAAGATTTAAGAAAGCCAAGAAAGTTAAAAGAGATTTCAAACTTACAGTAGTTCCTTGCACAATAGACCCATTAAGAGAGAAGTTTATCAATCATTTATGCTCACTATCTAACGAGAAAAATGTATATGCTTTCTTTGGAGATTATTACGGAGCTAAGATAAATAAAACACCATATACACTATTCTATCCTGCTAAGTTTCACATAGAACAGATTATAAGTGGTGCTGATGAAGTTGCTGGAATACTTCTCGGTCGTGTAAACCTAGAAGCCGAGAGCTGTAGTGTACCAAGTTTAATATATAACCCTGATACATTACAAAGCGAGTATTTTAAATGTGATGATTTTGATAAAAGGCACAATATCAAAAATGTTGCTAAAGAAATACTTGACATTATTAACAATTTAGTGTAAAATACAAATATGAAAATACCAAGCAAAGAACTCATAGAATTATTAAGCAAGAAGACGGTTTTAATAGATGAAGCTAGAGGTTATTCAAAGGAGATAGAAACACTTGAAGGAACTCGTAGAAAAGTAGGCTTACAAGTCCAAAAAATTAAGGATAAAGTTATTCCTTTAGTAAAGAAACTTACTGATGGAAAACTAGCAGAATTTGAGGAAATAACACAGGTAGATATTAAAGATGGTGAGATAGATATTACTGTTGTTAATGTAGTAGAAGACTTCAAAAGAGACTATTTGGAAGCAAAGAAAAAGGCAGAAATTAAATAGTTGATATTTTTATCATTTTGTGTTATAATATACACATATGGTTTATAATGACTCAACAAATTGTTTCGGTGTGTGTCAAGAAATTGACTCACTTTGTGGTACAAACTCCACAACGTATCCTTTAACAGACAAAAATAGGAGATTAAATTCTGCCCTAGATGACTATTTTCATATCTCAATGAAGGTATGTGGAAATTGGTCGGTAGAAAGCTCTGATAAGACAGATTTTGCAATAGCAACAACTGATTTAGTTGCTAGTCAGACTAATTACACTTTCCCAAGTGAACTTTTAATACTGGAAAGAGTAGAAACTTCTGATAGTGCAGGTAATTGGACTTTACTAGAACCGATTATAGAAAAAGATATTAAACAAGCTCTTGAGGAATACAAAGATGTTCCATCAATTCCAAATACTTACAGAAAAGTTGGTAATTCTATCTTTATCTATCCAGCTTCAGTATCAGATGTAACAGCAGGTCTTAAAATATATTACAGAAGAGCATTTACTTACTCAACTCAAACAGCAGGAACTTTTACACCAACAAGTCCAGCTATTCCAGCAATACATCACCAGTGGTTAGCATTTACTTCAGCTCTACCTTATTTAATATCTAAAGGTCTGCCACAAAAAAATGATGTGGCTTCTGAAAGGGAGAGATTGACAAAACAAATAGAAGACTACTATGTCGGTAGAG
>Ga0268280_1002315_pt1 | contig 11227 bp, 7 predicted proteins | sample saktaG_9_FD_190139 | JGI IMG/M metagenome (GOLD analysis project Ga0268280, IMG submission 190139) | Saline water microbial communities from Sakinaw Lake, British Columbia, Canada - sak_2011_5_24_40m | ecosystem: Environmental > Aquatic > Non-marine Saline and Alkaline > Saline ...
GTGATATAAAAGTCCCGTATATGATTCAGGAGTAAGAGGTACCGGCGTTACCTTTATATCGTCAATTATCCTGTGTACATAATCCGATTCTATTCCAATAAGTTCATTTTTTGATTTAAAAACAAATAATTTCATGGCTGATTTTCTTCGGGCTGATTTTCCGGTAATTGATGAGTGCGTTCCGGCAGACTGAAACGCTGTTGTGTTTCAATCATTTTTTCAGATAGCCGGTCCAGCAACCTTATGGTGCTTACAATCTTTCTGACTTCAACTTTCTGGTTTCTTGTTGAAATAGCGGTTTTCTGGGTGGATTCAAAATTCTGCGATGCAAAACTTGCAAGCTCATTAAATTTATCAGAAAAGCTTCTGAGTTCTTTTGCCTGCCTGATTGTAGCCTCCTCCATGCTCTTTATTTCAGTAAATATCTCTTTTACCCCATAAAGCATATCGCCGAATGTGTGGACAATGCCGCGGATGATCTCTCTTCCCTTATCAAGATCTGTCTGATTTTTCACAAGAAATTCTTTAAGAAACTTGTTGTCTACGAGAATATCTTCAACCAGCCTGGTTATTGCTTGTGATGACTGCTTTGAATTTTCGGCCATGTTCCGGATCTCTTCCGCAACTATGGCAAAGCCTTTTCCGGACTCTCCAGCCCTTGTTGCCTCAATTGAAGCATTCAGTGAGAGAAGATCCGTCTTCTGGGCAATCGCCTCCATTACGTTCGTGACCACCTTTATTTTTTCAACCTTGTCGGGCAGCCGGGAGATTGGCTTGGCATATTCGCCCATCTCCTTAAGCACAAGCTCCAGATGACTCAGTGTTTCGCGGGCATTCGTCTCACCTTTTTGAGTCTTCTTTATCGCTTCATCCACTTTCGAAATCGTATGAGCCGACTGGTTTACAAGCTCATCCATCACCTTTATTCCGCCTTCAAGTTTAATCGTTGTATTCCGGATTATTTCGGTCTGGTCTTCAGAGCTTTTAGCTATGGATTTTGCAGTAATATCTATTTCGTTGCTGCCTTCCAGGAGTTTTTTTGCAAGCTTTATAAGGGTTGAATTCGTCTCATGAATTTTTATGGAAACACTTTTCATGTCAAGAAGCAGCGTTCTCAGATGGTTAACCATTAAAGAAAATACTTCTTCAAGATCGCGGATCTCATCTTCTGATATTATCTCTATCTCCCGTGTCAGATTCCCGTTACTTATTTCTTTGGCGGCGTTGCTCAGTTTGTTCAGTCGTAAAGTTATAGATCTTGAAAAAACAATACCGAATATGGTTCCGATCCCCATGGCAAGGGCAACTGAAAGCCCCTGTGCCAGATAAAAATCTCCAGTTATCCTGTTGACTGCCCCAATTACGACAATAATAACCAAAAGAAGGATCAAGAAATACGTTATCAGTTTGATTTTTATGCTTGTTTTTCCCATTTCTCATATTCCTCCAAAGCCAGTATCCATCCGACCTTCTTATCTTCCACAAGTAACAGAGTGACAATAACCCTTGTTTTTCCTGAATCAGTGATTGTGGTAAATACAGTATTATCCAGTTGCTGGTTGTGTACTATTCCCTTCAGTGCGTTAATAAGTACCGGCTTGTCATCATGGGGGAATATATCGGTTATAAGGCGGTTTAAAAGTTCGGAAGTGGTCCTGTTGCATATTCTCAGAACAGCCTTATTTACTCCAAGGATTCTCGTATCAGAATCCAGTGTTATTACTCCAACTCCTAAGCATTCTAATATTGATTTTTGAAAGTGAAGAGAATCCAGGAGATCAACGGCTTCTCGTCTCGGAAAAAGGGTTCCTGATTCCGTGATGCTCTCCTTGTCCGTTACAGAAAAGGAATCAGCGTCGATTCTGTCCATGAATTCATTTACACTGACAGCCATTTTTTCCATTGGCCCCTTTGCAATGTAATGATCGGCGCCAATTTTATCGAGAGAGCCAAGGTGTTCTACTATTGTGCCTGAAACTGCAACAATTGGAAAACAATTTTCAGGATATTTCGTCCTTACGAAACCGATAAGTCCCGGTCCGTCAATTTTAGGCATTACAATATCGGCGAACATCAGATCAATCTTTTCATTTTGAATTTTTGAAATTCCTTCCTTGCCGTCATACGCCTTTATAACAACATATCCTCTTTTTTCAAGCAGTTCTCCCAAAAATTCTACAAAAAAGAAATCATTATCTACGACAAGTGCTGTTTTCGGCATAATTTCACCTTTCATTTCTCCGTACAAAAAATTAATTTATGCAGACTCTTCTGATCTCGCTTATATCAGTAATGCCTTTAAAAACCTTCATGATTCCATCCTGCTTTAATGTGGTCATATTATCTTTGTATGCCTGATTAAATAATTCTTCGGTGTTTGCGGCTCTTTTTATAAGGCTTTTCATTACCGGGGTGCCTTCCATAAGTTCATGAATTGCCATTCGTCCCTTGAAGCCTGAGCCCGAACAAGCCTCACATCCCCCTGTGCGATAGAGAACAAGATCGGATGAATATTCAATCCCTGTCTCCGTGAATTTTTCCCTTCCGTAGTCAGAAGATAGATCATCAAATTCCTCATGAGAAGGGTTGAACGGTTTTTTGCAGTTTGAGCATAATTTTCTGGTGAGTCTCTGCGCAAGGACTCCGAGGAAAGCGTCGGAGAAATTAAGCGGGTTAAGTCCCATGTCCAGGAGCCTGGTCACTGTTTCGGGCGCGCTGTTCGTGTGAAGAGTCGAAAAAACAAGGTGGCCGGTTAAAGATGCCTCTACACCTATTGAAGCTGTTTCCTTGTCCCTCATTTCACCTATCATGATAACATCCGGATCGAGGCGCAGGAATCCGCGCATGACCCTTGCAAAGTCAAGTCCGATTCTTGATCTGACCTCGACCTGCCGCAATCCGGGCTGGGTTATTTCAACCGGATCTTCGGCGGTCCATATTTTAATTTCTGGTTTATTGATGTGACCAAGAGCGGAGTGAAGCGTGGTGGTTTTTCCGGAGCCTGTGGGCCCGACAACGAGTATAAGTCCGTAAGGCAGGCTGACGATCTTCTTCAAGACTGCCAGGTTGCGTTCATTGAGCCCCATATCATCCATTTTCATGGCGCCTGCCTTGGCGAGAATCCTTAAAACCGTATCTTCGAATCCACCAGCAGTCGGCATGGTCGACATGCGAAGCTCAAAAGTAGGGATGCCCTTGCGTCTCATCTTTATTTTGCCGTCCTGGGGGAGACGCTTTTCGGCTATGTCGAGACCTGCCATGATTTTCAGCCTTGAGAGTATTGCGGGGGCCATTGTGTTTGGAACCTGAAGATATTCATGGCAAACTCCGTCCAGCCTGAAGCGTATGAAGGTCTTTTTTGTTATAGGAGAAGGCTCTATATGGATATCGGACACTTTTTTCCTGTAAGCAGTTATAAGCACCTGGTCAACCAGCCTTACGACCTGACTGGATGATTCATCTACTATATCTTTTTCAAGCACTGCATCTTCTTCGACTTCAAAAGATACGTCAGGTATGAGTTTGTCAAGATTTTCAAGAGTTGCTTCCATCGCTTCGGAAGTCTTGTCCGCTGAGAAGAAGCGGTCTATGTACTTTATTATATCTTCTTTGATTCCGACGCAGAACAGTATGTTCTGGTTTGACATCAGAGCTCTTATATGATCTGTCTTTCTTAAATCCTTCGGATCATCGACAAGAATTTCAATGAAATTCTTTCCCCAACTGAGTGGAACCCATATATAGTGAAGCAGAAAGGATCTTTTCAGTTTGCTGATAAGTTCAGCAGGTACAGGCAGTTCAGGATTAAAGCTTTTAAACGGGCAATTGTAGAAGAGCGAAAGGGATTTGCCCACATCCTCCTTTTTTAAATTGAAGTTTTCAATCAGCTCAAGTTCGATACTTTTGCCTGTTTTCTTTGAAGATTCAAGCGCTTTTTGAAGCTGAGCCGAGGTTGCTATGGAGGAATTGAGAATATAATCAAACTTTGAATTACTGGAAAGATTCGAAATAAGTGAATTGAGCTTGTTTCCAGCTTCCGCATTTTCAGGATCAATGCTTAAAGCCGCCCTCAATAATGAAACCGCAACATCTCTGCGATCCTTTTTCTCCATTTCCGAGCCAAGCCACAATTTTATCTGTGAGGCGTCCTTGTTCACCAATTTGTTTTCGACGATGATCTTGTCTGTTTTCTCGATGACGGCTTCATGCGACTTGATCTTAAATAGAATTGACAGGACTTCGACGACAATATTTACCGGGGTGTATCCTTCTTTCGAGCAGTCGAATTTCAGCAGTTTTTCATATTCGGCGGCAGCCTCCCTGGTGAGACCGAGCTCTTTTAAGGCCGATGCGTTGTTGATGATGTCTTTTATACTTCCGGATGGGGCCATCGTTTTTTTAATTAAATAAAGATCCCCTTCTGATAAGCTGGGGCCTGGCTTTGCCTTGTTATTTAAGATTTCGTTCTTTAGCTGGTTTACTCTTTCTCTGATACGAATCAATTCTTCCTGATCGATTTCAGCGCCTGCTGTAAGTATCTGGTCGTAAATGTTCAATGAATCATCAAGCATACCCATTGAATAATAGGTCTCTGCTTCCTGAAGCTTGTTTTTAATTTTTATTTTTTCGGAAGCTACGGCTTTCATATTAAATTAATCCTTCAATTAAATAATAATGCTTATATGATCCTTTTGAAGGTGGTGACTGCTATTCGGGCAACAAACCTGATGCAGGGGCTGTTTCAGAGCAAATAATAACGACACTCATTACAAAATCATCAAAATTGAACATATAAAATGTCCGCATCAGGCAGCGTTGAATATGCGTACTGTTTCGATTCAAGCCTGAGAAATATTTATAAATATATTTCAAAATTATTTCGGATGCAACCTATATTTTCCTGTTTTCCATTTGACCTGTTGCATGATCGCCGCAACTCTTATCGATACGCACTTTGACTATTCTGTTCCTGATGAAGTCATCGCCTTTCATCAGAACCGAAAGATAATTTGAAGATATTCCTTTTAAGAGTCCGCTCTTTTCATCTCTATTATCTTCAATAAGGAGATCTGCACTGGTTCCGGCGGCCTTTTTGTAAAAATCGGCTTTTTTAAATGTTCCCAGCCTGCGCATTTCCATGCATCTTGCTCTTATGACACCGTCGGGAACCTGTTCCGGAAATTCAGCCGCAGGAGTTTTTTTGCGGGGTGAATAGGGAAAAACATGCAGATAGCTTACCGGCAATTCATCTATGAGGGAATAAGTGTTGTGAAAGGCTTCATCGGTTTCACCCGGGAATCCTGCTAGTATGTCGACGCCTATTGCCGCATCCGGTATAGATTCTTTTATCCGGATTATAAGGTCTTTAAAATATTCACGGGTGTAGGGCCGGTGCATTTTTTTCAAGATCCTGTCGTCTCCGCTTTGTAGAGGGATATGAAAATGGCGGCAGATTTTGCCGGATTCCGCCGCAAGTTTTATTATCCCGGGAGTAAGTTCGTTCGGCTCTATGGAGCTTAAGCGTATCCGGTTAATATTACAGGAGTCGGTTATCAGCTCAAGCAGTGCCGTAAAAGTTGTTCCCGGAGAGAGATCCTGTCCGTATTTTCCCAGGTGTATTCCTGAAAGCACCACTTCTCTGTATCCCGCTTTTTGGAGGTTGTTTACGCTTTCAATCACGGATTGAACCTGCATGCTGCGGCTTCTACCGCGCGCATAAGGGACTATGCAGTAAGTGCAAAAAGCGTTACAGCCATCCTGGATTTTTAAAAAAGCCCTCGTCCTGTTTCCTGAGCGGGTTGCAGAGGTATGCATGAATCCGTTATCATTGATTGAGCTTTGAAGCTTCCCGCTGCAATCCGCCGCAGGCGGAGTGAGGCTAATTCGACCGTGGGGAATAGGGTCTGCGGGTCCGCCCGCCATACTGATTGGCTGGACCTTCGGCGTGATTAGTGCTCGCTGTTTCGGTTCGAACTCATTCTTTATGATTTCATAAATCTTCTCTTTTTCCTTATTTCCGATTATCCGGCTTATTCCCTCTATTTTTCTCAATTCATCAGGCTCGGTCTCAGCATAACAGCCGGTTACAATTATCACCGCTCCCGGGTTTGATCGTATAGCCCGCCTTATGGCCTGCTTTGACTGCATTGATGCCCTGCGGGTTACAGTGCAAGTGTTGATGATGCATACATTGGCGCAGGTTCCGTCTCCGGCCTGAGTCCATCCTGATGAAGTCATGGATTTTGCAATCGATTCGGATTCGCACTGGTTAACTTTGCATCCGAGAGTCGTTGTAATGAATTTAGGCATTATCAATAAAACCTCCGCCTAAAACTTCATTTTCCAGATAAAACACAGCACCCTGTCCGGGAGTGACAGCCTGTTGCGGGCTTTTGAAGATCACGGTTGCAGTGTTCCTTTCTTCCGGAATCAGAGTTGATATAACGGCTTTATTGCGATACCGTATGCGTGTATGAACCTCGATGGGTGATGTCTGCTCTCTTGATATCCAGTTTATGCCTGTTACACGGCATCTGTCCGTTAAAAGATCATTTTTTGAGCCCACTACAATAAGGTTCTTTCCCGCATCCGTACTGATGACATAGTAGGGTTCAGCAGCAGGGCAGTTGATTCCGCGTCTCTGCCCGACCGTAAAGAGGTGGACCCCCCCGTGGCTTCCTATTCTTTTCCCGCTGATGTCAACAACGGCTCCGGGTTCGGGTATGAATCCTGTTTCCTGCGAGATAAACCTGCCGTAGTTCATCTCTCTTATAAAGCATATGTCCTGGCTTTCACTATTAATGGCAGGAAGGAGTCCTTTTTCGCCTGCGAGCCTTATTACTTCCTGTTTGGTAAACCGGGAAAGAGGAAAAATCGCCAGTGAAAGCTGTGCCTGCGTAAGGAAGGAGAGAAAATAGGACTGGTCCTTTTTTGTGTCGGCGCCTTTTACAAGACGAAAGAAACCGTCTTTGTCTTTTATCTTTCCGGCGTAGTGCCCGGTTGCAAGAGATGCAGCGCCGAGTTTAAGGGCAAAATCAAGGACTGTTCCGAACTTTATCAACGGATTACATATAAGACAGGGATTAGGGGTTTTTCCTGATCTATATGCATGTGTGAAATAATCGACAACTTTAGTTTTGAATTCCCTGCTGCAGTCTAAAACTTCGATCCGGATGTCAAGCTGTCCGGCCAGGCTGGAGATTTTATGGAGAGCGGTTTCTTCCTTCCTTCCAGCTTGTTTGTCATGCTCCTCATACCCCGTCAGAAAGTGTATTCCCGTGACCTCGCAACCCTCCTCTTTCAGCAGATACGCTGAAACAAGCGAATCGATTCCTCCGCTTATGGCAATTGCGATCTTTTTCTTCATTGAAGATTCCCCACCGCAAGTATCGGGGAATCTTCGACTGTAAGGATTTTTTATCGATTTCAGATTCGCCCGTTAATCCCGCTGCGAGCAGCGGGTAATGCGGTCGATTTTGCGGTTCAAAAAAAAGAATTGGTTATCGGACGAATTTTCATAGCGCGGGGAGGGCATGCCGGAACGCAAAGTTCACAGACACTACACCTGCTCTGGTCGAAATTAACCGTCATATCAGTGCGTTTAATAGAAAGTGCGCCTGTAGGACAAACGGCCGTGCAGGCTCCGCAGTGAGTGCATTTATCGTTTTCGCGTTTTACCTCCTGAGAGGCGTTTTGAACGCTCACCCCCTGAGTTTTTAAGTACTGGACGCCCTCGTTGAAGTTTTTTCTGGATCCCGATAATTCAAGGACCATGATTCCTTCTTTTCTCGGGAGAACGGTTGCGTTCAATATATTAAAAACAAGATCATAGTTTCTTGCAAGATTGCAGACTATCGGTTTCTGAACTTCCGTCTGGGGAAATCTTAACACCAGTATTTTTGAATACACTTTAAACCTCCGGAAAATTCTTTATTTTTTTTTAGATTCATATTAATCTCTATTTACAGGTATTGTCAATACCGACGGCTTGGTAAAAAGTTATTCTACTTTGTTGCGCTTAATCCCCTCCCTGTTGAATTCTCGCTACGTGAGACGGCAGAGCCGATTCAACAGGGTGAATCATTGCAGCGTACCGATAAGTAAGCTTAATACCTCAAGATTATCGCTCTTTGCATAATGAGCTTTTAACTTTGCCGTCTGAATTATGACTTTTTACGAGATTGTAAATACCTTTTAAAAAAAAGACCAGGAAAACTATGAACCGTTTTGCATACAGGATGGCAGGTTTTGCGATAAAAGCCCTCTCCAGTATTTCCAAGGCGAGGATATACATACACGGGAAAGAGAACATTCCTGACGGCTCGATCATATTTGTCATAAACCACTTTACCCGTATTGAAACACTCTTTCTTCCTTATCATATCTATAATCTCACAAATAACATTCCCGTCTGGTCTCTTGCCGATTACTCTCTTTTCAAGGGGGCCTTCGGAGAAGTGCTTGAAAAGGTCGGAGCAGTTTCCACCAGGAATCCGGACCGTGATCTTCTTGTGGTGAAGAGCCTTCTTACCGGAGAAGCCTCCTGGATAATATTTCCCGAAGGCATGATGGTGAAAGATAAGAAAATTATTGAGAGGGGAAAGTTCATGATCTCATATGCTGGAGGGAAGCATCCTCCCCATACTGGAGCGGCCACTCTGGCGTTGAGAACAGAATTTTACAGGCAGCGCATGCGGGAAATGGCGGAGATTATGCCTGATGAAGCAAAGCGCATTGCGGGCATGTTCAGGATAGATTCCATTGACCCGGTTCTTAAAAAAACCACTTTTATTGTTCCGGTCAACACGACCTATTACCCGATAAGGGGTTATGAAAATGCTTTGAACAGGCTTGCAGAATATCTTGTCGATGACATACCTGAACGGATAACGGAAGAAATAATGACCGAAGGAACAATGCTTCTCTCCGGTGTCGATGTCGATATAAGATTCGGAGTGCCGATAGATATCAGGGAATATACAAAGAATTTCTTCATAAGAAGAGATATCGGTTACAGAAAACCGATAAATTTTGATGATCCGATACCTTCAAAGCGACTGATGAAAAACGCGGCCCTTAATATCATGCAGAAGTATATGGCATCCGTTTACAGCATGACCACGGTAAATCATGACCATCTTTTTGCCTCCCTTTTAATGAAGATGCCGTTTAAAAAAATAGATGAAGATGATTTAAAAAGAAGGGTTTTTCTTGTTTCAACCTGCGATATCAAAGAGACGGGATGCTTTCTCCACAAAAGCCTCATGGAAGACCAGGTGCATCTTCTGACGGATGACCGCTATAATAAATTCAGCGATTTTATATCGGTTGCCGAAAAAAAAGGAATTGTGACAAGGCAGGATGGATCCATTGTAAAAAACACTTTCAAGATCAATTTTCCGTTTGATTTTCACAGGCTTCGCATTGAAAACCCTGTTGCCGTAATGGCAAATGAGCTTGAGCCTCTGGCGGGCCTCCAGAAGCGGATAAGGCGCATTTCCTTGCAGCCCGGATTCCGGATAAAGCAGAGGGTGTCGGGATATCTTCTGGACAGGGCTTTAAAAGAATTTGAAGAAGATTACAAGGCATTTCTTATTGCGGGTGAATCCAAGAGAAGCGAAATCGGGATGCCCTTTATAGTGAAGGGAAAGACTGCGGAAGTCGGGGTTTTACTTATTCACGGCTACATGGCGGCCCCTTTTGAGGTGAAAGAGCTTGCCGGATACCTCGGGCGGATGGGAATATGGGTCTATGCTCCGCGCGTTAAAGGGCACGGCACTTCTCCTGAAGATCTTGCAGGAAGAAAATATGAGGAATGGATAAAATCGGTTGAAGACGGATATGCAATAATTAGCTCAATATGCAAACGTGTTGTGGCAGGAGGATTTTCAAATGGCGCAGGCCTTGCGCTTGAGCTTGCATCAAGGATAAAAACATTAAGCGGAGTTTTTGCAATATGCCCCCCCCTGAAACTCAGGGATTTTTCTTCAAAATTTGTTCCTGCAGTCGATGCATGGAACCGCCTGATGGAGAGATTCCACCGGGAAGAAGCCAAAAAAGAGTTTGTTGAAAACCGGCCTGAAAATCCCCATATAAATTATATGAGAAATCCGATTTCAGGTATAAGGGAGCTTGAACGTTTCATGGAATCGGTTGAGCCCAGGCTTTCATCCGTAAAAGCGCCTGCTCTTGTGATACAGGCTCACGGCGATCCTGTTGTAAACCCCAAGGGCTCAAGAAGGGTGTACGAGCTGCTCGGCTCGGAAAACAAGTCTTATGTTGTATTAAATATCAATCGCCATGTAATTGTAACAGGGGAAGGGTCGCATGTTGTCCACAAGGCGGTAGGTGATTTTATAAGGAGCCTGACGGTTTCGTGAAGAGTAAATGGTGAATAGTGAATCGAATCAAGGATCGCGACCCTCAGATCATGGATTACCGGGAATTATATTGGCTGAGAACGAAAAATACAGTATACCGCTTCCTGCAGTAAATGACGTGGAAGGCGAAAGAGTACCGGCGGGTTTCCCTTTCATCGTGGATGCTCACGTTCATCTTTTCCCTGATATGCTTTTCGAATCAGTCTGGGAGTGGTTTGATAAATTCGGCTGGCCGGTGCGATATAAGATTAAGACTCCCGAGATTCTCTCCTTTCTTCTTTCAAAAGGAATAAACCGCATTGTCGCCCTTCATTACGCGCACAAACCCGGAATTGCGGAAAAGTTAAACAGATACATGGCTGAAGTCTGCCGGTTGTGTCCGGCGGTCACCGGGCTTGCCACGGTTTTTCCGGGAGAGGCAGAAGCGGTAGATATTCTAAGCAAAGCATTCAGCCTCGGGCTTTCGGGGGTTAAGCTTCATTCCCATGTTCAGTGTTTTGACATGGAGGGCAGGGGAATGCAGGAGGTTTACGAGACATGCGTCAGATACGACAAGCCGCTTATCATGCATGTCGGGAGGGAACCAAGGAGTCCTGAATATCCGTGCGACCCGTATCTTTTTTGCAGTTTCGACAGGCTTGAAAGGATTATAAAGGCTTATCCATCGCTTAAAGTCTGCGTTCCGCATCTCGGTGCCGATGAGTTTGAAGAATATGGCAGAATGATAAAAGAGTATGATAATCTGTGGCTTGATACCACAATGGCGCTTGCGGATTATCTTCCTTTCGAAAATATTCCAAAGCTTTCAGGGATGCGCGCGGACAGGATAATATTCGGAACCGATTTTC
>Ga0268280_1002317_pt1 | contig 11223 bp, 6 predicted proteins | sample saktaG_9_FD_190139 | JGI IMG/M metagenome (GOLD analysis project Ga0268280, IMG submission 190139) | Saline water microbial communities from Sakinaw Lake, British Columbia, Canada - sak_2011_5_24_40m | ecosystem: Environmental > Aquatic > Non-marine Saline and Alkaline > Saline ...
TTCTCGTAAATTCAAACCCCGCCACAATAATGACCGATCCCGAACTGGCCGACAAAACCTACATCGAGCCCATAACCGTCGAGATGGTCGCCAGAGTCATCGAGAAAGAACGCCCCGACGCGCTGTTGCCGACCCTCGGAGGGCAGACGGCGCTCAACACAGCCGTAGGTTTGGCGGAAGCAGGTATCCTAAAAAAATTCAAGGTCGAAGTGATAGGCGCGGACATAAAAGCTATAAAAAAAGCCGAAGACAGAGATCTATTCAAAAAAGCTATGCAGAAGATAGGCCTTGATCTGCCAAAAAGCGGAGTTGCCAGAACTATGGATGAAGCTTATAAAGCGGCAGATGCTATAGGTTTTCCGCTAATAATACGACCGAGCTTTACTTTGGGCGGCACAGGCGGCAGCGTCGCCTACAACCTACAGGACTTTAAAGCGCTCGCGAAACGCGGCCTGGAATCTAGCATGATAAGCGAAATCCTGATAGAGGAGTCGATCATAGGATGGAAAGAGTTTGAGCTCGAAGTCATGCGCGACACTAAGGATAATGTAGTGATAATATGTTCGATAGAGAACTTTGATCCTATGGGAGTGCATACGGGCGACTCTATCACCGTAGCGCCGGCACAGACCCTGACCGATAGAGAATATCAGAAGATGCGCGATGCCGCAATAGCATGCATAAGGGAGATCGGAGTAGCAACCGGAGGCTCTAATATACAGTTTGGCGTAAATCCTGACAACGGCCGGATGGTAGTAATAGAGATGAACCCCAGAGTATCGCGCTCGTCGGCACTAGCCTCGAAAGCCACAGGATTTCCGATAGCAAAAATAGCCGCAAAGCTCGCCGTCGGATACACCTTAGACGAAATACCTAACGACATAACTAAAGAGACTCCCGCGTGTTTTGAACCCGCTATAGATTACTGCGTGGTGAAGATACCGCGTTTTACTTTCGAAAAATTTCCGGCAACTGACTCAACTTTGACTATATCAATGAAATCGGTAGGCGAGGCGATGTCGATAGGCAGGACCTTCAAAGAAGCCCTCCAAAAAGGCCTGCGTTCACTCGAAATAAAAAAATTCGGGCTTGAAAGCATCTTATTTAAGGGTGGCGTAAAGGAGCTGTCGGCAGATATCTTAAACCTCATCCGGAATAAGCTGACCGTCCCAAACGCCGAAAGAATATTCTATGTTGGCGACGCCCTGCGCGCCGGATTTGATATTGATAAGATATTTGAGATAACGAAGATCGATAGGTGGTTCCTCTATAATATTAAAGAGATAATCGATATGGAAAAAACTATCTCCTCAAAAAAAGGATCGATCGCTGTGAAACTATTGTCCACCGCCAAGGAGTATGGATTCAGCGACAAACAGATCGCTGACCTCACAGACACAAAGGAAGAGGAAATTTCGGCGATGCGAAAAGCTCACGGCATACGCCCCGACTTCAAGCTCGTTGACACTTGCGCCGCGGAATTCAAGGCCTACACGCCCTACTACTACTCAACATACGATAGATGATGAAGATAGGCTCGTCGGTCATCGGGACTAATGTTATCCTAGCGCCCATGGCCGGCTGCACAGACATTTCCCTTCGCCTCATAGCCAGAGAGAACGGCGCTAAATTTGCCTTCTTCGAGATGGTCGATTCCAATTCAATAATATACGGTAACAGTAGAAAAACGATTTCGATGCTTAAGAGCGTCCCCGAGGATAACCCTATAGCAACTCAGCTCCTTGGTGAAGACCCTGCCGGTATGCTCAAATCGGCCAGGAGACTACTGGAAGTTTCCAAGCCGGTTTTCATGGATATAAACGCGGCATGCCCGGTAAAGAAAGCGGTGCGCAAAAAAGCCGGCGCATATCTTGTTAAGCACCCGGAAAAGCTTTATGAGATCATACATACGCTGGCTTCCGCGCTTCCTATTCCTGTGACCGTAAAACTTAGGACGGGATATGCCGAGAGAAATTTAAATGCGATCAGCGCGATCGCGAAGAAATGTGAATCGAGCGGCGCATCCGCCATATTCATACACGGCAGGACGAGAGAACAGGGCTATGCCGGCGATATAGATTACGAGTCAATACGAGTGGTAAAGGATTCGGTAAAGATACCTGTTATCGGTTCTGGTAATATATTCACCCCGGATTCCGCCAAGCTTATGATAGCCGAGACCTCCTGCGACGGCGTTTTAGTGGCGCGTGGCGGGCTCGGGAACCCGTGGCTTGCGCGCGATATTGAGGAGTTTTTGCTACACGGACGCCGGCAAAAAACCGTAGAAGCCGAAACGATGATCGATACTTTAATACGGCACCTGGGCTACATCGACCTGTACAGGGACTCCAGCCCATCGGGAAAAGTAGGCTTCATGCGTAAAACCGCCCTGTGGTACATACGGCATTTCACTCAATCAGCGCGATTACGCGAAAAGATATCGCTTGTAAAGAGCTACGAAAAGATGATAGAATTACTGAATGATTTAAAAACAAATAGAGAGGTTTTTTGTGAAAAAAAACATTAAAACAGTCCTCATAGTTATCGCGGCTTCCGCATTGATCGTTTTTTCTTTCAGGCTTATTTTCATAAGAACAGTGAACTACGAGATAGCAGGCGTAAAGATACCTTCTCTTTACAATGTTCTTACCGGAAAAGTAAGGCCCATCCCAAACTATAAAGGGAGGACAGATCTGCCTTCCATAGAGCCCCGCGCTACAAAATCGATAGGGCTATCCGATGACGATCTAGCCAAAGCGCAATTTAGATGGGCATTATTCACGCAGTGGGTACAGACTCATCCTGAATATAAAGGATGGGATAAGAATAAGGACATATCCAATAAGGCTCATGAAGCGTTCAAGGAAGATATGAAAAAGTTTAAAGGCTCGATAGCGGTAATATGACTTCTAAGATTTCCATAAAAAAGACCGGTTTTGATAACGATAAATACTTAAAAGAACAGACTGCCGCTATATTGGACCGCGTCAAAAAGTTCAATAATAAACTATATCTCGAGTTTGGCGGAAAGCTGTGCTTTGACTACCATGCCGCCCGCGTGCTTCCCGGATACGACCCTAACGTAAAGATACGCCTTCTTCAGCAGTTAAAAGATAAGATCGACATAGTCCTGTCTATATACGCCGGGGATATCGAAAAGGGCAGGGTTCGCGGGGATTTTGGGATAACATACGACGCCGCTACATTCAAGCTGATCGACGACCTAAGAAAATGGGACTTAAATATATTGGCTGTCGTAATAACCCGCTTTGCAAACCAGCCCTCAGCGATCATATTCAAAAATAAACTGGAGCGCCGCGGCGTAAAAGTCTACCTACATTATCCGATAGAGAGATATTCCACAGACATAGACTTCGTTGTAAGCGACGGAGGTTTCGGCAAAAATGACTATATAGAGACGAAAAGCCCTATAGTTGTAGTGACGGCGCCGGGACCCAATAGTGGAAAACTTTCTACCTGCCTGTCTCAGCTTTACCATGAGCACAAGCGCGGCATGAACTCCGGTTACGCTAAGTTTGAAACTTTCCCTATTTGGAATCTACCGCTTAAGCATCCTGTAAATGTCGCCTATGAAGCGGCAACCGCGGACATCCTTGACTTTAATCTCGTCGACCCGTTTCATCTCGCTAAATATAAAGAGTCCACCATTAACTATAATCGCGACGTGGATAGCTTCCCGATACTTAAACTGATCCTTACCAGGATATTAAAAAAAGACGCGGATCTGCCGACCTATAACTCACCGACCGACATGGGAGTAAACCGCGCAGGCTTCGGCATCGTGGATGATGAAGCTGTCCGGGAGGCGGCAAAGCAGGAGCTGATACGCAGGTATTTTCGCTATAACGCCGAATATGTTTTGGGCATTGAAAAAAAAGAAACAGTAGATAGGGCGGCCGAATTAATGGAAGAGATGGGGGTAAAGACCACGGACCGGCTGGTAGTAGCCCCCGCGAGAAAAGCTTCCGAAGATGCCGAAAGCGGAGGAAAGGGCTTCGCAGGTATATACTGCGGAGCGGCAATACAGCTGGAAGACGGAAAGATAGTAACCGGGAAGAATTCAGGGCTGATGCACGCCGCCTCAAGCCTTGTACTAAACGCCGTAAAGATAATGGCAAATTTACCGGATGAAATACTTCTCGTATCGCCGCAGATAATAAACCAGATATCCAACTTAAAAGAAGTGGTCCTAAAGGGCGAACACGAAAGCTTGGATTTAGAAGAGACTTTGATAGCGCTGTCGATAAGCGCCACCGCCAATCATGCCGCCGAGATAGCTATGAAGAAACTGGCCCAGCTACGTAATTGCGAGGTTCACATGACTCATATACCTACCCCCGGAGATGAGGTAGGATTAAAGATGCTCGGGGTTAATCTTACCACGGACGGTAAATTTTCCTCACACAACCTGTTTGTGACTTAATAAGGAGACTCATGAAAGCTGTGCTCGTACTGGAAGACGGAAGCATATTTGAAGGGGCGTCTATAGCTGCAGGCGGGGAGAAAATAGGTCAGGTTGTTATTAATACCGCGGTGGTAGGCTACCAGGAGATGATGACCGATCCTTCAAATGCCGGCAAGATCCTCGTATTAACATACCCTTTGATAGGTAACTACGGAACCGCTAAGAAGTTCTATGAATCGAAGAAGTGCTGGCTGGCGGGGCTCGTCATAAAAGAAGCATCGAAAATATCGTCAAATTGGCAGTCGGAGATGTCATTTCCGGATTTTATTAAAAAAGAAAATGTTCTCGGGATCGCAGACGTTGATACCCGCACCTTAGCTACCGCGATACGCGACAAAGGCGAAATGTTTGGCATAATATCTACCGAGAGCCGCAACACAGCGGAGCTGATTTCAAAGATAAAAGATTTTAAGATAAAGAACCAGCCAAACCATATTAAAGACATCTCCGTAAAAAAACCTACTGAAAAAGGGTCTTTCCCGGGTGGTCCTAAAATAGCGGTCCTCGATATGGGGATGCTAGAGAGCTTCACGAAACAGCTCAATACCCTCGGATGTAATGTAACCCTGATTCCGTACGACACCGACTCGAAGTCCATACTTGCCATGCATCCTGATGGGGTAATAATATCAAACGGGCCGGAAGATGACGAAAATATTCATAAAATAACCGCCACAGTAAAGGGCCTTCTCGGCAAAGTCCCCATTATGGGGATATCCTCCGGTCACGAGATCATAGGCCTTGCGCTAGGCGCAGACCGGAAGAAGATGATTATAGGCCATCACGGAGTGAATTATCCGATAAAGGGCGACAAATCGTATAAGGGTGAGATAACTGTCCAGAACCATTCTTACATATTGGATGACGAAGCCATTAAATCTCAAAAAGATGTATCGGTGACGATGCGCAATGTAAATGACAATACCATAGAGGAAATGGAGTCGAAATCCATGAAATTCATATCGGTTCAATATTATCCGTCAAGTCCGGGATTTGACGAGCCTAACGGCGCCTTCTTAAAATTCTTAAAAATGCTGCCGGCGAAGAAGAGATCTAAACTTTCGGCTGTGAAGCCGGCGGTTTTGGAGGTTAAAAATGCCAAAGCGTAAAGATATAAAACGCATACTTATGATAGGTTCGGGCCCCATAGTCATAGGCCAGGCTTGCGAATTTGACTATTCAGGCTCACAGGCATGTAAAGCTTTAAGGGAAGAGGGTTACTACACTATACTCATAAACTCCAACCCCGCCACCATAATGACCGATCCGAATATGGCCGACAGAACTTACATAGAACCGCTGACAATAAGCGCCATCATCGAAATAATAAAGAAAGAAAAGCCCGATGCGGTATTACCTACGCTCGGAGGCCAAACGGCACTTAACCTCGCTTACTTTTTAATGAAAGAGGGGATCCTGAAGAAATATGGGATCGAATCTATAGGCGCAGATGTCAAAGCTATATCACGAGCCGAAGACAGAGATCTGTTTAAAAAAGCGATGCTCGAAATAGGAGTTGATGTTCCGAGAAGCGGCATAGCAAGGACGGTAGAGGAAGGGATGAAGATAGGCCTGGAGATAGGATTTCCACTCATTCTGCGCCCCGCTTATACGCTTGGCGGCAGCGGAGGATCGACTGCTTATAACAAGGAAGAGCTAGAAATTTCTCTGTCTAAAGCATTAGAAATAAGCCCGGTACACCAGGTGCTGGTAGAACAGTCGATAGCGGGATGGAAAGAGATAGAGTTTGAAGTAATGCGCGACCGGGTCGATAACGTCATAATGATAACTTCTATGGAAAATATTGACCCGATGGGAGTTCATACGGGAGACTCTCTAGTAGTCGCCCCGGCTCAGAGCCTAACGGCCGAAGAGTACGTCCAGTTTGTAAACCTCTCGAAGAAGATCATACGTAAGATTGACATAACCGGCGGCGGCGCCAATATTCAGTTTGCGCAAAATCCCGATAACGGACACATTGTTATAATAGAAGTTAACCCCAGGCTCTCAAGAAGTTCGGCCCTAGCCTCAAAGGCTACCGGATTCCCCATAGCCCGGGTAGCCACAAAGCTGGCGGTAGGATATACTCTGCCGGAAGTGCTGAACGAGGTTACCGGCAGAACTACGGCATTTTTCGAACCTACGGTCGACTACTGCGTATTCAAGATATGCCGATTCACTTTTGAAAAGTTTCCGCAAACATCCAGGACTCTAAATACTTCCATGAAAGCAGTCGGCGAAGCGATGTCGATAGGAAGGACCTTCGAGGAAGCGCTCCAAAAAGGGATAAGGTCTACGGAGACCAGGCGTTTTGGGCTGGGCTCGGACGGAAGGGATAAAATCTCAGACGCCGAACTTAAGTCCCCAACCCCCGACACTCTGAAATTGATAAAAGAGAGAGTTCGTTTACCAAGCGATGACCGGCTCTTCTACGTACGTTATTCTATAAAGGTCGGCATGTCGAACGACGAGATTTATGATTTGTCCAGGATAGACCGCTGGTTCATACAAGGCATGCGAAATATAGTAGAGATTGAGGAGGAGATCAGAAAATATCGTAACGACGATATTAAAGATGCCGTTCGCCTCCCACCGGACCTATTTCTAAAGGCAAAGAAATATGGTTTCTCGGACGTCCAGATTGCCTATCTGACAAACTCAAAGGAAGAGGACGTGAAAAAATCCAGATCTAAACACAAAATAACGACTACCTATAAGCTCGTCGATACATGCGGCGGGGAGTTCAAGGCCGCAAAACCTTACTACTATTCTACATATGAGACTAAAAACGAGAGCGCGCCCTCCGATGCAAAGAAAGTCCTGATACTAGGCGGCGGCCCTAACAGAATCGGTCAAGGCATAGAATTCGACTACTGCTGCTGCCATGCCTCCTATGCGCTGAAAGAAGAAGGCGTTGAATCGATAATGATAAATTGTAACCCCGAGACCGTATCTACGGATTATGATACATCGGACAAATTGTATTTTGAGCCTCTGACTGTGGAAGATGTTATGAACATTGTAGATCTGGAAAAACCGATCGGAATAATAGTGCAGTTTGGCGGCCAGACGCCGCTGAATATATCCGGAGCGTTATCCAGGGCAGGCGTGCAGGTACTGGGTACCAGCCCCGACTCTATCGATATTGCAGAGGATAGAAAACGTTTTCAACAGATGCTTAAAAAATTGAAACTGACTCAGCCCGATAACGGGACCGCCACATCATTTGATGAGGCAAAATCCGTCGCGGAACGCATAGGCTATCCGGTCGTCGTCAGGCCTTCTTTTGTTCTGGGAGGCAGGGCGATGGAAATAGTATATGACGAAAAAGGGCTTTCGGACTACATGGAAAAGGCTGTTGAAGCTTCCCCTGAGAGGCCGATATTGGTAGATAAATTCTTAGAGGATGCCATAGAAGTCGACGTCGATGCTATAGCCGATGGCGAGACATGTGTTATAGGAGGAATTTTGGAGCACATAGAAGAGGCCGGCATACATTCCGGCGATAGCGCCATGGTACTGCCTCCGCACACCCTGGGCAAGGACATTATTGAGACGATAAGAAAGAATACATATGCTATGGCTAAAGAGCTGAATGTAAAGGGCCTCATGAACGTCCAGTATGCCGTAAAAAATAATATAGTATATGTGCTCGAGGTCAACCCCAGAGCTTCCAGAACCATTCCTTTCGTCAGTAAAGCGATAAATGTGCCCCTGGCAAAGCTCGCTACGAAGATAATGCTCGGAAAGACCTTAAAGGAGCTCGGTTTCACAGTAGAGAGAAAAGTCAATTTCGTAGCGGTAAAAGAATCCGTATTTCCGTTTATAAGGTTTCCCGGATCCGATGCTATACTGGGCCCGGAAATGAGATCGACAGGAGAAGTCATGGGGATAGATTCGACTTTCGGAGCGGCCTATGCCAAAAGCCAGATAGCTGCCGGCCAGAACCTGCCTGTAAAAGGAAATGTCTTCATCAGCGTCAAAAATCAGGACAAGCGCAATATAATGTTTGTGGCAAAAAAGCTGGCCGATCTTGGGTTTAACATACTGGCCACTTCCGGAACAGCGGACGCGCTAAAGAGTAATGACATAGAAGTAAAGGTAATGCCGAAACTGCATGAGGGCAGACCAAACATAATCGACCTGATAAAGGATAATAAGATCTCGATGATAATAAATACTCCTGCCGGCAAGGCCACTAAAGAGGACGAGGCCAAGATACGAAGCCAGGCGATAACTTATAATATACCTCTGGTAACGACCATATCCGGGGCGCAGGCCTCAGTGAGCGGGATAGAGAATCTCATAAAGAACAAGCGAATGTCGGTAACATCCCTGCAAGAATACCATAAGAACGCAAAAAAATAGTTCCGCCACAAGAAAGTTGTAAGAGTGAAAGAGTATTGCGGAGTGATCGGGGTATTCGGGCATAAAGATGCCGCGCAATTGGCGTATCTTGGCCTCTATGCCCTTCAGCACCGCGGCGAAGAGTCGGCCGGAATCGTAAGCTCAGACGGAAAAAAAGTCCACCAGCATAAAGGGATGGGGCTTGTCGGCAACGTCTTTAATGAGGATAACCTTAAAAAACTTAAAGGCCATATCGCAATAGGCCATGTTCGCTATTCCACCACCGGATCCAGCACAGTAAAAAACGTTCAGCCGCTTCTAGTAAATCACAAAAAAGGCTTCATAGCCGTAGCCCATAACGGCAATATTACCAATTCCGTAGAACTACGGGACGAGCTTGAGGATTCCGGATCAATACTTCAAACGACCATGGACTCGGAGCTCATAATCCATCTTCTCGTAAAGGATCAGAAAAATAATTACCGCCAAAAGATAGGGCCGATAACCTCGCGGGTAGAGGGCGCGTTTTCATTTGTTCTCATGGTCAATGACTCCATATACGCTATCAGGGACCCTCATGGTTTTAGACCGCTTTGTCTTGGGAAAATCGGCACAGCTTATGTGGTAGCAAGCGAGACGTGCGCCCTCGATATGATGCAGGCGAAATATTTACGCGATATCGAGCCCGGCGAAACTCTTATAATAGACAAAAACGGACTGGCGTCGATAAAACCGGCCGAGACCAAGAGGCTTGCGTCCTGTATATTCGAATATATATACTTCGCGAGGCCGGACAGCACCATATTTACTAAAAGCGTCTATCTGACGCGCAAAAATTTAGGAAGAGCTCTTGCCAAAGAAAGCCCTGCGGAGGCCGACATCGTAATGCCGATACCGGATTCGGGCACATACGCGGCGCTAGGCTATGCCGAGGAGTCGAAGATACCTTTCGAAATAGGTTTTATTCGCAACCATTACATCGGCCGCACATTTATACAGCCGAGCCAGCTGGTGCGCGACTTCAAAGTGCGTGTTAAATTAAATCCGGTGCAGGAAGTCATAAAAGGCAAGCGTATCGTTATAGTAGAGGACTCTATCGTGCGAGGAACGACATCTCGTGGAAGGGTAAGAGCGCTAAGAGAGGCCGGCGCCAAGGAGATACACATGCGAGTCAGCTGCCCGCCGCTCATATCACCGTGCTTTTATGGCATAGACTTTCCTACGAAGAAAGAGTTGATAGCCGCAAACCACTCGATCGAAGATATACGAAAGTTTATAGACGTAGATAGCTTGAGTTACTTAAGCCTTGAGGGAATGCTTGGAGCCATGATGCTTCCGAAAGACAGCTTCTGCACGGCCTGTTTTACAGGCAATTATCCTACCAAGATATGTAAACCTCCGTCAAAGAAGTCATTGGAAAGAAAACTCTGCAAAGGGGTGTCATAAATGTCGCGTGAAAAGATACTGATATTAGATTTCGGTTCCCAATATAACCAGCTCATAGCCAGAAAAGTCAGGGAGCTTTCGGTATTTTGCGAGATCGTCGGTCCAAATATTACTGCCGACAGCATTGACCGTAAATCGATAAAAGGAATAATACTTTCAGGCGGCCCGGCCAGCGTCTACCAAAAAGGGGCCCCGCACTGCGATCCGAAGATATTTAAGCTCGGCATACCGGTACTCGGCATATGTTACGGGATGCAACTTATGGCGAAGACCCTGGGCGGTACTGTCGATAGGGCAGGCTCCAGAGAATACGGACGCGCCACATTGACCGTTACGGATAATACGACTCTATTTAAGGGTGTGCCGAAACAAAGCACCTCGTGGATGAGCCATGGGGACAAGGTTCATAGAATGCCGCGCGGCTTTAAGCGCATAGCGATGTCTCGAAATACCTCTATAGCCTCGTTTGCGGATACCGAGAGACGCCTATATGGCGTTCAATTCCATCCTGAAGTAGCTCACACCCAATACGGCAAAGACATACTTAAGAACTTCGTGAAAATCATATGCAAGGCTAGAGGCGATTGGTCGATGAAGTCTTTCGTTCGCGAAACGGTAGAAGACATAAGAGCCACCGCAGGGCGAGATAGGGTCATATTGGGATTATCGGGAGGGGTCGACTCTTCTGTAGCCGCGATGTTGATACATAGAGCCATAGGCCACAGGCTCGTCTGCGTATTCGTGGATAACGGCCTTCTTCGTAAAGACGAGGCCAGGACAGTACGGGAGATATTCCAAAAGCACTTTAAATTGAATCTTAAGATAGTCGATGCCTCGGAGGAATTTCTTTCGGCCTTAAAGGGCGTCGTAGAGCCCGAGAAGAAGAGAAAAATAATCGGAAAAATATTTATACGGGTCTTTGAGCGGGAGTCGAAGAAGATAGG
>Ga0268280_1002318_pt1 | contig 11220 bp, 8 predicted proteins | sample saktaG_9_FD_190139 | JGI IMG/M metagenome (GOLD analysis project Ga0268280, IMG submission 190139) | Saline water microbial communities from Sakinaw Lake, British Columbia, Canada - sak_2011_5_24_40m | ecosystem: Environmental > Aquatic > Non-marine Saline and Alkaline > Saline ...
AAGTTAAGCCCCATCTGGTAGCCGTCGAAGGCCAGAGGATTTGAGACGCCGTCAAGATCCGTCTCGGTGCCTTGGAGCCTCTTTAAGCCGCTTGGCCACTCGGTGTAGGTGGTGTATGTGGTGAGGCGGCTGGTGGCGTAGTCGGTCTTAGTAGCGAGTGATCCGTCGGCGTTATACGTGTAGGATTCGATAGACGCGTTCGTTGTGAGGTTCTTCTTGGTCTTGGTCAAAATACTTGTGGGGGCTGTTGTGAAGTATGTGAATACATAATAGTAATTACCGGTGACATTGTCGATCCTGGTGAAGCGGCCATAATCGTCAGTTATTTTCGCCGTTCCGTTATCGTAATCGGCCGCGTCGCGATAGTAGTATCTGATTTTCTTATTGTAGAATTCGCTGTCGGAGGATACGGACGTATCGAGCTCGACGGTCTTACTTGAGAGCCTGCCGTAAATGTTATTGTAGTATGTGTAGGTGACTTTAAGGCCGGAGACTATAGGATTTGCCGGATCGGTTATGTCGATCGAACCATAACCCATCTTCATGATCAATCTTCCTGTTACGCCGTCGTAAGCGTACTTATAAGCTATCGCTCCGTCGGAGTCTACGGCTGACAGCCTCTGATAGTCAACCCTCTGGTAAGGCTCTCCGTAGATCTGCACTCTAAAAAATCCCATTCCGCTCGGTTTAGGCGTACTGGCTGTAAGAAAACCGCCTGTGCCGGCTGTCGGTAGTGAAATATCGGTCCAATTAATATTGTTTAAGGAAACCTGAACCGTATATGTATACCCCAAAGCGGATGTGTATGTGACGATGATATTGCCGCCGCTTGGGCTGATCGTAACCTGAGACGGAGGCATAAAATCCTCATCCAGATAATGGTAGTAGGCAAGCACTGTTCCGCCGGGGCCAACCAGAGTTTTGGACTGCAATCTGTTTGACGCGTTGTTATTATATCTGTATATGATGAATAGATCGCTTAATACCGGATTGGCTGGATCGCTATAATTCGCCGTATGGTAGCAGCGCTTTACGCTGACCCTGTCCGTCCCGGTGAAATATTCGTAAGAGTAAGCGATCGCTCCGTCAACATCGAAAGTGCCGCGCACTTGTTTATCCACATTACCGTAACGCTCATCGAAGGTTGTGCCGGGATCATCGACTCCGTGGTCGGGGTTATTAGTATAGTGGTAATACACGTTACCGTAAGAATCGACCTGGCCATCTTTACTCTTTAAGGACATGAGCCTGAATGGCGAATCGGCGTAATAATTTACCAGGAAATCGGAGCCGAAGAACCAGTTAATGAGAGAATTTAACTCACCCGCGGTGATCTCGTTCTCCCCTGCAGCATCCGGAGTATGGCCATCCTGCCAGAATAATCCGCCTGCATAACCATTCTGGATCAGCGTATTCAGCCTGGATAAGATGTCGGCAGAGCCTACCTCTCCTATAAGTATCGGTATATTCCCAAATCCCAGTTCAGCGGCCGTATGAATAAGCGGCGAATCATCGGGGCTAAAAGTGGAGTAGTAGTGGAACTGATATAGCGAAAGTATCTGGCCTGTATATCCATCCAATACCCATTGGTTGATCATGGCGCGGAGGTCCGTCATATCGTGATTTCCGACGGTAACCGGTTCCCCTAAACCGGTTATCATACCGGCGAATTCCCGCAGAAAATCGTACGTAGCGTCGGTGCCTACAAATCCTGATTCAAACATCCATTCGGGCTCGTTCATAATGTCCCAGGCGTAGATTGAGTCGTTATCCTTATAGTGATTGATAAACCCTGTCATTATGGTGATAAGCGCCGCTCTTTTGGCCGGATCATCTATAAGGTCGGCGTGCAGGCCTCTATGCCATATCCCGGAACCATCTTTGTATGCTCCTAAAAGATAGTCGAACAAAACAGGCATCACTTTTATTCCAAGCGTCTGGGCGCATGCCAGAAACGCGTCCATATCCTCATAAACTTTAGAGGTAAATCCCGTCGGAAGTCCGCTGGCGTCAAACGTCATGCCGGCCCTTAGGTCGGTAAATAGAAACGTTCTGACCATCATGCCGCTGTATGGCCTCATCTTTTCGTATAACGCCTGCAGATTACTTGAGTATCCCTCATGAGCGCCGGTTAATGGGGAACCAATATCATGTCCGTAAATATTCCATGGAAGGTTAACGCCTTTTTCGAATGTTCCGGAGGGGCTCTTTCTTTCGATGACTCTCCAGTCCGGATCGAGTAACTCAATGACGCCGTTATTGTGATATTTAGTTATACCTGTGCGATTCCAGCTCGCGTCATATGTAAACACACTTAAGGACCCCAGCCCAGAGCTTCCGGGTCTTAGGTCGCGATATGTGCTTGCGTACCAATTCCCGCCGGAACCTGGGATTAATGTAGTTATCTCAGTGGCTGTAGTCAGGTCGGTGCCAGAGGCGATCACAATATCCCTTTTTACCATGTAGTTGCTGGCTACATACTCATAGGAGGCATCGAATGTTCCATTGACACTACCATTCAGTATGTTTTCCGGGTTCGTACCGGCCAGGTAAGTGTAGACGTTCTTAAAATGGATACTGTCATAGAACCCGCTACCCAGCCCATAGACGTAAGTATAATAGGTGTTGGCAAGATGATGATCGGCGGATATAGCGATCGGGTGAACCTCTTTTGTGACACGATGATGCTGACTACCCTCCGGATCCGTATAAACTTCATACTCGAATAGCGCCAGAAGCGCGCTATCGGAATTTCGATAATCGCGTTTATATTTCCAGAAAGCGGATGGTTCAATAGCGGATGGGAAATGGTCGCTGTAGGTAGAACGCAACATGACACCGTCTACTTTTTTTATACTCTCGATGAGTCTTCCTATCGAATCGCGCCTGTATATTTCGGATACCGTTACGCCATCGTTTGCGTATATCGTCTTCTCGCGTTCGATCCAGAGATTTGAGGTGGTATTCAGATCTATCATCTCACCCTGATGGTCATAAACTATCGTCGTGCGCCTTTGCGACTGATGCGCTAAATCCCATGTCGTATCACCTAGCGCCTTGTACTGTTCCCACGTCAGGCTACCGAGCGTAACCAGGGGGTTGCCTTCATACTCCTGTACAATAACCTGATTATCAGCTGAACGCGTATCCCAATCCCACGTCTTATATCCAGGAGCGCCGTTATATCCTGTGGGAATATAGCCGAATATAATCCGACCGTAAGTAGGGTACCCAGCTTCATTTTTATGTTCATAGATACTACCGTCGTTGTTCCATTCACGCTTCATATAAAAACTAGGGTGATAATTCTCACGGGTGTAGGCATCGGCTACATTTGCATAGACAGACACAAGCGCCGCTGAAATGAGTAACAAGAATAATGATTTCCTAAAGATATTGTTCTTCATCGTTGATTTCCTTTGTTTTTGGTTTTCAAAATGAAAGTCTCCAATTAATCTTCCCTTTTCTTTATTTACCATATACATAGTATATCATGCTCAAACATTGTGTCAATGGTAAAAAACTAGCTTTTTTGAATACTAACAAAGCCAAATTTTCACACCAGGTTAGCATAAGCATGCATTTCGACGATGTATATACGTAGACATATGTAGCGCACCCTTAAGGGTGCGCTACTACTGCTTGACAAAGTCATAGTGTTCGGGATAATGAGAAATTTTACAACTGAACTATTACACTCAGGTTGGCTTTTAGAACTGCGTTTGGACTTTCATTATGAATTCCCGATATGCGGAGGTATTTTTACCCCAAATGGTCATGCCATAGTCAAGTTCCAGATTGAATAATTTATTTCCCTGCCTCAATATACTGTCTCCTCCAAACACCTGCCATACAACACCGGATCGCCATATACCATAGCTTTCTTCAAATTTTCCGGTTCCATCCTGAGTCTTATAAGCATCTAGCTCCGTCTTTAAAAGAAGCCACTCAAAAGGCCAAAACCCGCCTTCGAGAAACCACGGAACGCCATTGCAAACACCTCTATTATTCCATCTATATCCGGCCTCCGCGCCGAAATAACACGGAAGCTTGAAATCACCGGTTATGGGTATTGAAAAAGTCTTTCCGATCATTAGCCTTTGTTCTAAAGAATCATTCCCGTAACCTATTGTGGGCGTATGCTGAAGATCCACGATTGCATCAGGATAATCCGCTACATTACGCTTTTCACCGTGGTTCACACCATAACCGGTATATATGAAAACTTTTGTCTGTGCGCTTAAAACAACGGGCGCGTCTATTATGCGCCAGCGAGCGCCGACCTTCACATTCACTATACCATTATTCTTGACCGTGTAGCCTTCCGCATATGGCTCATCGAACACAACAGGAGTCCTATTATACTCTTTATAATTGGATTGTTTATACTCAAGGCTCGTCAGCGCCGTTAACCAGTCCGTAACGCCATATTCCAGCTTCGGCTCCATAGTAAGAATCTGATCCCTGAAATTTTTAGCAGCTATGGAGCGGCTCGACTGCAGATTACCGTCGGAATTAAAGCTGTCCTTAGCGTAGCTTATCTTGGTGTAGTACTCCCCCCAGACTTTGTATTTCGGAACGGTCCAGGCGCCGGCAAAAGCATCTTTGGCAAATAAAAATACCCCGATGGTAATTACGAAGATCGCCGATAGTAAGGTTTTTTTATTCATATTTCCCTTTGCCTTTTACAGCTTTCCACGGCATTTACCTTGTCTAGAGTATACCCTATATCGTCTGCTTGTCAAAGTGTTTTTACCACAATTATCGTCATATCATCGTGCTGGGTGGATTTGGGCTCAAATCTGCGAATATCCTTCTCTATGGCAGCCAATAACTGAGGAGGAGATAACTTTCTATTTGTCTCTACGACGGAAGCGAGACGCTCTTTAAGATACATATCCCTCTTTGAATTCATGGCTTCCGTTACTCCGTCGGTGTAGAAAATAAATATATCTCCGGGGCCATAATTTACCGCTCTCCCCGAATATGCGCCCTCCATGAGCCCGAGAGGGGCGCCTTCATCGACATCCAGAAAAACGGGTTTTTTACCGACGGCAAGATATAAGACAGGCAGGTGCCCTCCATTACCGTACGCAAGCTCTCTTTTCGAATTATCGAATATCGCGTAGAACATCGTAACAAAAAGGTTCGACGCCGATTCCCTCACAAGCTTATCATTCAATTTTTTAAGGACCGCCGCCGGAGCTATATCTTCTCCCGCAAAAGACCGGAACGCGCCGGTCGTCATCGCCATAAAAAGACTCGCGGGGACGCCCTTTCCGGAAACATCGCCTATCATGATGCCCAGACGGTCAGGTGAAAGCTCCGTGAAATCATACATATCGCCGCCGACCTGCTTGGCGGTGAACATAACCGGCGATATCGATATCCATCCGGCCTCGGGCATCTTCTTCGGAAGAAAACTCTCCTGTATCTTCTTGGCTATATTGAGCTCGTTTTCAAATAGAAGCCTTTGTTTCCATTCGGACATATATTTAAAAAGATTGAGCGACAGGTAAAGCACTATAACCGCGAACATCGGATATATGGTATCTATCCACAAACCTTTAAAGTCAAATAACAATATGGAGCTTATAACCAAAATCGAGATCGCGGCGGCCAGGCATAACAGGCCTTTTATCGGCTTTATGGCAAGGGTGGTGATCGAGATAAGGACGCATAACCCCAGCAATATGATGAGATTAACGGGCCTGGAGGCTCTTCTTATAAATGAATTCTTCACTACAGAATTAAACACCTCGGCGTGAATTCCGACGCCCGGATAAAGGGTTTCAAAAGGGCTCGGATGGATATCGCTTGTTCCGGTGGCGGTGAGGCCTATGACGCAGACTTTATCTTTAAACCATTCCGGATTAACGTTCATCTTCTCACCGGACTCCCCGGCGAAATAAGACTGCAGGATGTCGACAAATGAATAATGCTTAAATACTTTTCCCCATATCCCGGAATAATTAATGATCATATTGGATTTTTCATCCAGAGGAATGATGATCTTATCGCCGAGCGATATGGACTTTCCAGGCGATATGCGTATATCCTTCTGCGCGATGCCCAGATAGTCGCAGGCGAAGAGAAACGGCATGTACGGATACATGGTGCCGTCGTATTTTATGTACAATGGAACGCGCCTGAATTTACCGTCGATGTCCGGCAATATGTTCACATGTCCCGATCCTTTAAGGTACGGGGTGAAATTATCGAGCTCTTTGGCTATATAGCCTTTGGCTGTTATCATATCGGATCTGTCGGAGAGGTCCAGATCGAAAGCGGACGGCATGTAGACCCTCCCGGACTCTTTTATGGCAGCCACGAAACCGTCATCGCCTTCGCCCGATTCGCTGAACAGAAAATCGAAGACTATAGCTTTGGCTCCGAAATCCGACAGCGCCTTCACTATAGCTACATGATAGTTCCTGTCGAACGGGAACCTGCCGAGTTTATTGATTGAATCCTCGCCTATCTCGATTATGACGATACCGTCGGTCGCGATGGGTTTCGGGCGCATGATGAATTTTCTGTCGAGCGAGGCGAGTTCATATGTCTCGAAAGCGCGGAAATAAGACGCGGATAATAAAACTGCGGCTATCGCGAAAAGCAATACCGCAGTCGAGGTTTTTTTAAATGTTTTAAGGTTCATTTAGAATATGGATATGGGCCTATTTCCCCTTCATCAGAAGTTTCCATGGATGTTGTTTTATGTCTTCGCTGAACTCCTTGAAGTTCGCGGTCGTAACTTCTAAGTTTGCCGCTATATTATCGACCTTTGCCCTGTTATCGGTTACCAGCGTCTTCACCTCGGCGAGAGTCTTATCGAGATTATCCGCGATGGAATCCGCCTTCTTCATAAGCTTCCTCATCTCAACAGGATCTTCGCTCGGTATCGCGCCGCCGTTCTTTATGTAAGGCTTATCCACGGAACCCGGGGTAATACCTATGTAAGCGTCGCCGATCATGCCGGAGGTGGATATGAAGGCCATCGAATCCTCTCGCAACTTCGCTTTGTCGTCTATGCTTAAGGTGATCTCGATCTTAGTTTCGGGGGTGTATACGAGCTTTATATCCTCTATCCTGCCCACTTCTATACCGACGAGCTTAACTATTGAATCCACCTTTAACCCGTCGGCGTAATTGAAGAATGTCTTTACCTTGTACGGTTTTGTGCTGAAGTCCGTGGTCTTGACCCAAAACATTACCGCCACCAATATCCCGGCAAGGACCACAAGCCCGGTCTTCATCTCATTATTTATCTTCATAAATATCTCCTTAGTTTTGTAACAGTCCGGTCGTAAAAACGCTTGTCATTCTGAGGAGTCCCGCTTTTGCGGGACGACGAAGAATCTAGCCTCATTAGATCCTTCGCTTCGCTCAGGATGACGGATGAGGGACTCACCTTTCTACTTTATGATATGCTCCAGATAATCGCCCTTCTGTTGAAAGAACCTTATTGGACCATCGGGAGAGCCCGATACGAATTGTCCTATCATCGGGTTTTTGCTATTTCTTATCTCATCGGGGGTCCCGACCTCCAGGACCTTTCCTTCATAAAGCATCGCTATCCTGTCGGCTATGGAGAACACGCTCTTCATGTCATGGGTAACGACCACGCTCGTTATCGAAAGCTTTTTGGAAAGGTCGAGTATCAGTTTATCTATCACTCCGGCTACTATGGGGTCGAGCCCCGCGGTCGGCTCATCGTAAAATATTATCTCCGGATCCATAACTATCGCCCTGGCGAGCCCCACTCTCTTCCTCATGCCACCGGAAAGCTGGCTCGGCATAAGATCTTCAAAACCTCTTAAGCCCACGAGCTCTAATTTCATCTTAACGACTATCTCTATAACCGACCTGTCGAGCTTCGTATGCTCCCGAAGCGGGAGGCTTACATTCTCACCTACTGTCATGGAATCGAATAAAGCGGCCGATTGAAAACACATCCCTATCTTCTTTTTGATCTTATCCATCTCGTCTTCCGGCAGGCCCACTATCTCTTTTCCTAAAAGATGCACCTTCCCTGAATCGGGCTTAAGAACGCCTATCAGATGGCGTAAGAGAGTCGACTTTCCGCACCCTGACCCGCCCATGATGACGAAGGTCTCGCCCCTGTATACCTCCAGGCTTATCCCGTCCAGAACGGTCCTGTCGCCAAATTTCCTTACGACATTATCGGCTTTTATTACTATCTCTTTTTCTATAGGTCCCATAGGCTCACTTATTTGCGAAATAGAACGCGCCCGTTAAGATGCAATCAAAAAGTATTATCAGAACAAAACTCGTTACGACGCTTAAGGTCGTCGACTTTCCGACGCCCTCGGCGCCGCCCTTTGTCTTCAATCCCATATAGCATCCCACCATCGATATTATCACTCCGAATACAAAACTCTTCACGAGCCCCGTCCATATATCCTTCCACTGCATAAATTCAAAGGAGAATGTGAGATATCTGTACATGTCCAGCCGCAGATTAAAGACCCCTACAACGAGCCCTCCCAATATGCCCATGATATCGGCGAATACGGTAAGGCAGGGAAGCATGATAATAAGAGCCAGAAACCTGGGAACAACGAGGTATCGTATAGGATTCAGCGCCATCGTCTCGAGCGCTTCTACCTGCTCGGTGACCTTCATCGTTCCGAGCTCTGCGGTGATGGCCGCTCCGACTCGCCCGGCAACAACGAGCGCGGTTAAGACCGGCCCGAGCTCTCTGGCTATCCCGACGCTTACCATCGGCGCTACGTAGATATTGGCTCCGAACCTTGAAAGCTGATACGCGCTCTGCATCGCGATAACTATCCCGGTGAAGAACGAAACGAATAGCGCTATTATAAGGCTACCTATGCCGGCAAATACCATCTGTCCGAAAATGCTTTCTTTCTTCGCGGCCTTACCGGCAAAAGGGCCTGCAAAAAGCCAATAAACGGTATCGGCCAAAAGCTTTAATACTTCTAAGACGCTCTTGGCCGTAGCTAATATCGTTCTTCCTATATCTTCTATAAATCCCATAAATATTTTCCTTAAAATGTAGCTACAGCGCTCTCCTCATCCACCATTATTTCAAAAAGTTTCTCAAGCTTGGTTATTTCAAACAGGCTCTTCACCTTCGACGACATGCACGCCAGCCTCATCCTGCCACCATAAGACTTCATGTTCTTAAGTATCTCGACCAGAGTAGCCAGCCCGGACGAATCCACATACGTGACCTTCGACAGATTTATAACCAGTTTCGGAGTCTTTTGGGATATGAGTTTATCGAATGATTTTTTTATCTGAGGGCTGGAATTTATATCTATCTCTCCGTCGACATGGCAGACGGTCAATCCGTTCTTAGCTTCTACTCTTACGCCCATTGGACTCTCCTTATTTTATCCTCTTAGTCATCCTGACTTTATTCCCCGGTCCGATATATTCTACTTTATCCATAAGTTTTTTTATTAAATACACGCCGCGCCCGGAATTCCTCGTAAGATTTTCATCTTTAGTCGGATCTTTCACAAGCTCCGGCTTGAAACCGCTGCCCTCATCCTCGATCTCTATATTCACGACGCCGTCTTCTATCCAGTAGCCCAGTTTCACCTGACGAGCCGGATCAGACTTATTTCCATGGACTATGGCATTTCTGACGGCTTCTTCCACGCATAGCTTTATTTCAAAAGCCCCGGATTCATCCAGGCCGAAAGGCTTAAGATAATCGAGTATCATGGAGGAGGCTTCTCTTATAACCCTGGATTCACTGCGAAACTTAATATCTTTTTTTTCCACTTCACCGCTTCCGCTATTCTTTAAATACGCCAACTGATCTGATCTTGTCATAACGCATGCTCACAAGTTTCTCTTTTGATAATTCTTTAAGAGCCGTTATATCCTTCTTTATCGTCTTCTTTATATTCTCCGCGGCTTCCTGCGGTTTACGGTGCGCCCCGCCTAAAGGCTCTTTTATTATACCATCGATTATCTTCATTTCAAAAAGGTCTTTGGCCGTAAGCTTTAATGCTGCCGCGGCATCCCTGGCCCTCGTCCGCTCTTTCCATAATATAGCGGCGCACCCCTCCGGAGATATTACAGAATAGTAAGAGTTCTCAAGCACATATACCTTATCGCCTATCCCTATCCCAAGGGCTCCGCCGGATCCGCCCTCACCTATGATGAATACTATTATCGGAGTGGCCAAGTCGGACATCTCCCTGAGATTATACGCTATCGCTTCGGCCTGCCCGCGTTCTTCGGCGCCTATGCCCGGATAAGCGCCCGGGGTGTCTATAAAAGCGACGACCGGCATGGAAAACTTCTCGGCTAATTTCATCACCCGCATAGCTTTCCTGTAACCCTCAGGATGTGCGCTGCCGAAGTTACGCTCGAGGTTCTCTTTCGTATCGCGCCCTTTCTGGTGGCCGAGGACTACCACGCTCTGGCCGTCTATCTTCGCGAATCCGCATATAAGAGCCTTATCGTCGGCGAAATGCCGGTCTCCGTGGATCTCGATAAAATCGGTCATGATCATATCTATATAATCGAGCGTGTAGGGTCTTCGTGGATGGCGGGCGATCTGGACTCTCTGCCAGGGGGTCAGGTTATCGTATATATCTTTCTTTATGCCTTTAAGTTTTTCGTCGAGCCGAGATATCTCCCCGGATATATCTATATCCTTATGAGCAGTGAACCCTTTAAGCTCTTCTATCTTACGTTCAAGCTCTATTATGGGCCTCTCAAATTCCAGCCCCGGCATATCGGCCATACGGCGCTCCTAATATTATTCCGTGATAACCACTTCGGTGTTTTCCGGGACGATATCATAGAGCTCCTCGACCTCGGAATTTTTCATTCTGATACAGCCCTCGGTGACGCTCTGTCCTATCGACTCCGGCTCGACCGTACCATGTATGCCGTAACTCGGCTTCGAGATACCCATCCACCTGGAACCAAGGACATTCTTGGGATCACCGGCGGCTATTACCACTCCCGGCTCTTTGTACCATGGGGGGTTCAATATCTTGTTTATTATCTTGAATGTTCCCACCGGTGTGCAGGAGTTTTTCCCCGTAGAAACTCTGTATGTCTTGACTATATCCTGCCCGGACCTCAAGGTCAGTATATTCTGAGATTTATCTACGACTATGCTGAATTTCGCGCCGGAGACTTTAAGCGACCGTCCGGCCTGTATCGCAGAACCTGTAAGGCCGTTGGATTTAATTATCATCTCGGGTG
>Ga0268280_1002319_pt1 | contig 11208 bp, 9 predicted proteins | sample saktaG_9_FD_190139 | JGI IMG/M metagenome (GOLD analysis project Ga0268280, IMG submission 190139) | Saline water microbial communities from Sakinaw Lake, British Columbia, Canada - sak_2011_5_24_40m | ecosystem: Environmental > Aquatic > Non-marine Saline and Alkaline > Saline ...
AGTCCTTCTCAAACATTATTTTGATCTCGTCCCACCCGTGGTTAAGCTCCCCGCCCGCTATCTTGACCGGTGATACTTTCTTGAGGGCGGCCAGACCGTCATAATCGTGCCAGTCCAGCGGCTCCTCCAGCCACTCGATTTTATTATCCGCGCAGGCTTTGGCGAAGTCGGTGGCGCGCTTCAGGTCCCAGGCAGGTATACGGTCGACGATGGAGACCAGCCAGCCCTGGTTGGCGTCCACGCCGATGACAGGGTCGGGTCCTACGCCCTTACGCACCTCCTCGATCAGCCGAACGTCGTCTTTAAACTCCCTGGCTATAACACGCAGCTTGAAGGCCTTGAAGCCCTGCTCTTTCAAAGCCAGCAGCTCCTGTATACGCTGGCCAGGCTCATGAAGCTCGCCAAAGGAGTTGTAGACCTCGATCGGCCTGGCGGTGCCGCCCAGCAGTTCGTAAACAGGCTTGCCTTTGGCCTTGCCTATTATGTCCCAGCAGGCCGGCTCGATCCAGAAGTTCAGCCAGCCCAGGAAGCTGGCCTGCTTGAGCAGGCTCTGGATACGGTCGATATCGGATGGGTCTGAGCCCAGCAGGTAGCCTCCTAAAAGGTCACCCAGGCCCTGCCGCTCCTCGCCCATGGCCGTGCCCGCCGACCAGCCCTCTATGCCGTCATCCGTCGTCAGCTTGATCAGCGTGAACCGGTTATGTGTCTGGGGATAGCCGGGTATCCAGGTGGGCCAGAAGGTTTGCTTCAGCGGAATGTGGACATGGAATAGCTCGATCTCAGCAATTTTCATTTACGGGCCTCCTCTTCGATGCTTGTTCATCACTTCATTTAGTATGCCCGAGGCGCTCGATCTCTTTGTTGAGGAAGTAACTGATCACCGTCCTGATGGCGACGATGGCTACCAGTACGGCCACTTCCTCCAGGCTGGGCTTGACGATCGTGCGGATTATATCTGCTGCGATGAGGAACTCCAGCCCCAGCAGCAGGTAACGCCCCAGGTCGATGCGTATCTTTTCCAGCGGCAATGGCTTCTTTTGCCTGCCAAAGTGGACGATCTGAGCGTGGATAAATTCCACCAGTCCGACAATCACCCCCCACATCACGATGAATATGCCGATTATCCCTATGCCCAGAGATATATATTCGAGGATATTAACCAGTGTGTCCATTCCCATCCGATGACCTTAAATCGGTAGTATTTTAAGCTAAAAGCCCGGTGATAACAAGGACATGTTTTTGCCTTGCCGTAGCTTTTACCATAACATGGAGGTAGATTTGCCAAATAGGCCGGGGACAATCGAGGTAGAAAAATGAAATATAGTGAAGGCAAGATTGGCCGCGTCTTTGTGATCAGGTTGGATGATGGAGATGAGCTGCCCGGTTGTATCGAGAGATTTGCCGAAGAAAATAAGGTCTCGACGGGACAGGCCATACTGGTGGGCGGGATCGGCAGCGGGGAGGTAGTCTCGGGCCCTCGCCGAAATAAAGAACTTCCGATTGATCCCATGTTGGTCCCCATTGACGGCGTTCATGAGGTAGTGGGCATAGGGGTGCTGGCGCCGGATGGGGACGGCAAACCCTCCCTGCATATCCACGCTGCGCTGGGGAGAGCAGGTGCGACCATCACCGGGTGCCTGAGAACAGGAGTCAAAACCTGGCTGGTAGGCGAAGTTATACTTTATGAGATTCTGGGCGTAAATGTGGCACGCCTGCCTGACAAAGTCAGCGGTTTTGATTTGCTGACGGTAACAAGTACATAAATTTACTAGTATGTGGTACGATACCGAAGGCAGAGGGAAACGCAGGGCGGACCCGACATAACCACAGCGCTTCGGGGCTTTGTCCTGCTCAGTCCCTGGTCAAACTTGATATCATAGGGGGCAGATATGGCAGGAGTTAAGCAGGAAGTTTTCGCGGTCACATCAGCGATCGTAAATGCCTTTATTGTGCGAGGCGAACGATCGATTATCGTTGACACCGGCTTTCCCGGCTACGGCGAGAGGATATTGAAAACCATGAGCCGTCACGACATCAGGCCGGATGACATCTCGCTCATCATCATTACGCACGGGCACCATGATCACACCGGCAGCGCGGCTTATTTAAGGGAAAAGACCGGCGCTCCCGTGGCGATACATAAAGGTGATGTCGAAGCATTAAGGACGGGAGTAAACCCGGCGCTCTGCCCGGTGGGTGGCAGGGGAAGGATCATGGTTGCGCTCTCCGGCATGGTAAAACCGAAAGTACAGGGAATGGAGCCCCAGCTGTTGGTGGATGGTGAGATGGACCTGCGCGACTACGGGATCGAGGGTAAGATAATACCCACACCGGGACATACTCCAGGATCGGTATCAGTCCTGCTGGCCGGGGGCTGCGCGCTTGTGGGGGATATGATCTTCGGCGGCATGCTAAGAAAGAGTACCCCGGGTTTCCCCTATATTTGCGAGGATATCGAAACGGCAACTAAAAGCATCAAGGACATCCTTGACAGGAGGCCAAAGATTTTCTATGCCGGGCACGGGGGACCGTTTACCGGCGGACAGGTCTGGCGCAAGTTTTTCGTTACGCCCTGATCCCGCTATTTAAGTTGGTCTCTTGTGAAACCCAGCACCCTGCGGGCTACCACGAGAGTGTTGATCTGGCCCGTTCCCTCGAATATGTCGTTGATCTTGGCGTCCCGCATGAATTTCTCGAACAGGTATTTGCGCGAGTAGCCAAGCGGCCCCATCAATTCAACAGCCCTCTGTGTAATCAGCGTTGCGGCGCGCCCGGCCTTGGCCTTGGACATCGATGCTTCCAGTGCGTTGGACTGGCCGCTGCCGAGTTGCCACATTGCGCGTATCATGAGCAGATGGGCCGCCCGCCAGTTGGCTTCCATTTCGATGATGTCACGTTCGAGCGCGGTCTGCTTGCTGCGGGGCAAATCGTAGCGTATCTTGATGCCCTGTTTGTCTATCTCATCTCGTAACATATCCAGCGCGGCGCGGGTCACGCCCAGAGCCTGAGCAGCCACCATCGGGCGGGTAACGTCGAAGGTGGCCATGGCGCCCTTGAAGCCCTCGGTCTTGCTCTTGACCTCGGCCTTGCCCAGAATGTTCCCGATGGGGATGCGGCAGTTATCAAAGGTGACAGTTACAGTGTCGGAGGCCCTGATGCCCAGCTTCTTCTCCTTTTTCTCCACCTTCATGCCGGGTGTGCCGGCCTCAACCACAAAAGATTTCATTCCGGCGCGGCCGGCCGATTTATCTATCGAGGCCCACACCACGATGATGCCCTCCGAAAGGTCGAGCGCGCGGTGTCCCATGGTAACGAAGATCTTCTCCCCGTTTAACACCCAGTAGTCGCCGTCACGCGCGGCGGTAGCCTGGATGGCAGAAGTATCGGAACCGCAGCCCGGCTCAGTCATGGCCATGGCGCCCCACTTGGGCTTACCTTCGTTAAAGCGCGCCAGGAACTTTCCCCATTGCTCCTTGGTTCCGGCGGCGAATACGGCGGCGCCGCCCAGGCCGGGGCCCGGGGATGCCAGGTAAAGCCCGGCGTCGCCCCAGCAGAGCTCTTCCACCATCATAGCGCCCACCACGCCGAGGGCGGTCACGAAACCCTTACCCCTGTTGTCCCACATGAAATCAATGATCTCTTGCGGCTCCTCGTGTTCATTCTCGTCGTAGTAACGGCTCACAGGGCGGAAATGTATCTCCGCCACATCGTGTGCTTCTTGTATCTTGGCTTTCTCTTCAGCGCTCAGTTCAAAATCAATCATCGATTTATCTCCTTGTTAAACTATGGACATGCCGGTAAAAGCCACGAAACCGCGGCCGTTGCGGAACCACAGTTCCACCGGATTATCGCGGATATATCCGTGGCCGCCCATCACCTGTACGCCATAGTCCGTACACTGCATCACCATATTGTCAGCATAGGCCTTTGCCAGGCAGCACTCACGGGTGGCCTCTTCTTTCTTGTCCAGCAGCCAGGCCGCCTCCCAGTTAAGCAGGCGGGCGGCATCTATCTCGATGGCCATGTCAGCCAGCATGAAGGCGACAGCCTGGCGCGACCCGATTGGTTCGCCGAAGGCAAACCGCTCTTTTGCATAGTCGCGGGAGAATTCAAAGGCGCCGCGGGCCAGACCCACAGCCAGGGCGGCCAGTGCCGTGCGGGAAAGGTTAGTCAACCGTTTAAAATCGCATCCCTTGCCACCGCCGAGTTTGTTCTCAGCAGGTATCTTGCAGTCCTTCATCAAGATCTCGTAGGTGGTCAGCGCTTTGATACCCATGTTCTTCTCGCGCTCGCCGATGTTCAGGCCTTTGGTCCCCTTGTCTACAATGAAGCACTGGGAGGAACCGCCGTCCCTGGCGTAAACCAGCGTAAAGGCGGCATCGGGAGCCAGTGGCACATAGCACTTATCACCGCTAAGCGTGTAGCCGCCGTTCTTCTTGGCTACTGTGCTGAATTCGTTGTGATCGAAGTCAAACCTCGGCTCGACAAAGGCAGCCGTAGCGGCGGTGAACTTGCCGCCGCAGACTGAAGGCAGGAACTTTTTCTTCTGCTCCGCGGTACCCATTTCCACGATCGGCAATACGCCCAGCCAGGGACTAAGGATGTGCATGGCCATAGAGAGGTCGCCCCAGGCCAGCTCCTCGGCCAATAAAGTGCCCGTCAGGGCGGAATGTTCCCAGCCTGCGCCTCCATACTCTTCGGGAATACAACTGACCACCAATCCCAGATCCCAGGCAGTATTGATTATTTCATCAGGAATCTGCCCCGCTTCATCACATTCCCGAAATTTCTTGCGCATGACGTCATTGGCGAATTGTTTGACCGTATTTACGATCATTTGCTGTTCTTCAGACGGGCTGAACGAAAGCATGAGGCACCCCCCTTATTAAGCAATATTGACGCGGGATGAAGACCCTGCATAATGTATCACCGATTGAACGGTGCGTCAACGAACAGCTCTACGTAATAAAATGCACAGATGGTAATTATCCCTTGACATCATGTAACCGACCTGTTATACTATAGCTAATTAAGAGGTGGTTACAATGAAAGAGAAGTTTAAGCAGACACCGTTTACTACCAGGGACTTTGAAAAGAAGTTCCCCGATGACAAGGCATGTTTAGAATGGATTAAAAGGCTTCGTTATCCTGATGGTATTACTTGCCCTGTCTGCAAGAAAATCACCAAACACCACAGGTTAGCCAACCGTCCTGTCTATGAGTGTGATCGGTGCGGACATCAGGTAAGCCCGCTTGCCGGGACCATCTTTCATAAGACTACTACACCTCTTAAGATATGGTTTGATGCTATTCACGAAATGGCTACTACTCGTTCCGGTTTCTCCGCTTTGGCATTACAGCGCAAGCATGGCATGACTTACAAAACTGCATGGCGCATGTTCAAACAGATTCGTAAATTACTCAATGAAAACATGGGTATATTCACTGACGCCGTTGAAATTGACGAGACTTATATGGGTGGCAAACGCAAGGGTATTCGTGGGCGTGGTGGCGAGAATAAAACGGCGGTGATCGGTATTGTCGAAAGACATGGCAAGGTCAAATCAAAGGTTGTTACCGATGTCAGCAAATATACGGTTATGCCACTAATAGCTAAGAATGTATCTCAAAAGGCTATTATCTATACTGATGAATACAATGCTTATAAGATTCTCGATAGGCTGGGGTATAACCACAAGACCGTAAACCACAACAAGAAATCCTATGTCAGAGGGGATGCACATACAAACACTGTTGAGGGCTTCTGGTCTTTAGTTAAGAGGGGAATTGATGGCGTTTACCACGCTGTCAGCCCGAAATATCTTCAGACTTATTTAAACGAGTATCAGTTTCGCTACAATCACCGTCTGGAAGAATGTCCGATGTTTCTAACGGTGCTAAATCAGATTCCGTTGCATTCACGGGCTGCGAAGCCTTACTGAGCAAAGCGAAAAACTGTGCTTCCGTTATATCTCGTTTAGTTATCAGTCGTTTTGCCATAGTTCTATTGTTGTTCTCTCAAACAAATCTGTCAATCTCTTTTGCAACTCTGGCGCAATATAGCGTGTATGGTTTCCAATCTATTTAAACCAGTCTCTATGAAGGCGATGCAATCTGATTGTTCAGCAGACTGGAAATCAATTGCGGTATAACGGTGCCACAATATATATTCGTCTGGTATGTTTTTTCGTAAGTATTCCGCTACATCAAATTGCCATTGTTTTGCCCTATTTTTATCATGTGTTAAAACCACCACTTCTCTCTTAAAACCATCTAAAAATTCTTTCCCATCTATGATGAATGCTTCTATATACGCCATATTGGTAATTACAGACGATGCCCTATGCCGCTCCCTTTTATAATAGGGAATGAAACTAAGCCATATAACGCTGACCACCACCAAAGCAAAACATAACCAAACGTACAAAGGTGGGGAAAATTGCCATATCCAAGTAATAATGCCGATTATTGCGCCGAAAAATACAAATAGACTCATAACCCACCCCGCAATTCGCAAGGGGGTATCACTAACCCAGCCTTTAAAGGCATTGAGAATTTGTTTTGTCTCCTCTTTCCTCCCCACCCCCTCATTTTACCACACCTCGCTCGCAAAGGATACATGAGGCAAAGGGATAATCGCCCAAATAATTTGCTAACAATCATCGGGTATTCTGTATATAACTGAGAGGAACACTTATCCCTCAGCAATTCCACCAGAAGGAGGATCAATATGTGGAAAAAGGTAATAAGCCTGGCTGCCGGGATGCTTGCGGTAGTATTGCTGATAACCGGCGTAATGACCGCCGTTAATGCAGATGATACGGGCGCTACCGCAACGGCGCCCGCCGGTATACCGCAGGGACCGCCGCCCGGGCAAGGTTTTGGCGCTCGCTTCAACGGCGATATCCTGGAGAAGGTTGCGGCCAAGCTCAACATCGATAAGGCTACTCTGGAAGATGCCTTCAAGCAGGTCATGCTTGAGGAGCAGCAGGCCCGCCAGAACGACATGTTTGCCAAACTGGTTACCGACGGCAAGCTGACCCAGGAGCAGGCGGACGCCTACAAGGCTTGGTTGGCTGCCAAACCGGCCGACATACCTGGATGCCCGTTCTTTGGGGGAGCTAATACTAATATGCTGGATAAGCTTCTCAAAGACGGAAAAATGACGCAGTCGCAGTACGACGCCTACAAGGCGTGGGTAGCGCAAAAGCCAGCGGTCGAATTGCCCAAACCGGAAAAGCCGGCGGGTGGACCGCCCTGCCAGCTGCGCGGAAACTTAAAGTAACATAGCAGTAATCGGAGAATCCCAGGTAAAGGGGCGGCGGGTCTGGTACCCGCCGCCCCTCAGTTTTTGCGTGGCTAAGATTTGGAGGGGAAGATCTCATCCAGCGCTGCGGGGACGTACTTCATAACCATTTCGGCTGTCAGAGCGTTGGCCTTCGCTATCTGGGCGTAAAATGAAGCTGAAGGCCGGGGCTTTCTCTCCTGCGTCGCAGGATCTACGGCCACCAGGCCGAATTTCATGGCGTAACCCAGGGCCCATTCGAAGTTGTCCACCAGCGACCAATGGTGATAGCCGAGGATATTGTGTCCCTGCCGAATGAGGTCGTGCATGGTCTTAACTGCAGTTGCGATCACCCACGGCCTCAGCTTATCGTCTTTATCGGGGACGCCGTTTTCCAGTATGAAAAAGGGTTTGCCGTATTTTGCGAGCCTCTCAACCACTATCTTTATGCCCTGCGGGTAAATCTCGCCGAACATCGGTATGCCGCCGGGAGGGAGGTCCCCCGTCCGTCCACTGGGCGGTGCGATTCGTCGGACAAAGGCGGTTTTCGGTTTGGTTATATCGAAGGCGACGTCCACGCCGCCGTATATATTCATACCTACGTAGTCCCAGGTATTTTTTATCTCGTCGAGCCGTTTATCGATGCCGCTGAATAACGGGGCTTGCTTGCCGGTGACCATGTTGATGAAGATGTTATTAAAAGAGTCCCTGGCCGCGCGCACAGCAAGCCCGTCGAAAAATTGTGTCTTGGCGGCGGTGAATATCAGGAAATGATTGGCAAAGCTGACGCTGGCCTGTTGCTGCAGGTTGTGGATAATGTGATAGGCTGAGCCGTGACAAAGCCCCATGTTGCCCAATACCTTGAAATACTGGACCAGGTGGTCGTGCAATGCCGGAGGGTGGTTTCCATCCACATATCCCTCGATACCGTAAATATTTGGCTCGTTGAAGGTCAGCCAGTTGTTGCAGTAATCGCTGAGCTCAGACACTGTGAATTTAACGAATCGCGAGAAATCAGTTACGCAATCCCTGGAGAGAAAGGCCCCTTTCTTTTCGAACCATATGGGATGGGCGAAGTGATGCAGGCAAACTATCGGGCGAATTCCTCGCTCGATCAGAGCGGCCAGCATCTGGCGGTAACGTTCAATGGCCGCTGGATTGAAGACGCCCTGCTCGGGCTCGATCCTGGCCCAGCTTACCGACAGCCGCAATGAATTCAACCCCATGGATTGCGCGATGTCGAAATCCTTCTCCGCGTTATACCACCAGTTGCACGACTTTCCGCTGGCTTCTCCGGTCCTGATGCCGTCAGCCTTCTCGAACTCATACCACTGGGTGTTGAAACTGCCGCCCTCCATCTGGTAGGCCGAAGTGCCCACGCCCCAGAGAAATCCCCGGGGAAACGCAAGTTCACGATAAGATTGGTCCGTGCTCAAGTTATTTTCTCAAGGGCGGCCAGGCTGCCGAGGAATTTTTTAACCCCGTAGGAATCGAAAACTACTATAACATGAAAATCCCCTGCCTGCCTGGTCACATGGGTAACCCTGCCTTCGCCGAAGCTGTGATGCCTGACCATATCGCCCGGACTGAACATTACAACCGTCTTCGGCTCCGGCGTTACAAAAGAGGGAGGATACTGCTGGGAGAGAGGCTGCGCCGGCAGTGGCCCGGCCATATTTCGCATGGTGACCAGCGAGCCTGGCAGCTCCCGTAAGAACCGGGAGGGCAAGCGGTAATTTAATTCGCCGAAGGCCATTCGCTTTTCAGTGTAAGTCAGGTAAACGCTGTCCATGGCTCTGGATACGCCCACATAACAAAGCCTGCGCTCCTCCTCCAGCTTCGATTGTTCGTCCGATGACCTGCTGTGAGGCAGCAGGCCCTCCTCAACACCGGCGATAAAAACCACGCGGAACTCTGAGCCCTTCGACCCATGCAACGTATTGAAAATGGCCGCATCTCCCGGGTGCTGCGCATCGGCGGCCTGGGAAGCCTGGCTGATCCTGCCAAGCAATGAACTGACAGCAGTCAACGGGTTTAGATGTTCATAGGCCGCAGCCAGCGATATGAGCTCCAGCACATTCTCCAGTCGTTCATCGGGATTGTCCTCACCTTTGAGGTGCTCCATGTAGGCCGTTCTATCCACGATGAGGTTGAGCAGGGACGTTAAGCTCACGTGCTTACTTTGCGCATGCAGTTCCTGCAGCAGTGCGTAAAAACGGCCGGCCGGGCTTCGAGCGTGTTGACTGAGTGAAGCAAGCCCGCCGGCGGCAGCCTGTTCGAGCGCCTGGTAAAGATGGACCTTTGTCTTTGTCGCCAGTTCCTGCATCCGGGCCAGCGTCTGGGGCCCGATACCTTTACCGGCCAGTTTAATCACACGCAGTAAAGCGGCGTCATCGGCGGGATTGCGTATAACCCGGAGCCAGGCGGCCAGGTCCATTATTTCCCGGCGCTTGTAGAAGGGCGTTCCGGTGGCCAGCCTGTAAGGTATCTTCTCCAGATTGAAGGCATCTTCCAGCGCGCGTGATTGAGCGTTGATACGATAGAGAACGGCGAAGTCGCTGAGTTTCAGGCTGTATTCGGCCGCCAGGTCTTTGATACGTGCGGCGATGAAATGAGCTTCGTCATTGCCGTCCTTGAGCCGTACCACGGATATGGGGCTGCCGGCCTCGCGTGATGTAGTTAGCCGCCTGCTTCTGCGCATACTGTTGCGCGCTATCATAGCGTTGGCCGCCTGCACAATGGTCGATGTTGAGCGATAGTTTTCTTCGAGGTCGATAATTCTGACGCCGGGGAAATCCCTGCGGAATATTTCGGAGTTGCGGACCTCGGCCTGTCTCCACGAATAAATAGTCTGGTCCGGGTCGCCCACGACGCATATATTGCCATGCCCGGATCCGAGCATGCGGATTATGTAGTACTGCAGGCTGCTTGTATCCTGGAACTCGTCGACCAGTATGTATTTGAACACCTGCTGATATCGCCGCAGTACATCGGAGTTATCTTTTAGCAGGCGATACGTGAAAACCAGCATATCGTCGTAATCCAGGGCGTGGCTTTTCTTGAGGGCGGACTGGTATAGGCGATAGATTGTGGCCGATGTCTCGTCAAGGCGCTCTGCCCCACCCGAGCTGGCTTCAGAATCAATGCCGCCGACCTTGATCTGGCTGATCAATCCTTTTATACGGCGCAGGTTACTTTCTTCGACGTTTAGCCCGGCTTTTGCAATGCATCGCCTGACAAGCTTGCTGCTCTCTTCCTCGTCATATACAGTAAAGCCGGTGCCCATGCCGGGCACACCCTCCTTCCCCAGTATACGCAGGCAGGCGGCATGGATGGTGCTGACAGTCACGGCAGGTGGTTCTTCAAACATTTCTGCAAGGCGCTTCTTCATCTCTGCAGCAGCCCTGCGGGAGAATGTTACAGCCAGTATGTGTCGCGGATTGATATTAGCCCGTGAGACCATGTAGGCAATGCGGTGAACGATAACCCGCGTCTTGCCGCTGCCCGGGCCGGCATATACCAGCAGCGGGCCTTCCACTGTCTGTACAGCTTTTTTCTGAGAGGGGTTGAGGCCTTCTAAGGGATCCATTCCGGCAAGCGCAAATATAATAATTAGCCTGTACTAGTCAGATTTTCTCAAGCGGCGCCATGCTGAGCAGCAGCTTTTTCACGCCGGTTTCTTCGAAAGCCACAATGACCTCGCGGTCCTGCCCGGTTGCCCTGACGCCTATGACCTGGCCGTCACCGAATTTGGCGTGGCGCACACGGTCACCGGGATTAACCGCCACCAGTCCCGCCGCAGGTTGCTGGGGAGAGCTCTTTTTTGCCAGCAGGTCAGCGATGTTGATGCCTTCATCCTCGTCGCGCCAGCGCTTTAAGCGTTCTCCGGCTCTTCTGCCTGTTTGCTCCTCTCCCGGTAAAAT
>Ga0268280_1002322_pt1 | contig 11193 bp, 11 predicted proteins | sample saktaG_9_FD_190139 | JGI IMG/M metagenome (GOLD analysis project Ga0268280, IMG submission 190139) | Saline water microbial communities from Sakinaw Lake, British Columbia, Canada - sak_2011_5_24_40m | ecosystem: Environmental > Aquatic > Non-marine Saline and Alkaline > Saline ...
TTTCCAGTTGTAGCTGCGTAAGCATAATTAGTTGCAGCCCATAATGTTCCGTTTTTATAACAAACCAGAGAAGTAGCGTCGATATTAGATTCAGTAAGAGTAAATACTTTAGAAGTAATATACTCAAATGAATCTGTAGTATACTTATAGTTGTCCTCGATTGCATCCCTCAATTTAATAATAATATTTGTCATCGTACGTCTCCTTTAATAAAGTCTTTCTGAATCATCTTCCATTAATAAATCTTTTGGTTGCATCTTGTGTAAGATTTTAATTCCTTTTCTGAATAATAAAATTTCTAATCCTCTATCACCTGTTTGAATAAATCCAAAATACTTGATGTACTTAGCTAGTGGATTTTCCTTTTTAATCTTTATATATAAATCTTGTTCTGAAAAATTCATCATTAAATATTTAATAAGAGCAGATTCCGCACTTCGAGTTTCGGTCAATAATTTAATATAAGGTCTATAACCTTTTTCTTTATAAACTATCATTAATCCTTTTACACCTTTATCATAGACTGAATAAACTTCTTGTTTTTCTAATAATTTAGTAATCGCTTTAAAATCAGTTAAAAATATTCTCTGATTTTCCTGTGTAATATAAAAATCTTGAAATCTGTCTTTTACTCTTTGTACGAATTCGTAGACATCCATCATATTACGTTTTGTTAAGCGTTCAATCATTGTTTACTACCTTTCTTTTGATTATCTTCTCTCCACATTGGTTGAAGATTTGTGTAGTGAAAACATTTTCGTTGCTCTTCCGGTTTACTTAAATCGTAACTTGCACACGGTATTATATGGTCAATGTGCCAACCTCTATATTCATAATTATCCCAGGTCATCCCTGGTTTAAACATTGATTCGAGATAAATTTTTAAAGCATCAATAGAACAACCAATTAATTCCATTGTAGATTTGGACTTATTTATACCCTTTACAGCTTTTCGAACACGATTTCTAAGACTTCCAGTTAATCTAAAATTAATGTCATTATTACGTTTATTAACTACGTATTTATTAATTGAATCTCTGTTCTTTTTAGACCATTCCCTGTGCCTTTTCAATAGTTTATCTTTATTTATTTCATAATCTGCAATACGTTTAACTTTCATTTCTTCTTTATGAGTTTCGCGATAATCTTTAGCATATTGTAACTTTTGTTCTCTATGTTTTTCATATTGCTCTTTGTCATAGTTTTCGGATTCTCTAAGTTTTTTTATGCGATAAATTCGCATGTATTCTTTTTGATTAAACATTTAATTTCCTTTCTGATAATTTTATGGAGGGGAAGGACGAATGCCCTTCCCCCATATCAGAGATTAACTAGAATTAGCTAATCAAATCATCCGACCATGCGATAGCTCTAAAATTTGTTAAAACCTGAATAATTGATTCGTAGCCGAAAACCCCATAGCCCAGGGTGTTGGCACTAGAACCATTGATTACTGTCGGTGTCTTAGCGACATCGATTAAACGAACTGCACCTTCTGCAGCACCAGACAACTCAGCGATTTCTTTGCTGAATTTTCTACGCAAGAAAGTGATAGGTCTTCCAGCAGCTAAACCAGAATTACGACCCACTAAGATAGCCTTACCAGCAGCTAACGTAGGAGTAGTAGAACCACCTAAATAGGAATCACCTAATACTTTAACAATCTTCACGATACCAATCTTAGCTAACTCTTCTTTGATTGACATCTTGTAGTTAAAGGTTGAAACATTGTCTTTATCATAGCTTTCGATTTCGTTCATAACATCGGAAGCAACTAAAAGAACATAATCAGTAGCATAATTTGATACTTTCTCTTTCATCTTTATGATGGTATCCAAAAGGTCCATCCCAGTAACTTTATTTACTTCCTGAGAAGCAACAGCCAAACAAAGAGCTAAAATCCTCTTTACCTCTTCGCTGTCCATAGCACGGATGATAGCTTCTTTCTTCTGTGCTAAAGCTGACTGGTCCTTGCTGTTCAAAATCTCGTCAATTAACACAGTCTCTAATTTAGACTGTAAACCAACGAAAGTAAGAGCAGTAACGGTCTTTAAACCGATTTTATGATACGTTAAAGTACCATTTGCATCAGCAGCATAGATATCATCAGCAGCCCTATCCTGAGCAGAAGAAGCAAAATATTCTACTGTCTCACCCGCTTCTGATTCTTTATAGTTGACAATGTCAACTAACTCTACAGCACACTTCAAATTCGGGTCAATCGGCTCATTAATGAGCTGATATGCTCTGTCAATCACATCTTTACGTTCCATCTTTGTCTCCTTCGGCATGTATCATGCCATTGTGTTACTTTTTTATCTATTCGCCCGTAGGCTTTCGATGAACTGTTATCCTTTTACTTCTTATGCTTCGAGGCTATGAATTTATTCACATTATCTTTTTGCCTCTCTAATTCTAAATCTTTACCAGCGGTATTTACTTCACCAACTGTAAGGTCTGCTTGAGTGGTTTCCTCTTCGCTCGCCTTGACAATCTCTTTTGGCTGCTTCGCAGCTTCAAGTTCTTCCTTCAATTTTGCTATTTCTACATCTTTCTCTGCTTTCGCAGCATTTACCGCTTCGTCCAATTGTTCTCTAGTATAAGTCTCAACGGTTTTTTCCTCACGGACAATAACCATCGTTTCTTTTCCTGAGTCATCAATTGACTTAGTTTCAGTTTTTACTTCTGTAGTTACTGTCTCTACGTCAGGTTTAATATCATCAATTTTGACGATTTCCTGAGTTTGAACAACAACTTGTGCTTCTTCTGCCTTAACTTCGGCAGGTACTTCCTCTTTCACTACTTCCTCCACAACTTCGGGTTTGACTTCGGCTTCAACTTTAGTCTCTTCGGGTGTGGTCTTCTCAACCTCTTCGGGTTTGACTTCGGCTTCAACTTTAGTCTCTTCGATTGTTATTTCTGGAATAATTTCTTCTTTTTTAACTTCTGCTACTGTTTCTTCTTTCTTTACTTCCTCAATCACCTCTTCTTTCTTTTCCTCAACTATCTCTTCTGGAATAACCACAAGAGCTGTTTCAGATTTAATTTCCTCTGCTTCTTCGTTTCCTGTACCCCGAGGTGGCAATTTATCAATGTAACTTTTCTTTTCTTCTGAAGATAATTTCTCCCATGCTTCGTCAGAAATATTAAAATGATTTTTTGCTCTCTCCTCATCAGTTTTTGGTTTACCATTAATCGCTTCTTCTACTTTAATTTCCTCCACAATATCTACCTCCTTTTCAGTGTTAATAGCCATTGATGCAAATACTAAATCCTCTGTAAAAGATTTTTTATCTTCCTCTTTTTTAGCTAACAATTTATAAATCTTAGCTTTCGGACAGGCGGGAGCGGACGTTAATAATAATCCGCAACCATGAAAAATTATGGGATTTATTTCTACATTCCCATCAGCCAATTCGGAAACTACTGATTGGTGTGTCGTTGGGTCTACATTCCAGATTTCAAATGATACTGCTAATGTTCCTTTTTTAAATTTTTCTTGAACAATATCAAATTCTTCGGGAAATAAAGACTTAAAAACTACTGCGATAATCTCAATCTTATCTTCCTTAATACTAGAATTGATAATATAACCGCAAACATTATAAGCACCTAAATGCTCCCAGTTCATCTGCTTACCTATTAATGTAGGTAATCCAGCTTCTACTGCTTTTCTGGAAAGAACTACTCCATTTAGATTTACTTTATCAATTTCAGCATAAACTGTTTTGAGTACCGCTAGGTCTGGACTCGGCAAGACGATTCCTAGTTTAGAGGCAGCATCAATTAACTCTTTATCCTCTGCAGCTTCGACAATTACAGTCGTGGAGGACTTAGCTAACTCTAATAATGCTTCAGCTAATAATTTTTTATTTTCCATTATTTATGGTCTCCTTTTATAAGATTTTCTTCCGCCCAAAGTGGTTGAAGATTGGTATAGTGAAAACATTTAGATTGCTCTTCTGGCTTACTAAGGTCGAATGAAGAACATGGTTTTATGTGGTCGATGTGCCACTGAGTCATTCCTTTACCGTTCCAACCAGTACCGTAGTTATCCCAAGACATGCCCGCAGCAAATTTTGATTCTAAATAGAACTTTAACTCTTCTGCGGTACAACCAACTAATATCATAGTTCTGTCTGATTTATAAATTCCTTTTAAAACTGCCCATATTCTCTTTTTCAAATTACATCTTAATTTAAAATTAATATTTGTTTTTCTTTTGTTCTTGATATACTCTTTCGCATATATATTCGCTTGCTCTTTATGCGTTTTGCGATATTCTTTATCATTTTCGTTAAGTTCGTCTCTATGTAATTCACGGTATTCTTGGTTGTGTTTTTTAATTTCTTCTTTATTAAGTTTATTCCACTCTTTTTTATATTCCCGAGTTTCTTTAAGGTGAAGTTTTCTGTAATTTTTTTGGTATTCTTTTTCATTAAACATTATTCTTTAACCCACTTATCTTCGACTTTTTTATAGTTGTTTTCAATTAACCACTTATTAGCAGCAGCCCAGGATATTTTGAACGCCATAGCTTCGTCCCCTGGATTATCTTTTAAAACTTGGTTAAAAGTGCTTTTCCAAATTTGTTGAGCTTTTTTAGGCATTTTCTGTACTGCTTTAGGTAAATCTCCCAGATTCTCGTAAGGTGCTTCGATTAACTCATCTTCGAGTTCAGCCTTTTTCATTGATTCAGGTTGCTTTTGTTTCTCAACTTGTTTTTCAATTTGTTTTTTTGTTACTGGGGTTACATTTGAATTTGGGTCTGGCGTTGCCTCTTGATTCTGGATAAGATGAGGATAGCAAATATCTCGTAGTCCTTCTTTCCACTCTTTTCGTAGTCTCTGTAACTCTTTATCCGGGTCTACACCTAGCATTTCCTGATAAGATTGAATAGAAATTACACCATAAACAAATCCACTTCTTAACTGGTCTAAAATAACTTCGACGTTAATTTTAAGAGGTGAATTCGTTATTTTTAATTCATTATTTTCGCTGAATAATTTTTTGTGGTCTACTTTATTTTTAGCGATTATAATATTAATTATTTCTAAAAGAACAGTCTTAAAACCATCTACGCCCGCATTTACTTCGGCAATAAAAGGCTTAGGATTAAGTACAGATTCTTTTCTGGTACTAGAAACTCCCTGCAATACATCTATAAATCCTAAACCGCACAATAAAGCACGGTATCCTTGTCTGTATAATTCCTCTGATAAAATTTTTGTTAAGTCGGGAATAATGTGCTCAATTTTTTGGTCAAACGGTACAGCATTAACTGGTGTAGCATCTTTTTCGGCTTGATATGTTTTTAAATATTCATTAAAATTATCTACTAACTGGGTTAAATCTCCATCTGTATAATTTACCTTGCCATCTATAAAGAGTCTTTCAGTCCCTTTAGTTATGTTTAATAAATACGGTAATACTTTCGTAATTACTTCGTCTGATTTATTTTGAATTGCTCTAATACCTAAAAAATTCTTGAGAACTCCACTGCGAACTAAATACGGTGAAGGGTATTTATCAAACCAACGTGCATATGGTTTATTAACTATAATATTTTCATCTTTATTTTTAGGAACTTCATTTTTAAATTCTTGGTCCAAGAAAAATTTATCAGAACCTAATTTGAAATTCTTATCATCTCTTTTAACATAAACGGATGAACCATTTACGAACCACAATACTGTGGGTACTGAAATAGTTGTGGCATCGACGGTAATGTTTTTCCATGAACTAACCCTGAGTAAACATAAAGATGACCCTTGCCAACGTTCTTTGTAGTACTCCTTAGTTAACTCATGTATGCCCGTAGGAACCCCGTTAACCATTAAATTTATTTTGGATAACCATAAATTCAATAGTTTTTCAATCGTTTCATTAGAAGATTCGACGGAATAAATAGTCTCAGAAGCAGAATTAACTGCGTAATCTGTAACTGCAGTAATAGTTCCAGTAACATCATTACTCAACATGTTTTTTACCTCTGAGCACTGACTGTGGTAATCTTTTGGAATCGATATACCTCCAGTAGCGTACAGGTAATTTAAAAATGCATTAAACAAACCTCCACCAAGACTATCCATAATTATTCTCCTATTCTTTTATAAAATCCGTTGTTTTTTGCTACCCATAGAACCAAGTCCTAATTTTTGTCTCTGAGTAGGATTAATATTTTTAAATTCGGTCTGCCAATCTACTATCGCAAAAACTTGAAATGCCTGGTGTAAATGGTTTGCACACTTGGAACCATAAACTGTACGCTGCCCGGACTTCATTACGATAATTCCGTCCATCTGTGCGTCCAACTTTAAATCGTAAAGGCATCTAATTTTACTATTATAAAAAATTTGCTTTAATCTTTGGATACTCCAGTCAACAATATATTCCTCAACGTGTTCTGAAGTAGAATTTCCCTTTTCATCCATCTTAAAACCGATTGCAATTTTCTCATTAAAAGACACTCCAAAGATATGCTCTTCCTTTTCTTTGTTATAATCTTTCGCTAAATTGCAAAATAATGCTTTTCCGCCACCGGATGTGATATCAATTCCAACTACATTTGCTTTTAATGTTTCAATTAGATATCTAACTACTACTTCATTCTCATCAGGAGCGATTTTAAATGTGGTGATGTTATAAATGTATTTATAAACATCTTTTATTTTAGAAAGAACAATTATTTCCGTAGGAGCCCCGCCTTCACCGATATCCATGTGTATGTGAATTGATTCGGCATTATTAGGTCTATCAATAATAACTATATCTTTAAATCTAAAGAAATTATTAGTGTTAATTTCGAAAGTCTTAATCGGTAACGGTGTACCGTTCGTATCACGTAAATAAGTGTCTCTAATCTTCTCAATTATATAAACTGATTCACCGTTCTCTATTACTTGACCATCAATTTGTACCTGATAACCTGAAGATGATTTTCCCCCAAATTCTTTTATAGCTGCTTGCTCTTTATCATCGTCCCATGTCGGATTAACATAAGAAGGAAAATTAATTATTTTATTTTCATTCTTTAAATCGTAAAAAATCTTCCCCATTGGAGATTCTTTTGCGAATGTCGTCATTCCAGTATAGTGATGAGCACAACCTAACTCTGACTGTGCCATTAATTTTTCATGCGTAATCTGGTTAGTAAGATAAGATGCTTCTTCTTCCCAATTCTTGAAATCGTGGCGACCGTGATAATTTCCGCCAGGATTCTTACCGGCTACGTTATCATTTACACTCTCCAAAATTGTTCCGCTTGGAGATTTAGCTTGATACGGATTTCTTATTACTCGAATATTGAGTAATTTGAAAATTGGATGAAATTCTAAAGGAACAAATACTTGTTCCATTACTTTTTTAATTTTCTCAGCGTCTGCACTTGATACTGAACCTTTATGAAACGTATTATGAAACATCGCTAATACGACATCGACTATCAAGCCAATCAGGGATTTACCTGTAAGTCTTCCACCGAGAATGTAAACCTCAGCCATTCCTTTTACAAGGTTGAAAAATTCTTTTGGTGTTAATTCCTTATTGTCAAAGAGCAGAAAATCCCAACTCAAGTAATTCCATTGATATTTTCTAACTTCACTAAACTTATTTTCTTCAAATTCTGAAAGATTGCTCAAATCACTAAATAAAATTTCAGTAGCTGCGATAGGATTATGCAGCATTTCAAAGATTGCTAACTCTTCATCTGAAATCTTCTCAATCACTTATTTCTCGCTTTCTTTAGCTTTATCCTTGAGGTAAATTTCGTTATATATTTTTGCAACATATAAAACATTCACGCCAAGTATCTCAGCAGCTTTTTCTTGAGTTATAACTTCTTTTTCTACTAACTCCATTAATGCTTTGTTGTATAAAGAAGTTCCCCGAAACCAATTACATGTTTCGGAAGTTAAATGTTCGGTCTTTAGTAACAAATAAAATATTTTAGAGCAATAAGGACATTTAACTACATTACAGCCACGATGTTCAGAATAATAAGCAAGGGCTTTACGTTTCAATTTCTCCCACTCTACTAACCACGATGCAGACTGTCTATCTTTCTGCGAAAGTCCTAATTCCTGTTTCAATTTCGAAATTCTTTCAACCACTTGGTCTAGGCACTCGATAACATGAACATCCTGTGCCGGGTTCGCAGCAGAATACTGAATTTTTAATAGATTTTGAAACCGTTGTGCGAGCAGTTCTTGTCCCAAAAGTTGTCTCAATGTTTCTTTATCACTTTCGGTTTCAATACTTCCCTGAGAAAGATATTTTTTTAGCATTTCTTTTACAAACTTCTCTTCCTCGGGCGTAGCAGCAAAAGTGCTATCGGTTATTTCATTTTTTTGAAGTGCTGCTTCTGCTAAAATCTTTAACTCATCTGGATTTTTGTCTTTGTTCTGTGGTAAATTTGCTAATTGCTTAATCATTGTATCTAATTTATTCACGTTTTGACCCTTTCTCTAAATTTTCTAAAGCCCACAATGGTTGCAGATTTGTATAGTGAAAGCATAATTTCTGTTCTGACGGTTTTGATAAGTCGAAACTGGCACATGGTTTAATGTGGTCGATGTGCCATTCTTTCATTCCTTTACCATTACAACCAGTACCGTAATTATCCCATGACATATTATTCACAAACTGTTTCTCTAAATGAATCCTTAAAGTCGTAACATCACAACCTAATAATTCTAAAGTTTTTGCTGATTTGCAATTTAATATCAATACTCTTCTTATTCCGCTTCGTAAATTATCGTGAATTCTAAAACAAATATCTGTTTTTCTTTTGTTGCTTTGAGAGATTCTTCTTCTTTCGTTTATTTCTTCTTTATGTTTTATACTGTAATCTTTGTTGTAGTTAGATGTTTCTGTTACACGACTTTTACGATATGCTTTTCTTTCTTCTTTGTGAGCTTTTGTATATACCAACTGTTTCTCAGCTAATTCTTCTTTGTGAATTCTATACCATTCTTTTTTATATTGCCTAGCCTCTTCCTTATGTTCCAGTCTATATTTTTCCTGTACTCTTCTCATTTTCGCTTTATTATCTTCATAATAACTCTTATGTTGCAAAAGAATTTGTTCTTTATTTTTTAAATACAACTCGTGATGATATAGTTTCATATATTCTTTTCTTTTTATTATTTGTGCCTTAGTCATATTATTATTACCTTTCTATATTAATTATATTTTCTTTTTAAAATTTCTGAAGCAATGGCTTTAGCATTTGTCCTTAATAATTGATACTCTGCATATTCTTTAGTTCCTGGATTTGCTATTTCATTATTTATTAAAGCCAACTCATCATCTTTTGAATGATTATTAGCAATAATTGCAATAATTATCTTTTCTCTTGTTAATTCTCCTTCAATTTCTACATAATCAAAATCAAAACTAATTCTAGGTTCTCTATTCATATCTTCTTTAGTAACTTCTAAGATATTATAACGAACTTGAGTTTTATCATTTGATTTAACTATAATTTTTGGCTGTATATCTGAATTTCCTTTCATACTAATACCTCCTCTAAAGGATTTTTCTGTTTTAATAAAGTACAATTTTCAGCAATTATGGTTTGTATATTAGTATCTACATACTTAGTAAATAATTGTCTACAATCAGCGTGTTTCATCCAACCATAATAACTCATAATAGAATTAGTTATATTTCCATTTGGAAAAATATTTTGTTCAGTTTTTATTAATTTAATTTTCCTTTTAAATTTTAATGCAATTGATTTTCTAAGTAAAGTAAAATCATGAAAAAATCTATAACCTAAAAAATCAATTCCACGAATATCAACTGGAAATATTTGATAATTCCCTTTTAAAGAAAGAACTATACTTTTACAATAATCATTAATTTCTTGAAAAATAGTCCATAACTCACTTTTTGAATGAGTTAATATTATAATATCATCACAATATCTAAAATAATACTTTACATGAAATTTTTCTTTAATAAAATGGTCAAGTCCTGATAAATAAATATTACCAAAATATTGTGATAAATAATTTCCTATTGGAACACCTTTTGTTGATTCAATTATCTCATCCAATAACCAAAGAGTATCTTGACATTTTATTTTCTTCCTGATTATTTGTTTTAATACATCATGATTGATAGAAGGATAAAATTTCTTAATGTCTAATTTTAAACAATATCTTGTTCCTTCTATATCTTTAAGAGCATTTTTGATTCTTCGTACTCCATCATGTAATCCTCTACCTTTAATTGATGAATAAGTATCTCGTATTAGAGACCTTTTCCAAATCTTTTCCGTTATCTGCATTATACAATGATGAATAATTCTATCAGGGAAGTAAGGTAATTTAAATATTTCTCGTTCCTTCCCGTCAAAATCTCTTTTGAAAACATAATATTCAGAATTTTTAAATGTCTTATCTTTTAACATATTGTGAATTTTATTTATATGCTCTTCTAAATTAGCATCGACTACTTTAACTTCATCATAATATTTCTTTCCTTTACTAGCATTATGATGTGCAAGTCTGATATTATCTAAGTCTTTAATTTTTTCATACAAATTACCGAATCTTTTCATATAATTTGTGTTTATTCGCCTCTGAGCCTTCAGTTTCCCTACCAGCACATTATGAGGCAGTCTTTATTTTTCACCTAGTGGTGCGGTTACATATCTTAATAAAATATTCATAAACATAACTGCCTCCTGATATTAGAATTAGAATTAGCTGAATCATTATTCAAATTCAAATAGAACTCACTATCATTAGCTCCATTATTAGCATTACCTCCTGAATTAGCAACTCGTATCAGTGCACAGATATGCAACCTTAAAATTTAAAACTAATTTCTAAAACACAACCGCCCCCCGAAATAAGAATAAGAATCAGCCGAACCAAAATACAAAGCCAAATAGAACCCACCAGCCTCAGCCCCATCAGGAGCACCACCCCCCGAAAAAGCAACCCGCCAACCACTATTTTGATAATAATAGTCTGTAATCTTTGTTACTGCATCAGCACCTACAGTAGCAGGTAAAAATCCTCTTGAGATATTTAATAATGTTGCTTGATAACCATTTGAATTAATATTATTTACACCTATATCGGTATAATTAGTTGTAGTATCATCTGCTAAATCTGCTATAACATTGCATATATAACTACGATTATTATTCGTATTTATACCATCTAACCATTTCCAAAT
>Ga0268280_1002324_pt1 | contig 11190 bp, 8 predicted proteins | sample saktaG_9_FD_190139 | JGI IMG/M metagenome (GOLD analysis project Ga0268280, IMG submission 190139) | Saline water microbial communities from Sakinaw Lake, British Columbia, Canada - sak_2011_5_24_40m | ecosystem: Environmental > Aquatic > Non-marine Saline and Alkaline > Saline ...
GCTCCTGCGCGAGAAGTTGAGCGGGACCTACGACGTCTCCGTCCAGCCGGCTTACAGCAAGATCCCCCGCGAGGAATACCGGATAACCATCGACCTCGGCGCCGACCCGGCCCGCATGGGCGAGATGACCCAGGCCATTTTCCGGGAGATCAAGCGGCTGAAGAAAAGCGGGCCGACCGAAAAAGAGGTCGACGAGATCCGGCTGGCCGAGTCCCGCGACTACGAGACGAACAGCCGGCTGAACGGCTGGTGGATGGCCCAGCTCGCCGAGCGCTACAGGACCGGGGAGGACACCGCCGGTCTGACGCTATTCCCGGAGTCGCTCAAGCTCCTGACGACGAAGGCGGTCAAGGAGGCGGCCCGGACGTACTTCAACACGAAACGCTACGTCCAGGTGACGCTCTACCCGGAAAAACACTAGGGACTGTCCCTCCGGGTCATCTCGCCCGGGTTCACTCGTAATGGGTCCACATGCGCAGAACCTTGACCGTATGAATCTCGGGAAGCACTTGATAGACAAGTCGGTGTTGGATATTGATACGCCGGGAATAGGCGCCCGACAGGTCTCCCAGCAGCTTTTCAAAGGGGGGAGGGTCCGTAAAAGGATCCCTGGCCAAGATCTCGAGCAAAGCTTCAGCTTTGGGGCGCAGGCCCGAAGCGGCCAACTTCTTGGCGTCCCGTTGCGCTTGGCGCGTGTAAACGAGCCGCCAGCTCACCACTTGAGTTTGCCGCCGCATTTTTCGACGGGCTCCTTCATCCCCTTGCGGATGGACTCGCGCATCCCCGGGATGGAGAGCAGATAGAGCGTTTCTTGAACGGCCCGCCAATCCTCCTCGGAGACGAGGACGGCGTTGGCCCTCTTCCCGGTGATCTGGATGGGCTCGTGCGAAGAAGCCGCCTTATCGAGAAGCTTATAGAGTTGTGCCCGGGCTTGGCTGGCCGTCAGTGTCGTCATCGCTGTGACCTCTAACGAAAACGTACCATATTGCGTACGTTGAGTCAAGCCCGGCCCGCCCGCCGGTCCGAATGGAACGCCCATGATATCTTGTCCTCCTCGACGTCTTGCGGTTCGCTCAATGAGGAAGACGATGGAAGAGGGCGAGTTTGCTCACTCGTAACGCAGGGAGTCGACCGGATTGGCCCGGGCCGCCCGCAGCGTCCGGGTCCCGACCGCGACCAGGACGACGACAAGCATCGCCGCCGCCGCGGCCAGGAAATACGAAGCGCTGAGCGGCGTCCGTTGGGCAAAGCCGGCGAGCCACCTGGACATGACGTAATATCCGGCCGGCCATGCGATGAGCACGGCCGCGCCTGTCAGGGCGAGATATTCCTTCGTCAGTTGCGTGACGAGCCCGGAAACGGATGCCCCCATCACCTTGCGGATGCCGATCTCCTTGGTCCTCCGCTCGGCGGTGTAGGCGGCCAGACCTAAGAGGCCCAGGGCGGCGATGAGGAGCGACAGGGCGCCGAAGGCGTTGAACAGACGTCCCTGCCGGGTCTCGACGTCGTACTGCTGTTCGAAATATGCGTCGAGGAACTCGTAGCGGAAAGTGTGGTCGGGCGCGAACTTCTCGAACGCCTCTTTCATCCCCAACAGGGCCTGGGGCAGCCGGTTCTTGTCGACCTTGACGAAAATATATGAGTTGTAAGGACGCCAGACCCGGAACATGAACGGCCGGATGCCGGAGCGCAGGGACCGGTCGTAGAAATTCTTGACCACGCCGACGATCCGGACATTCCGCTGCGCCGGGTCGATCGAGTCCTGGGACCAGACGATCGTCCGGCCGACGGGGTCCTCCCAGCCGAACATCTTGGCTGCCGCCTCGTTGACGATGCAGGTGTCCGTCTTCGCGTCGTTGAAGGCGGGGGAGAAGGCCCGGCCGCGCACGATCTCCATGCTGAAGACCTCGAAGAAGTCGTAGTCGGCCATGGTGTAGCCGATGCGGGCCGGGATAGGCTCGGGGTTGCCCTCCCAGTCGACGCCGATCGTCTGGCCGACATAGAGCAACCGCTGGGCGGCGTAGGTCACGCCCAGGATCCCGGGACGTCCGCCGAGCTCTTGTTTGAAGGTGTCCATCCTGGGGTAGATCTGGAGGTTGTTGTCGAGGCTCACGACCTGATCCCTGTCGAAACCCAGGTCGAAGGCCTTGATGAAGCGGAGTTGGCGGGAAACGACGATCGCGCCGACGAGGATGACAACCGAAACCGCGAACTGGAAAACGATCAGAGCCTTGCGTAAGCGGGCCCCTCCGGGCGGCGCGGCCGCACGGTTGCGCAGGGTCTCGACGGGCCTGAACGACGAGAGGAGAAAGGCGGGGTAGCTGCCGGCCAGGAGCCCGGTGGCCGCGGCCGCGAGGGCCAGGAGTCCGATAAGGCCCGCTGGGCCGGCGCCGAACAGGGTCAGGCTCTTTCCCGCCAGCCGTCCGAAGGCGGGGAGGAGGGCCGGGGCGGCCGCGAGGGCGAGAGCCATGGCCAGGAAGGACAGGAGCAGGGCTTCGCCCAGGAACTGCCGGGCGATCTGGCCGCGGGTGGCCCCGACGGCCTTGCGCATGCCGACCTCGCGGCCCCGCTGGATGGACTGGACAACACTCAGGTTCATGAAGTTGACGCAGGCCAGGAGCAGGACGAGGACGGCGACGGCCGAAAAGATGACTACCTGGACGATGACTCCCGGCCGTCCGTCCCGGTAGAGATACGACTTGGAGAAGGGCTGGAGGAGGGGCCGCGGCGGCCAGTTCGGGCCGATGCGCTCCTGGAAGATCCCGCCGATCTTCGTATTGAACGTCTCGGCCGCGACGCCGGGGAGGAGTTGGACGTAGGCAGGGCCGACCCATTCCGTCCAGCGGGCGATGCGCTCCTCACCCAGCCATTCGACCCGGCCGACCATATCGAATTGGAGGCTCGAGTTCGCGGGAACGTCGCGGACGATGCCCGTCACCGTGAGGTCCTGGCCGGGGTCGTCGAACGTCAGGGCCTTGCCCATCGGATCCTCGTCGCCGAAATAGCGGCGGGCCGTGGACTCGGTCAGGACGATGGAATTCTTGTCGGCGAGGGCCGTCTCGGGGCTCCCTTTGACGAACGGGAACGAGAACATCCGGAAAAACCCCGGGTCGGTCAACATGATGTCGTCCTCCTCGAAGCGGACGTCCCCATACTTGACGAGGGAGCCGTGCCAGGGCCAGACCCGGGCGAAGTCCCTGACTTCGGGGTAGCCGTCTTTCAGGGCGGGTGGCAGGGCGTAGGACGTCGTCGACCAGGACGCCCCCTTATTGTCCTCGGTCAGGACCATGAACAGCCGGTCCCCCTTCTCGTGGAACCGGTCGTAGCTCAACTCATGGCGGACCCAGGTCATGATCAGGAGGAAGGTCAGCATCCCAAGCGCCAGCCCGGCGACGTTGATCACGGAGAAAGCCCGGTTGCGGCGGAAGGCCCGCGTTGCCGTCCGGACGTAGTTCCAGGCCAGGGCCGGGACGAAGCGGGGCGCCTGCGAAGACGGGCGGCCGCTCCGCCGGGGCGTGGTGGCCTTGAAGAACTGCGAGCCGATGAGCCCGGCATCGCCGAGCGCGCGGACGGCCTCGTTGAAGGCTTGCTCAGGCGATCGGCCCTGCGTTATCAGGTCGTCGAACTTGTCCCGCAAATGCGCCTCGAGCTCGGCGACGTATCCCGGCTCGAGGGCCGGATCGGCTTCCAGCTGTTTTCGCCATTTCGAAATGGCCTCCTCGAGCTCGAACATGGCCGTTTCCTTCCTCACTCGGGCTCTTCGACGGCCGCCCAGAGCGTCAGGAAGGCACCGTGGATGTTCAGCCAGCGTTCCTTCTCGACATCGAGCTCCCTACGGCCGGATTCGGTCAGGGCGTAGTACTTCCGCATCCGGTTCTCCTCGGACATTTTCCATTGGGAGCGGATGACGCCCTCTTTTTCCATGCGGTGAAGGACCGGATAGAGGAGGGCTTCGGACCAGTCGATGGTTCCGCCCGACAGGGCTGTGACCTCCTGAAGGATCCGGTAACCGTAGCTTTCTCCCTTGAGCAGGAGCGATAGGACCATCGGCCTGGCCGAGGCGGCGATGAGAGTTTTCGACATATCAGCGGCCTTTCATGCCGAATATTTTTATATACATCAAATTCTTAGGTATGCGAGAAATATGCCAGCCCTTGGACAGGGAAGCCGGATAGCGGCCCGGGCCTGGGCAAGTGTTTCTGTCCGCTTACGAGAGATGGGGTGTTCGCTAACGAACGGTCTAGGCGACGAGGTTCCCGGGTTCTTTACTCGTATTTTATCGAGGCGACAGGATTGGCCCGGGCGGCCCGAACGGCCTGGAAGCCGACCGACAACAGAGCAACCGCGCAGGCGAGGGCTCCAGATAAAAGGAACACCTCTAAACCCAGGTTGATCCGATAGGCGAACGTCTTCAGCCAGTTCCGCATCACCAGATAGGACACGGGCCAAGCGACGAGGTTGGCGACAAGGACCCACTTGGCGAATTCGCCAGTCAGGAGTGACGTAATGCCGGCGGCCGAAGCGCCCAAGACCTTTCGGATGCCGATCTCTCTCGTTCGCTGTTCGGCCGTGAAGGAGGCCAGTCCGAAAAGGCCCAGACAGGAGATGAAAACGGCCAAAGCGGTGGCCGATCTCACCAGGGCTCCGATCTGCATCTCCGTCCTATAAAGCCGGCTGATGGCCTCATCGAGGAATGTGTATTCAAGGGGAAAGCCGGGGGCCGTGTCTTTGAACGTCTTTTCGATGAAAGCCAGGGTCCGCGGCACGTTCGTCGGGCGGATCCTGATATAGGAATCTGTGAACCAGCCGGGCGCGATGGCGAGGACCAAGGGTTCTATCCTGTTGTGGAGGGAGCGGAAGTGAAAGTCCTTGACGACGCCGATGATCGTTCCCCATTCCGCCCGCCCGGAATCGAACGGGATCGGGCAGTGAAATCTCTTGCCCAGCGCTTTCTCCATGCCCATGACCCTGACCGCGGTTTCGTTGACGATGATCCCCGCGGTAAGGTCCGTGGGGTGTTCCCTCGAGAAATATCGGCCTTCGACCATTTCCAAGTCGAAGATCTTCTGATAATCATAATCGACCGCGTGGATCGCCATGACCACCTTGTTCTCGGGGTCCTTGCCTTCCCAATCGGCCTTGTCCGTGGCGAACCTCTTGGTGAAAGACCCGTTGGTCGCCGAAACAGCTAGGATATCGGGGTTCTCCAGGAGTTTCGTCTTGATCGTTCGATAATTGTTCCTCAGGTCGCCCCGGAGTTCAAGGTTAATCACAAAATCCTTGTTGATGCCCAGGTCCCTGTTCCGCATGAAAAGGAGCTGATGATAGATCGTCAAGGTCGCTACGATGAGGCCGATGGATATGACGAACTGGAAGACGACGAGCAGTCTTCTCGAGGCAGACCCGCCGCGGCCTTGCGTCGGACATCCTTTGAGGACATGAAGCGGATTGAATCTCGAGAGATAAAAGGCGGGATAGCTTCCCGAGAGACAGCCTGTGAGAAGGGTCATCGCGAAGACGGCGAGAGCCTGACTCGTTGTGAATTGAAGATGGAGCGATGTGTCCAGGATCCGATTGACCGACGGCAGGAGGAGCCTGACCCCAATGAGGGCCAAAACCAAGGCGAAGGCGGAGAAGGCGAGGGATTCCATGAGGAATTGCCGGATGATCCCCCCGCGGCTAGAGCCGACCACCTTCCGCAGGCCTACCTCCCTGGCTCTCCGGAGGGACCGGGCGGTAGACAGATTCATGAAATTGATGCAGGCGATCGTCAGGACGAAGAGGCCGATCAGAGATGCGATCATGATGTACGTGATCGGTCCTCCCCCCTCGGGACGATAGAGGTGCATCCGGGTCAGGGACTGGAGCCTGAGCTGGTAGGGAGAGGCCGGGAGGGCCCGTTTCATCGCCCCGGCTATCTTTCCTTCGACCTCCGTCATGGAGGCCGTCTCCGCGATCAGGACATACGTTTGGTAGGCGCTCACCTCCCAGTCCTCGATGCTCATCCCCGAGCGCGTGACGAAGTTGAAGGGAAGAAGGTAGTCGAAGCTCAGGCTCGAGTTTGCGGGGACGTCCGCGACGACCCCGACGACCAGGAAGTCATGCCAAGTTCCCCACCACTCGAAACCCACCGTTTTGCCGAGGGGATCTTCGGTCCCAAAAAGCTTTTTGGCCATGGCTTCGCCGAGGACAATGGAGTCGGGATCGGCGAGGGGCTCCTTTCCGCCTCCTTGGACGAAGGGGAACGAGAAGATCCGGAAGAACGACGGATCGACCCCGAGGACCCTGCCGTTGAGGATCCGTCCTCCATAACGCAGCGGGGCCGGGGCATCGAACGACCGGGTCGCCGCGACGACCTCCGGATAATCCCTTTGAAGGGCGGGGCCGAGCGGCCCCGGGCCGCTGTTCGACAGCCAATCGGCGTGATCGGGCTTGAGCAGGACGCGGCCGATGCGCCCGGCGTTCGTGTGAAACCGGTCGTAGCTCAACTCATGCTGGACCCAGAGGAAGATCAGGATCGCGCAGGCGAGTCCGGCGGCCAGCCCCGTGATATTGATCACGGAGTAGGTCTTGTGCTTCCTGATATTTCGCAGGGCGACCTTCAAATAGTTCAAAACCATTTCGAACCTCCAACGGATTTCGCTCTGAATACATGCGGGGATGAGCCGGGCGACGGTCAAGCCGTACCAGATCCTGGCCCGGACCTTGCCGTTTTCCCCGAGCGATCGGATATATATCTCTTCGAGATCGCCCATGAGAGACTCCCGTTCGACGAGGGGAGTCATCAACCGGAGGAGACGCTCGAAGACAAGGGGGGGACGATCCGGGGCAGGCATCGGATTCAGCCACCCTGTTCGGAAAGGTCGGGGTAGGCCGCCCAAAGAGCGTCGTCGATCCTTTTGTGCTCTCCGAGGGCCCGGAGGCCGGCTTTGGTCAGCCGATAGACCTTCTTTCGGCGGCCGCCGCGCACCGCCGTCGCTTCCCCCAACTCGGAAGCGATCCACCCCGTCCGTTCGAGGCGCGTGAGCGGCAGGTGGACCGAAGTCAGCGTGATCGCATGGCCCGTGATCCTTGACAGATGATCCGTGATGGCGACGAGATAGGCGTCCGAGCGGAGATTCAGGATGGAGAGCATGATGAGCTCTTCTTTCCGGGTTAAACCTTTCATCTTCACCCTCGGCTTGTTGATTTCTTTATGCTTTATTGAAACATATTCATAAAGATATACGCCGGAAAAGTGAAAATGTTTCATGGCTCATGGAAAACGCGTCTTAATTCTTAATGTCTAGGGCAAGATGAACAGGGAGGAAGGATCGGACCGATGTTAAAAAACCACCTGATCGTCGCCTGGCGGAACATCAAGAAGAACATGGCCTACTCGGCGCTCAACGTCCTCGGGCTGGCCGTGGGCCTGGCCGTCTCCTTCCTCACTCAGACTATTCGCCGGCCGCCCGAAGCGTCAGGAAGGCGCCGCGGATGCTCAGCCAGCGTTCCTTCTCGACCTCGAGCTCGTGACAGCCGGGGGCCTAGATGCTTGTGCCTGAAAACGATGCTTACTAAAAGCCGTGATTTTTTGTAGAATCGAACCACTCCCGATCCGAAGCAGAAAGAATCGTGGACATAAAAACGAAAATCCTAGACGGCCGGCCCGGCACCGGCCTTTGGCCGCGTCTTTTCGGGGAGGGGAGCGGCAGGCCGCCGGCCGCCGTTTTCGACCCGGCCCCGGACTTCTCGGCCGCGTCGGCGGGTCCGGCGGACACGGCCCGGGCGCTGACGGCCGCATTCCTCATACGGCTCGCCGGCCCCGGCCATGCCCTCGCCGGTCCCGCCGAGGATCTCCTCTGCCGGGCCGTGGCCGATACGGAATGGGCGACGGCCGCCACGCTCTTCCGCGACGCTCTCGGATTCGTACCCGAGGATGTCGCCCGTGCGGCGGCCGAGCCGTCCTTCGCTGAAAGACTCCGCAAGCTCGAGGCCGCGCTGCCGGCATCATATTCTCCGGACCTCCAGGAACTTTTATGGTCCGTTTTTTTTCCTGAGGGCGTGGGCATCCTGGGGCGCGAAAGCGAAAAAGTCGCCGAGTTACGTCAAAAGCGCCTCGTCAGGATCACTTCTCTGAACCCGGCTCCTCTCGCCGACCCGATACGCCAGATCCTGTTCACGGCGAACGTGCTCCTGGCTCCCCCGGCCGCCGGCGTGGACCTCGCCGCGCTCCGGCTCGAGCCGGAAGTCCGGCGCGAACTGCCGCGGATCATGGCCGAACGCCAGGTTTACTGGTACGACCATCCGGTCCGCCTTGGCGCGCCGCCGGAGCACAACGAAATTCTTTACGGCCTGCGGCATCTCGACGAGGCCCTGGACTGGGAATTCAGAACAAAAAACGCGGCCCCGGGGACGCGGGCGGCCTGCGTCCTTTCCGTATCGGTCACTCATCGCGGCTTGAGCCGGGTCGCCCGGTCCTGGCTCGAAAGCGAGCTGGCGCGGGCCGGAGGGCTGAAGCACCTCGACGTCTACGTCTTCACAGAAACCGACGTTCGCCGGCTCCTCGAACGGACGCTCGTCCCTTTAGCGGGAAACTCCGCCGCGGACGCCCTGACGGACGTCTTCGGCGTGGACGGGGCCTACGGGCGACACTACAGCTTCCTCAAGGCCTTCGCCGTGCTATGGCAGGCGTTCGTCGACCCCGGCGTCAGGGCCGTCTTCAAGATCGACCTGGACCAGGTCTTCCCGCAGGCCGAGCTCGAACGGGAGGCCGGCGGGTCGATGGCCGACCTCTTCCGGACGCCGTTGTGGGGCGCCCGGGGGACGGACTCCGACGGAGCCCCGGTCGAGTTCGGCATGATCGCCGGCGCCCTGGTCAACGAGCGGGACATCGGCCGCGGACTGTTCACGCCCGACGTCACCTGCGCCGGCGTCGAACCGGCCCCGCACGAGCGCATCTTCTGGAGCCGGCTGCCGCAGGCGCTCTCGACCGAGGCCGAAATGACGGCCCGCTACGGAGGTCCTCCGCTCGACGGGCGGACGGCCTGTCTCCAGCGCGTCCACGTCACAGGGGGGACGAACGGCATCTTGATCGAGGCGCTCCGCCGCCACCGCCCGTTCACACCCTCCTTCATCGGCCGGGCCGAGGACCAAGCCTATCTCATGTCGACCGCCGGTCGCGAAGGGCCGCGGCTGGCCTATGTCCACTCGCCGGGGCTCGTCATGCGCCACGACAAGGAGTCGTTCGCCGAGGAGGCGGTCCGGGCCGCCCGGGCCGGAAAGGCCGTCGGCGACATCGTCCGCGTCCTGCAGTTCTCGGCTTACGCCCGCGCGCTCGGCGCCGTCCCGGCCCTCAAGAGCCGCTTCGACCCCTTCACCGGGTGTTTCGTCTCCCGGATCCCCCGGGTCGTCGCCCTCCTGCGCTTCGCCCTCGAGGCCGCCGCGGAGTTCAAGGCGGGCCCGCCCGATGCCGGCGCGGAATTCGTCCGCATCGGCGCCTCGCGGCTGAGAGAAGAGCTGGCCTTCACCGATGCCTCGGCCGGCGGGCTTGAGCGCTGGTTGGCCCGTGAGCGGGAGGGCTGGACGACTTTTTTCGAAAGCCTCGCCGCGGCCGGATCACTCGCCGGCGGCTCCGTCCGGGCGGCGGCCGTCGACGTGATGCAGAGCTGCCGCGTCCGCCCGTAGGCGCGAAAAAACTCTCTCGGACGACAACCTAATCCCCCGAATGTCAGTCTTTATGTTGTAGGGTGAAACGGATACGGAAAAGAGACGAATCCATGTTAAAAAACCACCTGATCATCGCCTGGCGGAACATCAAAAGAAACAAGGCCTACTCCGCGCTCAACGTCCTCGGGCTGGCCGTGGGCATGGCCATCTTCATCCTGATCATGCTCTTCGTCCGGACCGAGACGAGCTACGACCGCTATCACGCGAACGCCCGTAACATCTACCGGGTCGTCCAGGAACAGCCGGGCAACGTCTACCTCGGCTCCAACGTTTTCGCGGTCACCGCCGGCCCCATGGCCGCGGCCATGGCCCAGGACTTCCCGGAGGTCCTGAAGGCGACGCGATTCAAAAACTGGTCGGACGTCCTCGTCACCGTCGGCGAGAAGAGCTTCCTGGAGAAAGAGATCCATTGGACGGATCCCCAGACGTTCGAGATCTTCTCCTTCCCGTTCGTCCGCGGCGACCGGGCCGCGGCCCTCAAGGACCCGTACTCGGTCCTCCTGTCCGAGCGCGCGGCCCGCCGCCTCTTCGGCGATGCCGATCCCATCGGCCGAACTGTCGTCTTCCAGGCATTCGTAATGAACTCCGAATTCAAGGTCACCGGCGTTTTCAAGGATATCCCCGCCAACTCCCATTTCACCATGGACATCGTCGCGCCCTTCGAGACGATGGGCAAGATCCAGCAAACGGACCTGACCCGGTGGGGCAGCAATTCCTACTACACCTACATCCTCCTCAAGGACGGAGCGGACCCGAAGGCCCTGGAGGCGAAGCTCGTCCCCTTCGTCGCCAAGTATGAGGCCGAACGGGGCTGGAGGCACGACGGCCAACACTCGCGCTACTTCCTCCAGTCCCTGACGAGCATTCACCTCCACTCCCGGGCCAACTTCGAGTTCGCCGCGGTCGGGGACGCCCGCTTCGTCCTTTTGTTCGCCTCGATCGCCGTCCTCGTCCTGGTCATCGCCTGCGTCAACTACATGAATTTGGCCACGGCCCGGTCTCTCAAGCGGGCCAAGGAGGTCGGCCTGCGCAAGGTCGTCGGGGCGGGCAAGGGGCAGCTCGTCCGCCAGTTCCTCGGGGACGCCATGGTCCTGACCTTCATGGCCCTCGTCCTGGCCGTCGGCCTCGTCCTGGCCGCCCTGCCGGCCTTCCGGACGTTCGTCGAGCGGGACATCGCCTTCAACCCCTTTCATGACATCGCCCTGATGCCCGGGCTCGTCCTTCTCGCCGCGGTCGTCGGGGCGGTCGCCGGGAGCTACCCGGCCTTCTTCGTTTCGGCCTTCCGGCCGGTCGCCGCCCTAAAAGGGACGGGCGCTTCGCGGGCCAAGGGAAAGGGTTTGCGTAACGGCCTGATCGTCTTCCAGTTCGCGGCCTCGATCGCCCTCATCATCTGCACGGTGGGGGTCCGCAGCCAGCTGAGCTTCATCCGGAATACCGATATGGGCTACGACCGCGAACAGATACTCGTTCTGACGCCGCGGG
>Ga0268280_1002328_pt1 | contig 11179 bp, 8 predicted proteins | sample saktaG_9_FD_190139 | JGI IMG/M metagenome (GOLD analysis project Ga0268280, IMG submission 190139) | Saline water microbial communities from Sakinaw Lake, British Columbia, Canada - sak_2011_5_24_40m | ecosystem: Environmental > Aquatic > Non-marine Saline and Alkaline > Saline ...
TCAAAGCTGTTTCCTCCTTCATTGTGTCAAAACGTATTATAAATCAATACGTTACGGGGGGGAACAGCTTTTTTTATGAATAATTGAGGCTAAATGGATTATTTGACGAAAACGGGCCAGGAAAGAGCAGTCAAAAATCATATGGGCACAGATTGATGATCACGAAGCCGAGATGGGGGAATGCCCAGCGGATTGACAAGTCCCTGCAGGCAGAATCGGTTGGGGGGAAATAGGCGGGAATCGTAGCAAGCGGGAAGCGGCCTATGGGGTACACTCACGCCCGCCCACGCCGATTCGCCACCCAAGATCACCTGATTTATTTTTTCCGATCCTCTGAAGCACCTAACGCACGAGGTCCGTCCCTCTGATCAGGCGGGTAGTGTACAGTGACGTTCGCAATTTGGCATAGGAGGTAGGCCATCGTAAACTCTCTTCGAACGCAAACCCGAAAGAGAGAAGGATTTTTACTACGATGGCCCAACAGCATTATAAGACACTCTTCAAAAAGGCGCTATTGCAGTTCATCACGGAGCCTGATCCCTTTTTGGCTATGCTCAAGTGGGTGATGACGGAGATGATGAGGATCGAAGCGGAAGCCAAGGTCGGCGCGACCAAGGGGAAACATGCCAAGGAACGCACGACATACTTCTCCGGGGCGCGAGCCCGGAGGGTGGATACCAGGCTGGGGACGGTCTATCTTCTTGTGCCCAAGGTTCGCAAGGGCGGCTATGTGCCATTCTTCATCTCGGAGAGACGGCGGTCCGAACAGGCGCTCATAGCGGTCGTCCAGGAAGCCTTCATCAACGGGGTTTCGACCCGGAAAATCGAGCGGTTGGCCCGGGCCATGGGCATCGAGAATATCTCCGCCGGCCAAGTTTCGGAGTTCAACAAGGAGCTCGACGCACAGCTCGCCAATTTTCGGACCAAGCCCCTGGCCGAGGAGTATCCGTTCCTCTGGATCGACGCCCTTTATCAGAAGGTCCGCGTCGAAGGGCGGGTGGTCTCGGTGGCCGTGATGATCGCCTGCGGGGTGAATCCCGCCGGCTCTCGAGAGATCCTGGCCGTCGAGCCCATGTTCGACGAATCGGAGGACTCGTGGCGCGTCTTTTTCCGCAAGCTCAAGTCCCGGGGCATGAAGAGGACCGCGCTCTGCATCTCCGACGCCCACGCGGGCATCCAGGCCGCGGTACGGAAGGAATGGCTGGGCGCCTCGTGGCAGTGCTGCAAGGTCCACTTCATGCGCAACATCCTGGCCAAGGTTCCCCATCGGGAAAAAGCGCGGTTTGCGGCCCATCTGAAACAGATCTGGCTCGAGCCGGATAAAAAAAGCGCCAAACGGGCGGCCGCCGCTCTCATCGACGATTACGGGAAGCGATTCCCCGAGGCGGTCCGCTGCCTGGAAGAGGGGCTCGAGGACTCGCTATCGTTCTATGACTTTCCGGAGGTCGACAAGAAGAGGATCTCCTCGACCAACGGACAGGAGCGGCTGAACATGGAGATCCGCCGCCGAAGCCGGGTGGTGGGTGTGTTCCCCTCGGTCGAGAGCTATCTCCGGCTGACGATCTGCTATCTCGTCGAATACTCGGAGGACTGGGGGAGTGAACGCAGCTATATCCGGGAGGACAAGGCCCTCGGGTCTTTGGACAGGCTCCATGAGCTGATGGCTCAAGCGGCTAACTGAAGAGGTTTAAGATGGCCCCGAAGTTGCGAACATCAGTTGACACGACCAGAACAAATCGATCTTCCCCAACGACCAGGCCCTCATCATGCAGGTCTACTTGGCCGTGGAAGAAGCGGCGAAGAAGTGGACCTTCCGCCGCAGGGACTGGGCTATGATATACTCCCAGCTGATGATCTATTTTGGGGGCCGTTTGGGTGAGAGTACTTAAATGCAGAAAAGGGGTTTACACAGAATATCTGACACTCCCCACTCTGATGCAGCCAGGCTAAGGTCGAATCTAAGGGCAAGGAAGCTATTTCATTTTTTCTGTGGGGATCAAATCGCACAGTACAACGTTTGTCGGATTCTGCCCGACCTCGACCTTACTGATTATTACTGCTTTTACAAGATCAACGATGACAATAAAGCCATTGTGACCATTCTCGCTCATTGGAATGGCCATTTTATTGCCGCCGTCAATAACGGTGGGAAATCGCGACGCCACTGATAGATCCGTCAGCTTCTTCAAATCAACGCTTGAGATAAGAGAACCATTAGTTCTGTTATATAGATTGAAGATATTGGTCCCCGCCCAGGCTACATATGGCCCCTCAATTTCTCCCCATGGTGGCTGTAACATGATCCTGTTGTTCTGAATCCTAGTACGGCTGACTTCTTTGTTTTGATCGATGTCGTAGACAACAACACTAGCAGACCACTCTCTACCTGCTTTATCAACACTCCCATTGCCGACTCGGCTCCCATGTGACCACATGTTAGCGACCGTTTTGCCGTCCGGAGAAAACAGAGTGTCCTTAACAATATAAAATTTAAGATGGCCAGTTATCTGACCACTTCGGGCATCAATAACAGTGGTGCCCTTTTCGTATTCTTTCCGACCATACATAGCATACAGGCTGCCCCCATCGGGTGAGACCACGAGTGAGTAGACCGCACCGATGTCGCCAAACGGGTTTTCTGAGGATTTGATAATCAAGTCAAAAGCTCTTGTGATTTTTATAGGTGACTCGCTGACATCGATGGCTATTATCGGACGGTATTTTTCTTGCCAGTGTCCCCTATCACTGGCGACATAGAGTATCTTTTGTCTTCTGTCGAGGTCGATGGCGGTCGGCGTGCCCATATCATTGAATACACCCGATGTTTGAACAACTTTGTTCTCGGCGATATCGACGATATAAATTCGTTGATCACTGCATGCGACGTACGCATACATTTTCACAGCACTTGGGTTGATAGCCACGCTTGACATCGCCGCGTTCGCGGCCATCCAAATTGCTAGAAGGGGGAAAAAAATACTTTTAAAACTAAAAGCCTGCATATCTTTTATCATTGCCATGGCTCCGTGTTCATGAAGTTCCGAACAGAGTTAGCATAGTTGCAGCCAGTTTGATTCAACCCGCAGTTTTTCTCTCCACCATTCCCGTTGATGGAGAATATTGTGTCTCCCGTGTTATAACGTGAAAAAGCATCATCCCATACCCAGTCAGGACTCTCTGTTTGAGGATTCCAGGACCAGAGTCTATTTTGACTCTTATCAAAATTATACCAGAAATTTAAATAGTTTTGTGCCTGGTTATGGAGTAAATTTAAGTAATTCACACCCCATGTAGCGTTTACGGACCAACTCCAAAGCATCCTTTCGTCTTGAGGTGCATTACATTGCGAAATTCCCCAATCATTACTTGCATTTGTCAATGGCCATCCTATTCCTGTATATCGAACTGCATCAAACTGCCTGTGGGTACTTTCCTGCCAGAAAACCGCTTTTGCTTCAAGGAAAGACGCTATTGCGAATACTTGCGATTTTATAGGATTTGTGCCCTTAATCAAATATCCGCTCATTTGATCATCCGCCGTGGTATCATCGATGAGGTCCATGGCGGTGACGAAAACAGTAACGGTTCCGCCAGCTATTAATCCTCCCCACTGAGGCATCCAGGAGTTATAGCCGTTTATTCTTATATCACCATAGCTAGGTATCTGGTGATAGCTGCCACCAAGTCCGCTATATTCTATAGTCAGAAACCAATGAAATTCTATGTTCGTCAAGTCATCTCTGTTTGTGGTTGCTTCGAACCTAACATTGGGCATTGCGGGTGTATTAGAAATGTTCATTATGGTTGCTGTCGAAGTATCAATCTGCACTGTAATGGGTGGCTCTTTAACTAGTACTTCGGTCGTGGCGGCCTTTGAAATGGTAATGTATTCGTAATTTAAACTGCCAGGCGGTATTTCAGCCCGCACAGACGAGCTAAAAGCTACGGTAACTTGTTTCAACCCGACCTCGGTCCAATATGTCGTATAAGAACTCGAGCCAGAATTCATGCCCAAGCCTCCGTACCAATAAAACCCATAGGGACTGCCGCAGTCTGACATAAGACTAAAAGTCCCCTGGTATCCCTTTTGTAATTGCATCGGACCGGAAATATCTGCCCAGCAATCATAGGAACCACCGCCGCCGCCGCCGCCGCCGCCACCACCAGGAGGGTTACCTCCGCCTCCTCCACTACCGCCACAATCAACACAACAGCTGTATTCGGCCGGGCAATACCAATCCTCATAACAGCCGCAATTGCCCATTGACTGGGTTGAAGCCCCTCCATTCAGAGCATTCAGCGTTCTGGAATTTTCGAGAGGTAGATCATAAAATGTGCCCAAATATGTGTCTATAAATGTTTCTGGATGCTTCTTCATCTCACGGACCGAACTCAGAAGAGCCTCTACTCCTCCCCAGCTTTCGCCATCTGATTGGACTCCTCTTTGAAGGATATGCGTCTTATAATTAGATATACCGTACATGTCGACTAGAAATCTTCTATTTCCTTCAGCATCTCTAACGAAAAGCCTTTCTTGATTTCCGCATTTCACGAGTTCAAATCCATCTGGGTCATCATCGGAAAGGAACGGCTCGAAGCAAACGTTATCGACTTCTTCACCCGTAAGGAGATTTCTCATAACCTTATGAACAACATGACCATCCTTATCACGAAGATAGTAATAACGGATACCATGACTTAAGGATTTCACAACTAACCGATCCTGTGAATCATATAGATATTCAATCCCCAAGACAGGATCAGATCTAAAAAAATAGCACTCGCTGCTAAGAAGATTCCTTCGGTCGAACTTTCTCACAACTTCTACTTCATTTTTATTATCCCGTACACGAACCAGATTATTATTGTTGTCATATTCATAAGTATAATATCCAGATTGGACTTTTTGGTCCGCATTCTGTGTTATACGATGTTCCGAGATCGGCACAGCAAAGGTTCTTTTTTCGCCGGTTATAAGATTCCTAATCTCCGCTAATTCGTCTTGATCATTGTGAATATACTCAAGGCGAGTTTTTCGGTCCGCGCCTTCTTCCACCACAGCCTTATGCCCATTTTTATCAAGAGTATAACTAAATTCCATCAAGATGAGGTTTTTATATTTATTAATTCTTTTGATATATTTATTCTTGTCCCTCAGATAAATTATTTTATATCCTCTCGGAAGATCCACTTTCCATAGGGTCCCATCACTATCATAGTTAAAATTAAACACGGTTCTATCGCCCAACTTAACTTTTTGTATTTTGTCGGAAGGTGTGTATTCATATTTCCAGCTATTGTTCATACTATCAATAGCCCAAATTAATTTTCCTTTCTCATCATAACTATATTCCATAGAAAACACTATGTCCTCAATTATCGTCTCCTGCCGGACAATTCTACCCTGGCTGTTGACGGAAGAATCAGGGCCAGAGATACGCCCTCCTTGAATATCGACTGATTTGTCTATGGATCGAATGATGACGGTCGTCTTCGTTTGCTTCCCTAAATGAACGACGAGCGTTTTTTGGGCAACATACAAGGAATCCAGGGAGGTGGCCATAAGGATGTAAGATCCAACGGGAAGGTCATAAGCAGAAAAAGAGCCCTGATCATCCGTATTGAATACGTTTTGATAATACAGCCCCCTGACGTTCACAGATATATTGGCTACTGGATTTCCAGTATAATCAATGACCTGCCCTAATATTGAACCTCTCATAAACGGGCTCCGTATTGTTGTCCCGCCGAATGATAAAATCAGCATGATCGAAAGAATAAGCAGAAAGAAAAATCTGAGTTTATTAGTCATTTCCTCCCCTCCAGCTAACTGAATATATATGTACTTTTTTTTATTTGTCAATACTCCCTGACCCGATTTTGACACGGCTAGTCAAGCAAACGGCTCGTAACTCACAGTAATCAAAAAGGATGCGGTATATTTCTGGGAAAGGGTCTTGTATCTAGGTTTTTGGGAGGATTATTCTACGGCCAGGACCGAGGGCAACGGGTCTATTATGAGTGTCTTCAATAAGTTGCGAGCCTGAAGGCTGCCCGGAGAGGTCTGAAATACCGTTCCGTGAGGCGCCGACAATTGACCAATCTTTATCGACCGCAATTCCTCCCGGAGACACGGCCAAGTATCCCCGCACTCATGCTCCGCGACCCGCTCCAGTAGAAGAGAAAGGACGCAGAGGAACACATGAGAGCGGATACGATCGGGGTTCCGGTGGAAGACCGGCCGGACCTTGATCGTCGATTTCATCGTCCGCCACGCTTCTTCCACACGAATGAGCTGTTTGTAGGCCAGAGCCAAGTCCTCGGGAGAAAGGCTATCATCGTTGCTGTGGATGACCCACATGCCGTCGCGTTCTTCCTTCTCTTGGATGGCCGCCTTGTTCAACCGGAGTTCGCCGTTTGTCAGCCGGCGAACATACGGGCCGAAGCGGCGGCTCGAGACAAGACGACAGGCGCGCTTGGGATGGGCTTTGAGACTCCGGAGCTCTTCTTCGAGTTCTTTCAGGAGCTCCTCCCGATGCTTCCTCTGCCTGTCCGCTTCCTGAGGATTATGACAGACGACATAGCGACGATCTTGAATCCGGACTTTCTTGACCCTCAGGTTCTCTTTGACGTCCTGGAACCGGCCGGGATGGCCGAGCACTTTTTCAACCACTTCCGTGCCCTTCCTCCAAGGCATGGCCACGATGTAATGACCGCCGCCGTCGGGCGCCGCGTTGGGGGCATGGATTGGGCTGGCGGGAAGTAGCTGGAGATCTTCTCCACTCTTAGGCCATGTCACAATATCCTATGTCAAGTCCTAGTTGACGAGGGGCGTTCTTTGATAGGGCATCTTATCTTTCAGGATGTAGTAAATGATCTTGATGAGCTGGCGGGATAAGGCGTTCATGGCCTGCCAGTGTGTCTTCCCCTCGTTCCGTTTTCGGTCGTAATAGGCCCGGGATTCCGGGTTTATCCGGATCTGCGACAGCGCGATAAAATAGAGAATCCCTTTGAGCCGTCGGCTGTATCGTCGCCGGCGTTTTGTCCGGATCTGGCCCGTGCCGCTTTGCCAGATCACGGGGCTCACTCCGCAGTAGGCCGAGAGGTGGCTTTCCGTTCCGAAGCGCTCGATATCCCCGATCTCACTCAGCAAGGTTGCCCCAGCGACACCTCCTATCCCGGGAAACGTTCCGAGAAGCTTCATCTCTTCAACCACATTTGCTGCATCACGGATTTTTGTCTCAATAGCCACTTTGGTTGAAGTTATGGACCTGATGATCCCGATGTAGCCCCGGATCTCCGTTCTCAGGGTCTCGAGGTAGGTATTATCTTCCCATTTCCCGGCCTGCCTTAGCAGTTCCCATTTCTCCTCTCCCAGACGCTCTTTCATCCCTTTGTCAGATACGCTGTCGTTTATCGTGGGGTAATCTTCGAAGAACTTCAGAGCCTTTTTCATGGACAGGATCTTGAAGAGCTTCTTGTAAACTGCCCCGTAGCTTTCAGTTAAGGCGATATGCAGCCGGTTGAGGTAGCCGTTGAGATCCTTCACCAATTTTCTTCTCGTCCTGGTCAACTTGGCCAGCCATTGTTGCTTGTCGGTGATCGCAACCTTGGGCAGATTCGGGATCAGGAGAAGCGCTTTAGCCAAGCTTTCGGCGTCCTTCCGGTCACTGTGCTCCTCACTGTAAAGTCCTGACAGCTTCTTGGAAAGATGCGGATTGACCTCTCGGATGTCGTATCCTTTCTTCAGTAGGTCGTAGATGAATAGCTTTCCGTAGCTCCCGTAGGATTCAATCGCGATCTGGGTTGTGTGAGGGTTGGTTGACTTGACGATTTCCGCTGTGATAGAAGGGGCGAGAGGGAGTTTTAAAAACTTCGTCTCTTGGTTGGGGGCGAGGATGGCCAGTTGAAGGAACTCTCTGCAAGGATCGATTCCGACAACCGTCCTCCCCCCGTTTGATTCCTCCGATTCTTGTTGAATCATAAAGACCTCCTTGATGAATTTCTTTCCTGGCGGCAGTTGCGTGTTTAGGCACGTATTGGCTATATCCTATGGGCCATCCCAGGAAAGTTGAAGAGCAGGGCGGTAATTGTGACAGGTCCTTTTGAGGAAACGATGTCAAGACCTTACCCTGCCCTCCGAGATTGTATCAGGCAAGACAGAAATTAACACACGCACCCATGTCACAGAAATTGCTTAATCCCGCCTTCTGATAAACGGTGCTAAAAAGAACAATGCAATTTTCCCCATATGAAAGCGGTTTCCAGGGGAGCCCCGATAAATCTCTTTTTGGATTCGAAGTCCACCGCTCTACGCGCTGAACAACGGGCGCTTATTGATATCAACAGTTCCAAAAAGGGGAAAGGTAGAGGTCCTGTTCGAAGGGCCCCTTTATTGAAAATAATCAAGAGGATGGATTTAGAGGCACTCACTCCCCGAAGAATGCCCGTTTCTAGCTGATAAAGGCCTCTGTGGATGCGTTTCTTGGCCAAACGGCAGGGGGGTCGCTACTCCCTATCCACCCCCAGAGGTTATCGAGCTAAAAGGGCCTTTTTATTGCTTGGGGCCAATAGAACCTATCTCCTTATCTGAGGGGCTCTGGCTATCCTGTCAGCCCATGAGCATGGATAGCTGAATCCAAGACTCCCGCCTGTGGACGTGCCGGATATAAGGGGGTGGAGGGACTATGTATTTTTTAAGAAAGCCTAATGAACCATTTGTTCTAGCTGGAGAAATCGCCAAACTCGAGTGCCGCTACGTAAAATCCCTGGCATATTCGCCTGACGGGCGATTCATCCTGGCGGGGGGAGGCGGGATCAGCGTTTGGGATGACTACGCTCTGAGGAAGCGCTATTCCATCAACACCGCGGGAGAAACAATAAGCTGCGCAGATTTCTCTCCAGACAGCCGCTACTTCATATCAGGGGGTAGCGCTGGCTTTGTCCGGTTGTGGGATCTTGAAATGGGGAAGGAGATTCTCAAGTATGATCACGGATCCGGAGTAGATAGCGCGGCTTTTTCGCCAGACGGCTTATGCATTTTAACCGGCGGGGTAAGCTCTCGAACAGCGACCCTATGGCACACAGGAAGCGGGCAGATAATCCGTGAATTTAAAGGCCACGTATCCGGGATTAAGAACCTGGCTTTTTCTCCTTGCGGAAGATATTTCATATCTAGCGATCTTAGTTATATTCGAATGTGGGACATTCAGAGCGGCGATATTGTTCGAGCTTTTGTAGGACACAAGAACGATGTCCTTAGCGTGGCCTTTTCGTCTGACGGGCAAACGATCGCCTCCGGGAGCAAGGACAAAACAATCCGACTGTGGGATGTACAAGAGCGTCAACAGATAAATATTTTCGATGCTCACAAGGGTTCGGTTTGTAGTGTAGCGTTCTCCCCAGACGGCCGATACCTCCTATCCGGCGGCGACGACAATGCGGTTCAACTGAGGGACCTTAAATATCCCCATTTCCCTATCTTGTTTGAGGGGCACACAGGCCAAGTTGAGAGCGTAGCGTTCTCTCCGGATGGTCATTTTGCTATCTCTGGGAGTGAAGATGGGTCAGTCAGGCTTTGGTCATTGAGAAATCTAACCTTAGAAAAAGGCATAGGTGATAATTGGGTCAACTAAATTGAAAGTCAATATTAATATTCAACGCCCTTTTTAAATCCGGCAAGGATAATGAGTCGATCTGGGAAGCGTCCGGGCAACCGGCCTCCCTGAGGGTCTCACCCTCTGCCCTGCGCCCGTTGCTTCCCCGGCGGGCTTGCGATACAATTATGCCAAGATCAAGAAGGCGATTTTGTTCCGATATCTTAAGGATCGTAAAAGCTTCCCGGTTATTATATCGACGATCGCAATAATCTTCCTTATCATTGGGATTTTCCCAATCAAGGAATACAACTTTTATATCGCCCTTCGATGCGTCGTCTTTTTGGCTTCACTTTTCTTGTCATTCAAGATTAAACGGTCTTCTCCATACTATTGGGGCTTCCTGTTAATCGGGTTGCTTTTCAATCCAATCATTCCGTTCCATATCAATAAAGTTGCATGGGTATTCTTTGATTCCGCGGCGGCTGGCGTTTTCTTTTCCTTCTTACGCAATCATTTGCGTCCATCAAAGGGGGATCCGGATGAAGAAGTTCTTTGAATCTTTTTTCGGCATAATCTTGGTTATTATCATGATCTGGGGTGAATTTGGCGGACTTTATCATACTTACACCCGTCATCGCGATCAGTTCTGGCTTGCCGTTGTTGTCCCCCCAATTGCCTGGTATCGCGGCGTTGAAATGTTATGGCATAAAGAATATTCGGGAAAGCGATGGGAAAAGACACAAGCCAACGATGCACAGACGATTTATCAGCTGTTGAATGCTTCTGCCGTTGGAAGCCATTCCGATCAAGTAAAATTAGATGAAGAAATTGAAGCATTTTCAAACAAAGTGGGGAAATACCCAAAGAATAATCGGGCTATTATCAAAACAGTTTACGACGATATTTCCCAGTATCAATTGGCCCTATATGATGACGCTGACGAAATGTTTTCACGCTTCAAAGGTCTGGATTCGCTGGTATTTAATAAGTCTGATAAGACAAAAGAATTGGAACAGAAGCTTATTGGATATGGGCTGGGGGACTATATCAACTTCGCGAATAATTATGTATGGGAACCAATGGTCAAGATGCTAAAGGATAATATAAGCAAACAGCCATCAGAACGGGCAGCGGCGGATTATGTAGCCCGGTTTCAGTATGTCATTAAAGAAAGAAAAGCAGCTTCGTCCGTGATCATAACAACGGTATCAAGGAAGATATTCGAATAGGCAATAGGAATGATAAAAATGAAAACGAAAAAGGGAATTATCTGCTTCGGCAAAGGAGTCGTAATCTTCTTGGCAATGGCGTTCATAATTTCGATGCCCGCGATCTTCCCCCATTCCAGAAAGGTCGGACTGTTTCTTCAGGCAATCGGCGTAATCGCAAGCGCCGTCGTTGCCTTATTCGCAATTTGGGGCGAACGGATCAGGGCGCGCTTCTTCGGACCAAAGCTTGCCCTTTCCCTTTTCAAGCCAGAATGACCTGCCCCCTAACATTGTACCAGCCCTAGAGTGAACTTTCCGACCACGTGCGCCTCCGGCGCGGGCGGCCTATACCCCAGCGAGCTGTGCGGCCTG
>Ga0268280_1002330_pt1 | contig 11170 bp, 11 predicted proteins | sample saktaG_9_FD_190139 | JGI IMG/M metagenome (GOLD analysis project Ga0268280, IMG submission 190139) | Saline water microbial communities from Sakinaw Lake, British Columbia, Canada - sak_2011_5_24_40m | ecosystem: Environmental > Aquatic > Non-marine Saline and Alkaline > Saline ...
CGCCTTTTGCCTTTCTTTTATTCGTACCTCAGCGCCTCGGCCGGATCGATGCGGGAGGCGTGTCTTGAAGGATAAATCGTCGCGATCAGGCTTATTAACATGGTTGCGATCACAATCACAAGGACATCCGTGTAGTTGACCTGCGAGGGCAGGGCGTTGAGATAGTACACATCCCCGGGTAGTATCTTGAATCCAAAGGATTTTTCGATAAAGAGGGATATTTTCTCCAGGTTCAGGGCGACGGCGAGACCGCCGGCGCAGCCGAGAACAGTGCCCACGGCGCCGATGATGACGCCCTGCAGGACAAATATCTTCATGATGCTGTTTGAAGTCGCCCCCATGGATTTGAGTATGGCGATGTCCTTGTTCTTTTCCATGACGACCATGATGAGGGTTGAAATGATATTGAAAGCGGCGACGAGCACGATCAAAGTGAGAATGATGAACATGACCCGTTTTTCAAGTTTCAGGGCTGAGAAGAGGTTTTTGTTCATCTGCATCCAGTCCCTGACCCAGTAAGGGAATCCAAGTTTCCGCTCCACCTCTTTCGCGATCGCCCTCGCCTGGTAGATGTCGTCCACCTTGATCTCCAGGCCCGTCACGAGGCCCTTCAGGTTGAGGAAATCCTGGCTTTCCCTGAGAGAGGCATAAGCGAGCGATGAGTCGTACTCATAAAAACCTGAATCGAATATCCCAACGATAAGAAATCTTTTCATCCTCGGCATCATACCCATTGGAGTGGAAATTCCCATGGGGGAGACGATGTCGACGGTGTCGAAGAGAGAGAGCCCCAGATTTTTTGCCAGTTCCTTTCCCACCACGATTCCCGGAAGATTTGCGAGAGCCGGGGAGACCTTGAGAGTGCTCTGCCCCTTTTCAGAAAGGTAGTCCAGCCGTCCTTCCTCCATCTTTCCGAGGTTGATGACTTTGAGAGCGCTTTCGGGATCAAGGCCGCGCAGGACGACACCGCTCACCCTTTCCCCGCTTTTCAGCATGACCTGGCTGTAAATGAAGGGGGTGGACGCGACAACCCCCTTCACCGTCTTTACTTCTTCCCGGATCTTCTCATATTCCTTCATCGGTCCGGTGTATTTCATGAGCACGATATGAGAATTGATACCGAGGATCTTGTTTCTGAGCTCCGTTTCAAAACCGTTCATCACGCCGAGCACGATGATCAGGGCGGCAACACCGAGGAATATGCCTGCGATGGAGATGAAGGTGATGATGGACAGAAAGACCTGTTTTCTTTTTGCCCTGAGGTAGCGGAAGCTGATGAAAAGTTCATATCCCATACGTTTTTGACAAACCCTAAATCCTAAATTCTAAACCATTGAAAAATTCAAATCGAAAGATCAGGCCGTGCCATTTTTGAGTTTTGAAATTCGATGTTTCGATATGCGGGTAGGGGAGCCTTCAGGCTCCCAATGGCAGGGAGCGTAAACACTCTCCTGCCCTGTAACTTTGTCCCATCTTCTCAGCTTCCCAGCTTCTCATCTTCGATCTTTTCCCCGTCCGCTTCCTGTTCCTTGCCTGTCTTGCTCCTCATGTGGGGAAAGAGGATGACATCCCGAATCGAAGCGGAGTCCGTCAGAATCATGACAAGCCTGTCGATCCCGATACCTTCGCCTGCCGCGGGCGGCATCCCGTACTCCAGGGCGCGGATGTAATCTTCATCCATGCCGTGGGCCTCTTCGTCTCCCGCTTCACGCTCTTTGAGCTGAGTTGTGAAGCGCTCCCTCTGATCAACGGGGTCATTGAGCTCGGAGAAGGCGTTGGCGATCTCCTTGCCGTCGATGTAAAGCTCAAAGCGGTCTACGATGGAAGGATCGGACTCGTTTTTTCTCGCCAGGGGCGACACTTCTATGGGGTAACTCGTGATGAAGGTCGGTTGAATCAGGCGGCTCTCAACGAGTTCTTCAAAAACGGCCATCATCACCTTTCCCGGTGAGTCATCGTCATCCACCCCGAGTTTCAGGTCCTTCGCGAATTCAAGAAATTTTTTGCTGTTGTTCAGGGTGTCTTCGTCCACCCCGCCCCATTTCAGGATAGACTCCCTGACCGTCAGCCGCTGCCAGGGAGGTGTGAAGTCAAGTTCCCGGCCCTGATAGGGTATCTTCAAAGAACCGAAGAGTTCCCGGCAGATGCGGGTGATCAGTTCCTCCGTCAGGAGCATTAGGTCTTCATAGGTGGCATAGGCCTGGTAAAACTCCATCATGGTGAATTCCGGGTTGTGCTGGGTGGAAACCCCTTCGTTTCTGAAATTCCGGTTGATCTCGTAGACACGCTCCAGCCCCCCCACCAGGAGACGTTTGAGATAGAGCTCCGGAGCGATCCGCAGGTAGAAATCCATCCCCAGGGCGTTGTGGTACGTCACGAAAGGCCGCGCCGCCGCTCCCCCGGCCATGGGCTGCATCATGGGCGTCTCCACCTCGAGGAAGTCTCTCTCCTGCATGAATTTCCGGATCATTTCGATAATCCGGCTTCGCTTCACGAAGACATCGGCCACTTTCGGATTGACCGTGAGGTCGAGATAGCGTTGTCTGTATCTCAGCTCCGTATCGGTGAGCCCGTGCCATTTCTCCGGCATCGGATTCATTGCCTTTGAAAGAAGCCTTAATTGATCGGCATCGATCGTCAATTCGCCCGTCCTCGTCCTGAAAACCTTTCCGGCAGCAAAGACGATATCGCCGACGTCCAGTTTTTTGAAAAGGGAAAAGGCCTTTTCCCCGACCCGGTCTTTTCTTATAAATACCTGGATCCTCCCCGATCTGTCCTGAAGACTTATAAAGGCCCCCTTGCCGAAGTCCCGGACGGCCATCATCCTTCCGGCGAGAGAAAAACGATCCTGAACCTTGTCAAGGGCATCTTTATCCATATCGGCAAAGCGGGTCTGGACGGCCCGGGCCTTATCCTTTACTTCCACGTTGTTCGGATAAAGTTCAACGCCCTCGGCCTTCAGATTTTCTATTTTTTCTCTTCTGGTCTTGAAAAGTTCACTTTCTTTCATCATGGGTCCCGTTTCGGTTAAAATAAAGCTAATATGGCTATATTGTTTTTCTCATTTAGTCAAGAAAGAATTGTGATTTTCAAGAGAAATCAGAGAAATCCATTGACAAAAAACCTTCATGATAATAGCATCCTGTCACCACTTCAGGCATCAGGCATCAGACGTAGGCATCAGGAAAGGAAAGTATATCAAGACATGAAAGAGAATAAAAAATCCCTGATGCCCGACGCCCGACGCCCAGTGCCTGATTCCGTAGAGCGAACACTCATTACCGGTGGGGCCGGTTTCCTCGGCAGTCATCTCTGTGATCACTTCATCGCTCAAGGCCATGATGTGATCTGCATGGACAATCTGCTGACGGGGGATATGGACAACATTGCCCATCTCTTTGGAAGCGACCGTTTCTCCTTTATAAAACACGATGTGACGAACTATATCAACGTGGAGGGAAAGCTCGATAATATTCTTCATTTTGCCTCGCCGGCAAGTCCCATAGATTACATGAGACTGCCGATCCAGACTCTGAAAGTGGGGTCCCTGGGGACCCATAAGGCCCTCGGCCTGGCCAGGGAAAAGGGGGCCAGGTTTTTTCTCGCCTCCACCTCGGAGTGCTACGGGGATCCCCTGGAACACCCGCAGTCTGAAGATTACTGGGGAAATGTGAATCCCGTGGGACCCCGCGGCGTTTATGATGAAGCGAAGAGATTTGCCGAGGCCATGACGATGGCCTATCATCGCTACCATGGCCTTGATACGAGAATTGCAAGGATCTTCAATACTTATGGAACGAGGATGAGACTCGATGACGGCCGTGCGCTGCCGACCTTCATGAGGCAGGCGATCCGGGGAGAGGATCTGACCGTCTTTGGTGACGGTCTGCAGACACGGAGTTTCTGCTATGTGGATGATCTGGTGGAAGGCATCCGTCGCCTCCTCTATTCAGATGAGGTCTATCCCGTAAATCTCGGCAATCCCCGGGAGATGACGATACTCGATCTGGCTGAAAAGATTGCCGATTTATGCGGGGGCGGCAGAAAGATCCTTTTCAAGGACCTGCCGGTGGACGATCCAAAGGTAAGGCAGCCGGATATCACGAAAGCCAGGAAGATCCTGCGATGGGAACCAAAAGTAGAGCTGGAGGAGGGTCTGAAGCGGGTGTTTGAATATTTCAAAGGGAAAACCCGATGATATTGGTGACGGGAGGCGCGGGATATATCGGCTCACACATGGTGAAGCTGCTCGGCGAGAAAGGCCGTGACTCCATCACCTTCGACAACCTCTCCAAGGGCCACCGTGAGATGGTGACGTCGGGAAAGTTTATCGAGGGGGACCTTTCGGACAAAGATCTTCTCGTGGATATCTTCAGGGGCTATGATGTGAGAGCCGTCTTCCATTTTGCATCAGACGCTCTTGTGGGCGAGTCGGAAGAGGACCCACGCCGCTATTACAGAAATAACGTGGCCAACGGGATTCATCTGCTCGACGCCATGCTGGAGGCGGGAGTAAAAAGGATCGTTTTTTCCTCCAGTGCGGCGGTCTATGGAGAACCTGTCCGGATCCCGATGGATGAGGATCATCCGGCAGCGCCGGTCAATGTTTACGGCACTACGAAGCTCATCATGGAAAACATGATGAAGAAATACGCTGAGGTTTATGGACTTCGTTTCGCGTCGCTTCGCTATTTCAACGCGGCGGGCGCCGATCCCGACGGCCTTATAGGAGAGGACCATGATCCGGAAACGCATCTCATTCCCCTGGTTCTCGACGCGGCTCTCGGAAGACGGAAGGAGATCACCGTTTTCGGACACGATTACGACACGCCGGACGGGACCTGCATACGGGATTATATCCACGTGACAGACCTTGCCGAGGCTCACATCATCGCCCTCAGCCACCTGGAGAAAGAAAGCGGGTCCGCCATCTACAACCTGGGAAACGGCAGGGGCTTTTCCGTGCTGGATGTGATAAAAGCGGCGGAGAGGGTCACGGGGCGAACCATACCGGTCAGGGCGGGTGAGAGGAGAAAAGGCGACCCTGCCCGGCTCGTGGCAAGTTCTGAAAGAATTATGAGGGACTGGGGGTGGAAGCCCCGATATGCGGATCTTGATGTCATCGTCGAGACGGCCTGGAAATGGCACCGGAGGAGGTTCGGCTGAGAATGACGAAAAAAATCGTCAGCGGCAGGAGAGCAAAGGAGATCATTGAGAATTTTTCGAATGCCAGGGTTCTGGTGGTCGGGGATATGATGGTGGACCATTTCATATGGGGAAAAGTATCCAGGATCTCCCCCGAGGCGCCGGTCCCCGTTGTGGAGGTGAAGAGGGAGAGCTATCTTCTGGGCGGATCGGCCAATGTCCTTCATAACGTCATCGCCATGGGCGGAAAGGTTTTCGCCAGCGGCGTGATCGGAGATGATGCGCGGGGCGCCTGGCTGATCCGGGAATTGAAAAAAATGAAAGTTGAGACGGGCGGTATTGTCGAGGAGAAGGGAAGACCCACGACGGTGAAGACGAGGATTGTCGCCCACAACCAGCAGATGGTCCGTTATGACAGGGAGAGCAGGCAGCCGATCCGGACGGGAAGCATTCACAAAATTGTAAAATACATCGAAAAGATAAGGAATAACCTGGGTGCTGTCATCATATCGGACTACAATAAGGGGATGATTTCCGAAAAGCTCCTGAACGGAATCAGGGAGGCGACGGTCGGAAATGACATCATGATGTGCGTTGATCCAAAGCAGAGCGATTTCTCCCTTTATCACGGTTTTGACGTTATCACACCCAACCATCATGAAGCGCAGCAGGCGCTCGGGATCGAGGACATCAACGGCGACAGCGGCGATCCTATGCGGATTCTCAAGGCCGTCGGGGGTCTCCTGGATCGGTTTGAGTTGAAAGCGCTCCTGATCACGAGGGGCGAGGAGGGGATGAGCCTCTACGAAAAAGGCGGAACGGTGACCCACATCCCCGCTGTGGCCAGAGAAGTCTTCGATGTGACAGGCGCGGGGGATACAACCATCGGTGTCTTTTCCCTTTCCCTGGCTGCCGGGGCGTCGTTCAGGGAAGCCGCGTTTCTCGCCAACCAGGCGGCGGGAATCGCCGTGGGAAAGGTGGGCACGGCGACGGTTTCAAAAGAAGAACTCATGAGGACACTTTGAGCAAGCCGAAAGAGCCCAAGCCGGTGAAGCTGATCGCCGGCATCTTTTCGCCTCAGAGAAACCTCGTTGGAAAAGCGCTGGAATCGCTGTCGGAGGAGTACGGAAAACCTGATTTCATCAGCGAATTCCTGCCTTTTGATTACACGGACTATTATGGGTCGGAGATGGGATCACCTCTGGTTAGGCGGTTCGCATCCTTCGAAGAGCTGGTGAAGCCGGACGTCCTTCCGGACATCAAGATATTTACAAACGGCATTGAGGATCGCCTGTCGTCGCAGGGGAAAAGGCACGTGAACATAGACCCGGGCTACCTTTCCGAATTTCACCTGATCCTGGCTACGGGGAAGGGCTATGCCCATCGCCCCTACTTGCGGGACGGCATTTATGCCGATCTCACCCTGATATACAGGGACAAGGCCTTTCATCCCCTGGAGTGGACGTATCCGGATTACAGAGACAGGGTCATCATGGATATCCTGATGAAAATCAGGGAGAAATATGTTCTACAGGCGAAGAATTGGCTAAAGGCGAAAGGCTAAGGGCAAAGGGCGAAAGAAAATTTCCCGGGTAGGGGTGCCGGGAGGCATCAACAAACCAGAAACCAGATACTCGAAAATATAAATATCAATTTGAGACTAGAAACTTGAAACTTGAAATCGAGGTGCCATGATTAGAAGCATGACGGGGTACGGGAGGGCTGAGGCCCTTCTTGACGGCAGGAAATGGACGGTTGAGATCAAATCTCTGAATCACCGGTACACAGAGGTCTTCGTGCGCATGCCCGCCGCGCTGCTTGCGCTGGAGGGGGAAGTGAAGAGAAAGGTCGGAGAGAGACTGACCCGGGGAAGGATTGAAGTCGTTATTCGGATTGAATCCGAAGCGGCGCAGGATGGAGAGATGCGTTTTGATCTCAATCTTCCGCTGCTCCGCCATTACCATTCCCTGCTCCTTCAGTTGAAAGAGACCTTGAACCTCAAGGATGATATTTCTCTCGGCATGCTTGCCGGTCTCAAGGATGCCTTTATCGCGAAGGAAGCGGAAGTGGATCTGGATGGCGCCTGGAAGGGGATGGAAGCCGTCCTCGAAGAAGCCTTGAGCGCCCTGACGGAGATGCGAAAGAAAGAAGGAGAGATTATTCTCCGGGATATGGTGATGCGCTTGGATCTGATCAAGAGATGCCTGGATGTCATTGAGGGTCGGGCGCCGAAGGTTGTTGAAGAATATCACAGGAAACTCACGGAACGGGTGAAGGAACTCACCGGCGGGATTGAGATCGACGCGGCGAGGCTCAGCCAGGAAGTGGCGATTATGGCTGACAGGATGGACATCACGGAAGAAGTCGTCCGTTTCCGTAGTCACTTGAATCAACTGGATGAAATGCTGGCGGGCGATGAAGCGGCAGGCAGGAAAATCGACTTCCTGCTTCAGGAGGTGAATCGGGAAGTGAACACCATGGGCTCCAAGGGAAACGATGCCGAAATCTCGTGCCGGGTCGTGGAGATCAAGAGCGAACTTTCGAGGATGCGGGAACAGGTGCAGAACATAGAATAAGGGATTTTGAAAATGGAAAGCGCGATTTACATAGCGGTCTCGGCGCCGTCAGGCGCCGGCAAGACCTCCATATGCAAAGAGGTCTTGAAGATGTTTCCGGACATGCGCTATTCCGTATCCTATACGACGAGACCGCCCCGCTCCGGGGAATTGAATGGAAAAGATTACGTCTTCGTATCCGAAACCGAGTTCAGGGGCATGATCGATAAAGGGGAATTCGTGGAGTGGGCGGAAAATTACGGCTGCCTTTACGGGACATCCAGAAAGGTGATGAGGGATTTTCTCGCGCAGGGGCGCGATCTCCTTCTCGACGTGGATCCCCGCGGCGCGAGGGCTTTAAAAGAAAATTACCCGGGCGGAATCTTTGTCTTTGTTCTTCCTCCATCCCCGGAGGTTTTGAGAGAACGTCTGAAGGGACGGGGCTCTGAGCCCGACAGCGTCGTGAAAAAACGCCTTGAAAAGTCCATGGATGAGATTAAAGAAGTTTTCTGGTATGATTATGTTATATTTAATAAACGGATCGACGAGGCCGCTGGCCGTTTGAGGTCTGTTTACCTGGCGGAAAAGAGCAGAAGGGAACGCCAGATGAACAGAATCAATCAATACATGGAATAAAATAAAATATCATTTTTGGAGGTTTCAGGAATATGGCACGTATTACCGTTGAAGATTGTTTGAGAGAAACAAGAAACAGGTTTGCCCTTGTCCTGCTCGCGGCGCAGAGGACGAGGCAGCAGCTCAAGGGATCAAAGACTCTTGTGGACGGCGATAACCGCGAGATCGTGATGGCCCTCCGGGAAATCGCCGCTGGAAAGGTGAGGTACGCTCATCCTGAGTATCTCGTCGCCGTGGAAGAGGATCGCAGAGCGATAGAGGATTACACGGAATTTGTCGGCGAGGAAGAGGACATTGAATGAGGAAGCAAGGGGCCGGCTGATTCTGGCCCTTGATGTCGGAGGGGATATCGGCGAGGCTCTGGAATGGACAGGGCGGCTGAAAGATCATGTGGGGATGTTCAAGATCGGAAAGGAGGCTTTCACTTCATTCGGGCCGGACATCGTCCGCAGGGTTGGGGAAAAAGGAGGAAAGGTCTTTCTCGACCTCAAATTCCACGACATACCCAACACCGTTGCGCGGGCCGCTGAGGCCGCGACGAAGCTGGGTGTATCCATGTTCAACGTCCACGCCTTGGGCGGACGAAAAATGATGGAAGAGGCCGTGCGCTCGGCGGGTGATGCGTCTCGGCGTTTCGGATTGCCCATGCCGGTTGTTCTGGCCGTGACGGTCCTGACAAGCTTAGGGGACGATGATATGGCGGACATGGGGTTCAGCGAATCCTCCGCTCGCCGTGTGGCCGTCCGCCTGGCAAGACTGGCGAAAGATTCCGGTGTTTCCGGTGTCGTTGCTTCGGCCCGGGAGGTCCCGGCCATTCGGGAGGCCTGCGGCGAAGATTTCATCATCGTGACACCAGGCATACGGGTGGAAAACAGCGTCGCCGGGGATGATCAGAAAAGAGTCCTGACCCCGGAAGAAGCCGTCCGTGGAGGCGCGGATTTTCTTGTCGTGGGGAGACCCATCACAACAGCCGTTGACCCTGTTGCGGCGGCCGATGAGGTGGTCAGGGCCATCGCTAGGGGAATGGTGGCCAGGAGGGGCTGAAGACCTTTTGCCCTTAGCCCTTAGCCCAGGTTTTTTATGGCTATAATCTACGGCATCAATCCCGTGTGTGAGGCTCTTGAGAGCGGAGCGGGCGGGATTCGAAAGGTGATTGTCGCGAGGGGCAGGGGCGGAGAAAATCTGAGCAGACTGCTGAAACTGGCAGAGCAGAAAAAGATCGAGGTCGAATTCCGGGAGAGAGAGTATCTGGATCGGCTGACAGGAAGGGCCGCCCATCAGGGTGTTCTCTGTTTCATCCCTGAGTTTTCCTATGCCGGCGTGGAGGATGTCATTGAACATCGCCTGGCGCCATTCAGGGACAGCCTGGTTCTTATTCTTGATTCCGTGACCGACCCCCAGAACCTGGGAACCCTGATCCGGTCCGCCCACTGTTTCGGTGTGAACGGCGTCATCATACCGGAAAACCGCGCGGCTTCTGTAAACCCTGCTGCGGTGAAGGCCTCCGCGGGGGCGACACAGCGAACCCTGATTGCCCGGGTCGTCAACATCGCCGCCGCGATCGATACTCTGAAGGAGAAGGGGTTCTGGATCTACGGGGCGGAAGCTGAAGCCGGCGAAGATATCCGTCGCGTGAATTACCAGGGTCATGTGGCGCTTGTCATGGGAAGCGAGGGAAAGGGGCTCAGACCCCTGGTGAAAAAGAAATGTGATTTTTTAATTTCCATTCCCATGGGTGGAAAAATAAATTCTCTGAACGTATCGGTGGCGACCGGGGTCATCCTCTTTGATGTCTTCACAAAGAGGATGACGAGCGCAAAGTCCTGACAGGTCTTTGCGAAAAGCATTTGAACATTTCATATTCCCAGGAGTTTAAAATGCCGACTTTTTTATGGGAAGGACAAACCACCAAGGGCGAGGTGAAAAAGGGGGAGCAGGAGGCTCCGGACGATGCGACCCTGCGCGGCCAGCTTCGCCGCCGCGGCCTCAGGAACGTCGAGATCAAGAAGAAACCGGTAGACCTCTTTGAGAATATCCCCTTCCTTCAGCAGAGGGTGAAGGAAAAGGATGTGGTCATTTTTGCCCGCCAGTTCGCTACCATGATCAACGCCGGGCTCCCCATTGTTCAGTGCCTCGAAATGCTTGGCTCTCAGGAACAGAATAAGACCTTTGCCAAGGTCATCCAGAAAATCAAGGAGGACATTGAAGGCGGGTCGACTCTTTCAGAATCCCTGAAAAAATACCCGAGGATTTTTGACGACCTCTTCGTGAACCTGATCGCCGCAGGGGAAGCCGGCGGTATTCTGGACACGATTTTGCAGCGGCTTTCCGCCTACATGGAGAAGGCGATGAAATTGAAAAGCAGGGTCAAGGGGGCCATGACATACCCGGTAAGCGTCCTCGTGATTTCATTCGCCGTGGTCACCCTGCTGCTGCTCAAGGTCATTCCCGTCTTCCAGAAGATGTTCGAGGGCATGGGGAAGGCCCTTCCCGCACCGACCCAGTTCGTTGTCGACGCCAGCCAGTTCATGCAGGACTATTTTCTTTACATGATGGGTGCCCTGATTCTGCTGATCATCGGGTTTGTCCGGTTTTACCGGACGCAGAACGGAAGGATGCTGGTGGACCGCCTGATTCTCAAGTCGCCTATTTTCGGTCCCCTCCTGAAAAAGGTTGCCGTGGCAAAATTCTCGCGAACCCTGTCCACGATGATGTCAAGCGGCGTTCCCATCATCGAAGGCCTTGATATCGTCAGCAAGACAGCGGGAAACAAGGTCATAGAAGAAGCCCTTCAGAAGACCAAGAGGAGCATCAGTGAGGGAAAGACCATTTCG
>Ga0268280_1002332_pt1 | contig 11168 bp, 8 predicted proteins | sample saktaG_9_FD_190139 | JGI IMG/M metagenome (GOLD analysis project Ga0268280, IMG submission 190139) | Saline water microbial communities from Sakinaw Lake, British Columbia, Canada - sak_2011_5_24_40m | ecosystem: Environmental > Aquatic > Non-marine Saline and Alkaline > Saline ...
AGAAGAGGCCCTTATCGAAGCCTGCAAGAAATGCTTCGCATCCCTCTTCACCGACCGGGCCATCTCGTACCGGGTGGATAAAGGATTTGACCACCTCTCCATCGCTCTCTCCATCGGTGTGCAGAAAATGGTGCGTTCGGACATGGCGTCTTCTGGCGTCATCTTCTCGATTGATACGGAGTCCGGATTCCGGGATGCCGTTCTGATCACCGCTTCTTACGGTCTCGGCGAACTCGTCGTGCAGGGCACGGTGAATCCCGATGAGTTTTTTGTCTTCAAACCCACCCTGCGGAAAGGTTTCCGGCCCATCCTGCAAAAGAAACTTGGCACCAAGGAAATCAAGATGATTTATGCAACAGACAAGGGCGGTGAGTCCACGGTCATCGTACCGGTTCCTGCCCATGACAGGAAAAGGTTTTGCATCTCCGAAGACGAGATCCTGAAACTTTCCCAGTGGACCATGATCATCGAAGATCACTACTCCGAAAAGGCCGGTTTCTTCAAACCCATGGACATCGAATGGGGAAAGGACGGCGGCACGGGAGAGCTTTTCATCCTCCAGGCGAGGCCGGAAACGGTTCAGTCTCAGAAGGACGTAAACGTTCTTGAGAGTTATGCGCTCCTGGAAAAGAAGACCCCCCTGGCCACGGGAACGGCCGTGGGATCCAAAATCGGGGCCGGCCCGGTCAATATCATTGAGAGCGTCGACCAGATCAAGGACTTTAAGAAAGGGGAAGCTCTGGTCACTGATATGACAGATCCCGATTGGGAACCGATCATGAAAATCGCGGCCGCCATCGTCACCAATAAGGGCGGCCGCACTTGCCACGCCGCCATCGTGAGCCGGGAACTGGGTGTGCCCTGTATCGTCGGCACGGGGGACGGAACGGAGAGATTAAAAGATTCCAGAGAAGCAACGGTTTCATGCGCGGAAGGAGAAGTGGGGAATGTCTACGACGGCATCCTCAAGTTCGATATACAGAGAGTCAATTTGCAGAATGTGTCAAGACCGAAGACCAATATCATGATGAATGTGGGAAACCCGGATCTTGCCTTCAATAACGCCTCCATCCCCAATGATGGCGTCGGACTGGCGCGGCTGGAGTTCATCATCAACAACATCCGGCTCCACCCCATGGCTCTGATCCAGTTTGACAAGGTGACGGATCCCAAGGTCCGCGAGGAAATTGAAGCCCTCACCCAAGGCTACGACAACAAGAGTGACTGCTTTGTGGACAAACTAGCGCAGGGTGTCGCCAAAATCGGGGCGGCCTTTTATCCCAACGACGTCATTGTCCGGATGAGCGACTTCAAGAGCAACGAATACGCGAACCTCATCGGCGGCTCCTTCTTTGAACCCCACGAAGAAAACCCCATGATCGGATGGCGCGGGGCGTCACGTTATTATGACGAGAAGTACCGTGACGGCTTCGCCCTAGAGTGCAAGGCCATGATCAAGGTTCGCGAAGAAATGGGCCTCACCAATGTGAAGCTCATGATTCCCTTCTGCCGGACCGTGGAAGAGGGCAAACGGGTCGTCGAGGTCATGAAACAGAACGGGCTCGTGCAGGGCGAAAACGGCCTCGAAATTTACATGATGGTCGAAATTCCAAGCAATGTGATTCTCATAGAAGAATTCGGCAAGGTCTTCGACGGATTCTCCATCGGATCCAACGACCTCACTCAGTTGACTCTGGGTCTCGACAGGGATTCCGCCCAAGTTGCCCACATCTTCGACGAAAGGAACCCGGCGGTCCTCGATCTTGTGGCACTGGCGATCAAAAAGGCCCGCAAGATGAAGAAGAAGATAGGCATCTGCGGGCAGGCGCCGAGCGATTACCCCGAATTCGCCAGATTTATTGTGAAGTGCGGGATCGACAGCATGTCCCTGAACTCTGATACGGTGATCAAAACCACTCTGGACATTCTGAACACGGAAAAGGAGCTTGGAATCAAGCCTCCGAAACGCGCCAGGAAGAAATAACCTCTTGTCATATTTTTGCGTCGTCGTGACAGGGCGGAGGAAGACCGAAGCGGAAATCCGCTTTTCATGAAACAATAAAAAAACCGGGGAGAGGCAGGATCTGTCCCCGGTTTTTTTATTGAGCGGTTTTCAGCAGCTTGTCCTCAGACAACCTTCCCGAACGTTCTGTTCCTGTCTTATTTAACGCACATTTGTTTTCCCTGGTAGGTCGTGTACGAATAGCCCGGGTTGCACTTGAGGCAGTACTGTTTCCCCTGGTAGGTCGTGTACGAGTAGCCCGGGTTGCACTTGAGGCAGTACTGTTTCCCCTGGTAAGAGGTCAACGCATACCCCGGGTTGCATCTGTTCTTTGAGGGGTTCTGAACGGACGGGTTCTGAACAGAAGGATTCTGAACCGAGGGGTTCTGAACAGAAGGATTCTGAACGGAAACAGCAAGAGCGGACCCGCAAAAAGCAAGCAGGAACAAAAACGTCTGGATGATCACTAAAAGCCGCATGGCAAAACTCCTTTTCATATACATCCTCCCTTTGCTTGTAGTGGTTTCATTTTTATTCAATCGCAACATCCCTGTCAATGAAATTGTTACGGTGATCGGATTTCAATTCCCCAATAGTAGTGCTTGAGGATGTCGAGGCAGGAGAATCCCCGACGGGCCATTTCATAAGCCCCCCATTGACTGAGACCGACCCCATGGCCGTACCCCTTTCCATCAAATCTGATCCTGTCTCCTTCTTTCGTCAGCACAAAGAGAGTGCTTTTGAGCGATTGGGGGTTCACTCGGAGCCTGAAATCGTTGGATCGGAAAACAGCCTCACCGCCGCTGTGGACGACTTTAAGTTTCACGATCCTGCCCGACGGACTAACTTCAACAGGGACAAGGTCATGGATCTCGCCCACTCGGATTCCGCTCTTGGCAAGGGTTTTCGACAGATCGCCCGGTGCGAGAGAAAGCGTCCACCGATGGCCGGATGCGTTCATGCTGTATTCGTCCCGAATCCCCTTGAGATACGGGATATCCGCTGTCCAGACGTTTTTTGCGTCCTCCGTGGCTCCGCCGCTGTTTGAATGGTAATAGGCAAGGATCCGTTTACCATTATGATAAAGGACCTGTCCTCTCGTGTCATCCACAGCGCGGATGGCGCTCTCGGTCTCCGCATCAAACCCTCCATAGACCTGGGACATCGTCGTGGCCGAGACGTCAAATTCGCTCTCCCTGTTTTTCTCTTTTTGATAAAGGGCGAAGGTCCTTGCCACAACGGCCTGTGCCTTCAAAGCCTCCAGCGGCCAGCTGGGGGACATCTCCCTGGGAACAACCCCATAGAGATACCCTTCGAGATTCACGATATTGATGACATCCATTCCTTTTGTTTTGCTCTTGACGACCCTGATCTCTCCCCTGTACCTTTTTCCATCTGCCTTCAGCTTCCCATTCATAGAAGGAGTAAGGACAAAGCCGCCACCGTCCAACGTCTCACCGTTGATGGTTATCATATCCCCGGCAGCTCCAACCTCCAGAACGCCTCCCTCTATTTTTTTCAGGATCTTTTCTCCCGAAAGATTTTTCACATCCACGGATGAAGGGGCGTCGATGATTAGTTCCTTTGCGGAGGCCTTGATCAAAACCCGGATCCTCTCCCCCTCTAAAATCGCGGGGGTTGCACGCTTTTCCTTTTTTGCAAGAGCCGGCGGCGCCTCTCTCCGGCAGGCTTCCATCATGTATTCGGCTGTTTCTTTTCTTGCCCCTCCGGGATCGTTCTTCAGATATGTTCGAAACTGGGTCAAGGCATCCCTGTATCTGCCTCTCTCATAAAAAATCATTCCGGAATTGAACCAGGCATTGGCTGCGAAAGGGCTCCCCGAATATTTTGTCTTGACGAGATAATAATACTTCAGGGCGGTATCGTAGTCGTCGAGAAAATAACTGTAAATATCCCCTATCATGAAGAGCGCTCTGGCTCGGATCCCATACTCTTCAGAACGATCCGCCATATCCTGATAGTCGCTGATCGCTTCGAGATAGAGCCCGTTCTTGAGGTAGGTCTCTGCTCTCTGGAAGGCATGATCCGTTTCGTCACCAGGGCTGCTCGAGGCGGGAAGAAAAACAAAAAGGGAAGCCAGGAAAAGGAAAACAATGACGTTTCTTGCCATAATGAATCGAGTTTCACGCTGAAATCTTTGGGTGTTGGAGCAGACGGTAAGCCGAGTTCTGTTCCCCCCACCGGTCACCCGGAAGGAGGCGATGATCATTCCTCTGGGACATCAGTTGCCTGACGCCTCAAGCGACACTACCCGAGGACATCGGGCGGGCCACCCTCAAAGGTCCTCCTATTTGGTCTTGCTCCGGATGGGGTTTACCAGGCTTTCCCGGTCACCCGGGAAACGGTGAGCTCTTACCTCGCCTTTTCACCCTTACCGGCTGCAGTCAAGACCGCAGAGTTCAGAGTTTCAACAAAAGACCCTTGCTGTGAGCAAGCCGGCGGTATTTTTTCTGTGGCACTTTCCTTAGGGTCACCCCCAGTCGCCGTTAGCGACCATCCTGCCCTGCGGAGCTCGGACTTTCCTCCCGTCCACGGCCGAAACCGGGACCAGCGATCATCTCGTCTACTCCAACATCTAATAATAAATAGTCGTCCGTGAATAGTAGAGAGAAACAATCTATTACTGCTCACTGTCCACTATTCACTCATAAAGTGTTCATCGATGGATTCATTGGCCAGTTGATCGGCCATTTTGTTATGGCTTCTATCAATGTGAGCGATCTTATATTCGTGCAGTAATGATAACAGATTTCTAACCTTAATGATATACTTCAATAGATTTTTGCTCTTTATTCGGTAGGTCCCGTTGATCTGGTTGACCACCAGTTCAGAGTCGAGAAAGATATCAAGCCGGTTGTAGCCGCGCCGGACCGCTTCTTCCAGACCCATAATGAGGGCCTGATATTCCGCTTCATTATTTGTACAGTGTCCGACGTACTTTTTCAAGGCGCCTACGATATTCCCGCTCTCATCTTTGAAAACGGAACCGGCACCGCCAAAACCGGGATTTCCTCGACAGGCCCCGTCCGTATAAAGCCTGTACCGGGCATCAGACATTTTTCCCCCTGTCATCCCAGTAGATGATCCTGCTGCAGAAGGGACATTGCATGATATCATCGGATCTCTGCAATTCGTTATACATCTGGGGAGGAATATTCATGTGGCACGCCTCGCAGACACCCTTCCATACAGGCACGACGGCGCGGCCATTGCTGTGATTTTTTATTCTATCGTATTTTTTTAGAATCTCCGCATGGATTCTTTCCCTCAGCCCTGCCTGTTCGCGAATGAGTCGTGATATCTCCGAATCCATGAGGCCGACCTCCCCTTCAAGTCCCTTTTTTTCCTTTTTGTAACTTGAGTTGAAGGTTTCAAATTCCAGTTCTTTCCCCTTCAATCCGCTTCTGGCAGAATCTATCTCCTCCAGCTTTAAAATAATCTCGTCTTCGATTTCACTATTTTTCTTTACGATTACATCGATCTCTTTGAGCATTGCCTGATATTCCTTGTTCGTCTTCACCTCCAGGAGGCGCTCCTTCGTTTTTTTTAAATGATCCATCCCTTTTTTTAGGCTCTCCTCCTTCGCGCGGTGGGCTTTGATCAGTTCTTCCAGACGTTGTTTTTCTCCTTCCATTTCTTCTGCGGAGGTGCGGAACGTCTCGTCGAGCCGACTGATCTTGTTCGGCAGTTCTCTCTTCCTGATGCCTGTCCTCGCAAGCTCCGTATCGATTCTTTGCAACGAAATTAACAGCAATAAATCCTCTCTCAACAATCTGCCCCTTTCACATATTTATCATCGAAATTATGGTAAAAAAAAATGCACCTGATACTGGTGCATTTTCTCGCTCCTGTCACCCTGACGGGGTTCCTGATTGTGCTGAGTGATTCATCATATACATGGGAATAATCAGGGCCTCCCTTTTCACTATCAATGGTGGGCCCACCTGGGTTCGAACCAGGGACCTACCGGTTATGAGCCGGTGGCTCTTCCAATTGAGCTATGGGCCCGCTGATATCCGTCCACGGCCCCCGCCATGGCTTCGGAAAAAGATTTAGATAATCTCATTCGTCTCTTTTGTCAAGGATTTTTGAAAATCCTTATTTCACGACTATCTTCAATTCTCTTCGCCTTGATGGATTTCTCAACCGTTTCAACGCATTGGCTTCTATCTGCTTTGTCCTTTCAACCGTGACGCCAAGATCGTCGATACTTTCTTCCCCATAATCGGATCTCTCACCAATGCCAAATCTCATCCTTAGAACTTTCTCTTCGCGGGGGGTCAGTGTGGACAGAATCTTTCTGGTCTGCTTTGCCAGATCCATGCTGATGGCCGCATCGGAGGGCGACATGATCTTCTTATCCTCGATAAAATCGCCGAGATGGCTGTCTTCTTCCTCCCCAATGGGAGTTTCGAGGGAGATGGGTTCCTTGGCAATTCGCAAGACCTTCCTCACCTTCTCCAAAGGAAATTCCATCTTTTCAGCAATCTCCTCCGGACTCGGTTCCCTGCCCAACTCCTGAACGAGATAGCGCGATGTTCTGATGAGTTTGTTGATCGTCTCAATCATGTGAACGGGTATCCTGATGGTCCTCGCCTGGTCAGCAATGGCACGGGTAATCGCCTGCCGGATCCACCAGGTCGCGTATGTGGAAAACTTGTAGCCCCGCTGGTATTCAAACTTATCGACGGCTTTCATGAGTCCGATATTTCCTTCCTGAATAAGATCCAGAAACTGCAGACCCCTGTTGGTGTATTTTTTGGCAATACTGACCACCAGCCGGAGGTTCGCCTCGATAAGCTTTTTCTTGGCTTCATTGGCCTTTTCCTCTCCGGCCCCTATCCGGATAACCACCTCCTTGAGGGCTTGTGCCGGGAGACCAATCTCTGCCGTGACCTTCTTGACGATCTTACGGGTATCTTTGACCGCGGCCTCACATTCTTTAAGCCTTTTGATGGATACCTTGGCTTCCCTGGCGATCTTCCCTGCTTTCGCAGGGTTTCGTTTCATATTCGAAAAAGTCTGCTCCATTTCCTTAACGGTCATGCCGGTCAATTTCTTACATCGTCCAACCACATTCTCGGATCTGTTGATTTCGAAGGCGGCATGCTTGAGTCTGAGCACCATCCGGTTGATCTGTTTTTTGCTGAATTTGATTTCTCTTGACAGTTCGACGATCTTTGCCGTGTTCTTCGCCAGTTCCAGTCTTGCTTTTTTTCGTTCCGCCTCCAGAACGAGCTTGTCATTGATCTTCTTCCTGTACTGGTCGTTTTTTCTTTCGATCCTGGCAATCTTGTCAATGAGTTCGAGCACCCTGTCCCGGTGCATGTCCTCTTCCACAAATCCGTCATCGTCTTCAAGATTGTCGACGACGTTCTTGATGCGGATGTCCTCGCTCCGGAGCTTTTTAGCGATATCCACAACATCCTTCACGGAAACCGCCACGCCAAAAACGGATTCCATGACTTCCCTCTCGCCCTCCTCAATTTTTTTGGCGATTTCGATCTCTCCCTCACGGTTCAGCAGGGATACAACCCCCATTTCACGCAGATACATTTTGACGGGATCGCCTGTCTTGCCGGCCGTCGTGAGAAGGGCCGTCAATTCCTCCTCTTCCTCCTTGACTTCGCCAATGTCTTCTGCGGTTTTCTTCAGGACAATCTTTTCTCCCTTATCCGTATCAATAATATCAATATTCTTCTCTCCGAAGAGCATGATGATGTCATCGATCTCCTCCGGAGACGTTACATCGGACGGCAGAATATCATTTACGTCGTCGTATGTTAAAAATCCTTTCTCCTCACCCAGGGATATAAGCTTTTTCACCTCATCCGAATGCATTCCTTTTCGCATATTATTTCTCCCTGATCATTGATGATAATTCTTTCTCTTCCCTCATCAGCTTTTCTTTTTCGACCAATATCCGCTTGCAACCGTTTTCATCCCTCATTTCCTGTGCCTGAATCAGTTCTTTCTTCAGTGCCTTGTGCCGTTCTTTGAACCACCTGATTTTCATTTTCCGGATCGTATCGGTGAAGACCCGTTCGGCAATCCCCGCTTCAAAAGGGGGCCCCGACACAGCCAGCTTCAGCAAATTCCCCTTCAAGGCGTCATCCTCAAGACCGTCCACCACGTCTGCAACGGTTATTTTCCCATTCCTTTCAATGCCTTCCGTCAGAGTTCTCGCAAGCATCCTCAGATCCTCGCTCATGAGATAATCGAATGCTTTTTCTTTCTTGACAAGGGGAAACCATTCCGGATGTTCTATCAGCAGGTAGAGAAAACTCAACTCTACGGCGTCAACCTTCCGGGCATCCCTCCCAAACGACATATCCTCTTTCCCCGTCTTCCGGGACTTCGACAGGGCCTTGCGCACTTCTGTTTTAAGAAGCTCCTGGTCAATCCCCAGCCTTTCGGATACTCTCTTTATAAATTCATTTCTTTGAATAGGGTCTTCTATAGTGATGATGAAACGGATCGCATTCCCGGCCGCGTCCAGGTTGTCTACCAGGCCGCCTTTCCTGCCCATGACATGATCGATATAATAATCCACAATAGACTGGGCGCGGGAGATCAGGTCTTCGAGGGCATCTTTCCCGAATTTCATAATAAAGGAATCGGGGTCGTCCTTTTCCGGGAGGATGACAACCCGGGCGTGCATCTTCTCCTCAACGAACAGGCGCATACCGCGCTCGACGGCGTTTCGTCCCCCTTCATCAGGATCAAACAGAACCACGACTGTTTTCGTATAGCGCCGCAACAAGTCTAAATGATCTCTCGTCAGGGCTGTGCCGAGGGTGGCCACGGCATTTCGAACACCTGCGTTCCAGAGCTGGAGGAAATCAAAGTATCCTTCCACAAGGATGGCTTCATTTTTCCTTCGTATTTCCTCTTTCGCCCTGCTGAGACCGTAAAGGTTCTTGCCTTTGATGTATACGGGAGACTCGGGAGAGTTGAGATACTTGGGCATCTCATCCCCCAGAGATCTTCCTCCGAAGGCGATTACATTTCCGTTTACGCTCTCTATGGGAAAGATCAGTCTCCCCCTGAACCTGTCATAAAAATCCTCCTCACCCTTTTGGATTAAGAGGCCGGCTTTTTCAAGGAGTTTCTGGGGTACCTTTTTCTTTTCAAAAAAACCCCTGAGATTGCGCCATCCATCATAAGCATAGCCGAGACGAAAGGTCTTTATGACCTCCTCCCGTATCATCCTTTTCCCGAGATAAACTCTGGCTTCCCTCCCGGCTTCCGCATAAAGATTACCGGCAAAGTAATCGGCGGCGAGTTGGTTGACCCTGTGAATCTCCTCCCGCAGGCTCTTCTTCTCCCGATCTTCGCTTTCTCTGTATTCCCTTGAAAGAACGATCCCGAGCTTTCCTGCCAGATGCCTCAAGGCCTCGGGAAAGGTCATGTTATTGATCTTCATCAAAAAGGCGAGAACATCACCCCCCTCACCGCAGCCGAAGCAATAAAAGATCTGCTTATCCACATTTACACTGAACGAGGGAGTTTTTTCCTTATGAAAAGGGCAGAGGCCTGTGTAATTGATTCCGCTTTTCCGGAGAGTAACGTATTCCGAGACAACGTCAACGATGTTCGCTCGTCTTTTAATTTCGTCCACATCGGGACGGACAGAAGCCATCAAGATGATTCCCTTTCAGCAAATCTGACAGGATGAACGCTTCCGCACAACAACATCAAGAAAATATTTTTCAGAAAGGGCTGACGTGTAAAAATGCTGAGATAAGTCCCTCATCAAGGGAATTGGAAAATCCTCTGACACATTTGAAAAAGCGAATGGTTATAACAACGACCCGCAACTCTCTTCCGATATCTTGCGGCGGTCCGTTAAACGTCTGGTATGGGTTTCCCGCCTCAGGAGGATAATTTCTTTTTCACCAGTTCGCTGACAAGTTTTCCATCAGCCTTGCCGGTTACTTTCGGCATCAGGACCTTCATGACTTTTCCCATATCCTTGACTCCGGTTGCCCCGACCTCGGCGATTGCCTTTCCGATCTCTTCCTCCACGTCTTTTTCCGTCATTTGCTCCGGCATGAACCCCTGAATGATTCCAAGTTCCGCTTCTTCCTTCTCCACCAAGTCCGTCCTGCCGCCCTTCTTGAACTGATCGATGGAATCATTGCGCTGCTTCGCAAGGGACGAAAGGAGCTGAAGCATCTCCGTCTCGTTAAGTTCCCTTTTCAGATCAATCTCTTTATTATGCATGGCCGTTTTAATCATGCGGAGCGCCGATAGTTTTAACTTGTCTTTAGCCTTTGCAGCCAGGATCATCTCGCTTTCAATTTTTTTCTTGATGCTCATGATAGCCGCTACCTCTTCGATCCGTAAATCGTTATAAAAAATGGTTGAATGATCTTTAATTATTAATCCTTCATGTTATATGAAAAAAATATCTTTTGTCAACCAAATTTTACCCCATACCGTCCGCAAGTTTCCTGCCCCCGAGGACATGGACGTGAAGGTGAAAGACAACCTGCCCCCCTTCCCTGTTGCAATTGATCACAACTCGAAATCCTTTCTCATCCACACCCTTTATCCTGGCTACTTCATTGGCGGCAAGTAAAAGTGCTTCGGAGAGATCCTGCTGACCGGGCTTCAGATCAAGGAGCGTGGCCACGTGCTCTTTCGGAATGATGATCACGTGAACGGGTGCCGCAGGATGAATGTCATCGAAGGCCAGTACCCTGTCATTCTCATAGACCTTGCCGCACGGTATTTCACCCCTTGCGATCCTGCAGAAAATACAATTTTCCATAGCCCTATCTCCTTTCCTGTCCGCTGTCGGCTATCCGTTATGCGCTTTCAGCCTTCCTGCCTTTATTGCGTCTTCCAGCCGCAAAGCCCCCGAGTAAAGGGCCTTCCCCACAATCACGCCCATAACACCATATTTTTCGATGGTCTTTAATTTCTCTATATCACGAACATCCGACACACCGCCGGAGGCAATAACCGGTATCCTGATGGATCGCGCAAGTGCCCCTGTCGCCTCCACATTGACACCTTCTTCCATGCCATCCCTCCCGATATCGGTATAGACGATAGCTGAAAAGCCAGCCCCCTCATAGCTTCTCGCAATTTCCACAACCGACCGACCTGTTTCCTCGGTCCAGGCTTCGACGGCCGC
>Ga0268280_1002333_pt1 | contig 11168 bp, 9 predicted proteins | sample saktaG_9_FD_190139 | JGI IMG/M metagenome (GOLD analysis project Ga0268280, IMG submission 190139) | Saline water microbial communities from Sakinaw Lake, British Columbia, Canada - sak_2011_5_24_40m | ecosystem: Environmental > Aquatic > Non-marine Saline and Alkaline > Saline ...
GATGGGATCCAGGCCGTATTCTTCGCCGAACGAGGACAAAACGGCCTGCGCGCAGTTGAAGCCCTTCCTGAAAGTGGCGCTGGCGATCTCAGATCTGCTCATTACGATACCTCCTCGTGTTATCCCGTTTTTACGCTATCAACCTGCATCTATATGAATCGATAACCGGCCTTCATTTTGAGTTTAAGTACACCGTTTCTATTCTTTCTTATCGCCGGTCCCGCAGCAGCTAGCCCACTTCGCCTTCATTTCAGGAGTAAACCCTGTAGTCCCGCAACAATCCATCATCTTCTCCATCATCTCGGGCGTGAATCCTTTTTCGCCGCAGCAATCCTTCATTTTCTTCATCATCTCGGGATCCATCTTCATCCCGCCGCAGCAATCCTTCATTTTCTCCTCCATACCTGTGCCTGATTTCGCCGTGCTTTCCTTTTCCATTGTCCTGCTCCTTGATTAATTATTTATTACTAACATTCGACATAATTCGAATTATAGCCGTAAAAAAATTATTACTTTTCTACAGACGGGTTGAAAAATTGTATCAATGCTTCGAAAGTTGCCGGGTCGACATAGCATTCTATGCGCTGCCCCTGCCTTCTTGTCTTTATCAGGCCGGCCCTGTAGAGCTCCTTCATGTGATGCGACAACGTAGACGAGGCGATGCCCAAATTGCACCCCAGTTCGCCGATACACTCTCTGGCCTTATCATCGGCGCAGCAAAGCATTTTGTCCGGTCCGCAGCCTGCCAGGTGCATGAAAATCTTCAGGCGGTGCGGATTGGATAAGGCCTTGAATATATCCGCATACTGCGCGTTGCTGAGTGTCCGATGTTTCGACATTTCTCGAATTATAGAACTACTTGCAGACTTTTGTCAAGCCCGCTTGTAAAAAGAGCGCCGGCCGTTGAATTTGAAGGATTGCTCTCTACTTCTTCCACACTTCGCGGAAAATCCTGAGGTAGTTCTGCCCCAATATCTTTTGCACTGATACGCTGTCGTACCCACGATCAACTAAACCCTGCGTAAAGACAGGGAAAAAAGCAAGCGCCGGGAAACCTTCCAGGTTTACCGCTTCGCCGTTGCCAGCAAAACTGTTGTAGTAGTCACCCACCGAAAACGGCAGTGTTTCCAGTTCACGCAGAATGATGTTGCGCGGGTACGCGCCTAACGTAGCCTCTTTATCCGTACCTATGCCCACATGATCGATACCGGCCATATTGACCACGTAATCGATATTGTTAAGAAAATCATCAACTGTAGGTACTACTTTGCCCCCGTCCCAGTTCATCGGTGGATAGGGGGTCAGGCCGATTACTCCGCCATTGGCGGCTACTTTCTTGATCTGCTCATCAGTTATGTTACGTTTTTGCCTGCTGCGTACCTTCGGGTTGGAATGCGAAAAAATGCAGGGTTTCTCGCTCAATTCAATCGCTTCCAGGCTTGATCGCTCGCCGGTATGCGACAGGTCTATAACTATGCCTTTATGGTTCATGGCCTTGATAAGTTCGCGTCCCATCTTGCTCAACCCTGAGTTTGATTCTTCAACACACCCATCCGCGAAGAAATTGCGCTCATTGTATGCCAGGATACAAATGCGCAAACCCAGCCTCTGGAAGACATCAACCATATCCTCAAGGAAGTAATGAGCCAGTGGACGTGCTTCCTGGAAACCTACGATGATACCTACCTTGTCCTCTTTTTTGGCGCGCAAGATATCGTCAACCGTCTCAATGAGCATAAGCTTGGGATCTTTCCTGATCACGGAATAATAATCCGCTATATGAACCAGTGCTCCGTCCCTTAGGTCCGAAGTATCGGGCACAGTGATATTCAGCACCGTGAGACCGGAAGCCTTGAGGCTGTCGTTGTAGCCCTCGCAGAAAAATGAACAGGAATCGATGATAATGGAATCGTAGTGCAGTTTTTTCACTTCTGGGGTGATCTCTTTGCGGTACACCTTTGTTCCTCCTGGTAGTAGTTTTCGCAGCGTGATACTTACCTTGTATCTACCCGCAACGCAGAATAATTATCACATAATCGTCACGGGAATGGAATATTTTCACAGCTTCCTGTATATTATTTACTTTATATCTAAGTATTCAGTATAAAGGAGGGTATTCATGCCGCAAAACATGAGCCGGCAACCTGAAAAAAGTTATCAGACCGGTGGTTGGAAAGCTCACTGGATACTTATTATCTGCTCACTGCTTTACATGATGAATTACATTGACCGGTCCATCCTGACTGTCGTTCTGCAGCCCATGAAGCTGGACCTTGGTCTTACGGATTCTGAGGTCGGTTTAACGGTCACTGTTTTCACGCTCAGTATGGCCGTCTTTTCATTTCCGGTTGCTTATATGGTTGACAGGTGGAGTCGGAAAAAAGCCATATCGGTTATGGCCTTCATCTGGAGCGCTTTTACCCTGGTTACCGGCCTGGCTAAAAACTTCGTCGGTGTGTTGATACCCCGGGCGTTGGTAGGCACGGGTGAAGCCGGATTCACGGCCGGTGGTGTGGCTATGATGACAGCAGCCTATCCCCAGGAAAAGCACGGCAGGATACTGGGTATATTTAATATTGCCATACCGCTGGGGACGGCGCTGGGCACCGTATTAGGCGGCATGATTTCGGTAAAAATGGGTTGGCGCTCTCCATTCTTCATTTTCGCCATACCCGGTGTCATTCTGGCAATAGCTGTGCTATTCCTGAAAGACTACAAAACTGTTAAGTCTACGGGTGAATTTAAAACAGGTTTCATTGATTCGATCGGCTCGTTACTTCGAATCCGTGCCCTGCGTTGGTATTATGTCGGATATGGTATTGCCATGATAATGCTGCAGGCTCAACTAGCTTGGACCGGTGTTTTCATTATGCGTGAACTCAATGTGAAAGAGGACGTCGCAGGTTTGGCAATGGGCGCCCTGGCAATGTTGGGAATATTCGGCGGATTGGCAGGCGGTGTGATATCCGACGTATGGTTCAGGAAAAGCACCCCAAGCCGGTTGCGCCTCCCGGCTATCTCCACCATTGTGGCAGCGGCATGCATGTTTGCGGCTATCTACCTGATAAAAATGAACGTCCTGGCCTGCATTATAGTCGCCGGCTTATACGTGTTTATTTATTTTATGGGTCAACCAGCCCTCGGGGCCGTGTCACAGGAAATAGTACCGCCATCCTATAAGGGATTATCACTCGGGCTGGCAGTGTTTTGCATGTACATGTTAGGTGGAGCCTGGTCGCCATGGTTGACCGGCGTTGTCTCGGATTCACTGGGAGGAGGCACCTATGGGCTTGAGGTTGCGCTCTCTATTTCCTGTCTGGGCGGCATGGTGTCAGGTTTCTGCTACCTTATGGGCTCAAGATATTATAAGGCCGATGAAGCGAAGGTCAAAGACTGGGTTCTTGCTTCAGAAAAATAGCCGGACCTGGCAGAGACTGTATAGCAAAACCCCGTTCTTTTTTGATATATAATGTAACGGCAGGCGCTTCATGGTTTTGAAGGAAGGCCAGGAAGATTTGTATGAAAAAACGACGCTTTATTAAATTCCTGTACTGGACCGGAGCGGTCATAGCCGGATTAATCCTCATCCTGGGGATCACCTATTTAATACTGCCCAAAGGGCCGAGGGAATCGATGACGTTTAACGATACACATAAAGTGGACCGTCCCGCTGTCATCTCATATAACTTCATGGCGGCCACCGGTACACCATGGGCTACGCAGGCTGCGCTGCAGGCAATGGAGGACGGCGGCAATGCCGTGGACGGCGCAGTGGCGGCACTGCTGGCTCTTAACGTTACCTACGGCGAGGCGGCCTCCTTCCCGGGCGTGGCGCCAATACTGATATATGATGCGGAGACAAAGACGGTAGAGAGCTACACGGGCGCCGGGACCGCCCCTGCAAAGGCCACCATCGAGCTGTTCACCTCGCGCGGCTGGAAGACCGTGCCCAAGATGGACATCTGGTCACAGCTTCTGCCTGCCTCACCCGACGTGATAGTCTCCATAATGGATAAATACGGCACAAAATCGTTTACGGAATTGAGCGCCCCCGCCATCAAGCTGGCACGCGAAGGCTTCCCGGTACACGACACCATGCTCAAGAACCTTAACCTCAGCCTGGTCGAGCGCCTCGGTTTCACCATCCTGATGCCGTATAACTCCCAGGTGTACCTGGGCGGACAGTGGTGGCGACCCCTTCACCACGGCGAGATCTTCCGGCGGCCGGACCTGGCGGACACCTTCGAGTTGATGGCCAAAGCGGAGCAGGATGTCCTGGCCAAGGGGGGCACGCGCGAGGCGGGACTGATGGCAGTGCGTGACACTTTTTACAAAGGTGAGGTAGCGGATAAAATCGTAGCCTTTCACAAGGAGAAGGGCGGCCTTTTCACCTCCGAAGACCTGGCAAACTACCGCGGCCACTGGGAGAAGCCGCTGCAGGGCCGCTTCGGCCCCTACACTATTTATGCCAACGATACCTGGAATCAGAGCGCGGTTACGCCCATGGTACTTCAGATACTGGACGGGATCGACCTCAAGAGCATGGGCCATAATTCACCCGAGTACGTACATACCGTACTGCAGGCGATTGAGCTTGTCATGGCGGACCGCGAGGCCTATTTCGGTGACCCGGAATTCGTTAAGGTGCCTTCTACAGGACTTCTCGATCCGGGCTACGCTCAAGAGCGGCGTAATCTGATGACGCCGGATAAGGCATTCGGGGTAATGCCCGATCCCGGCGATCCCTGGAAATACCAGGGTGAAGCCGCTTCATCAAGCCTCTCCAGACCTACCGACTTATCCGCTTCAGAGGGAAGCGGGGTTTCATTCGGCAAGGACACCAGCTACATATGTGTGGTCGACTCCGAGGGAAACGCAGTTTCATTAACGCCCAGCGACTTCCCTCAGACACCCATGGTGCCGGGTACCGGGCTGACACTCGGTAACCGCATGAACCAGTTCCGCCTCGATTCGCAGCACCCGGATGCCCTTCAGCCGGGCAAAAGGCCGCGTATAACGCCCAACGCCTGCATGGCGCTTAAAGACGGCGAGCTGTTTATGAGCTTCGGCACACCTGGCGGCGATACGCAGACGCAGACCAATGTGCAGGTGTTTCTCAACGTCGTGGTGTTCGGCATGAACCCCCAGGAGGCTATTAATGAGCCACGCTTCCAATCCTTCAACTTCCCCGATTCCTTTGCCCCCAATGTATACAAGCCCGGTGCTATCGGCCTCGAGCTGCCCTTATATAACAAGATCGGCAAACAGCTTGAGTCAATGGGATATAAGATAGAGATAGGCGATACCTGGGACAATAAATACGGGGCTGCGGACGCGATAATCAGAGATCATCAGATAGGCCAGTTGACGGGCGGCGCCGATCCCAGGGAAGAGTCCTGGGCCGAAGGCAGATGAACTTATAGATATTTCAGACTATCGAACACGCAAAGCCAGTTGATCTTCTGCATTATCTTGTTTTCGCCATTGCCTCTTTTATGACACTCCAGAGGTCAGCCCCGGTTTCCGGCAGGTACCAGTTGTTTTTCTCATCCCATTGATTGACCGGCCCCCAGCAAAAGAAGGAGATGCCGTCGAGCTGTTCGATTTCACCAGCATATTTTATGTCCCTGGTCAGGCTTGCAGTCGTCGGCCGCTGGAACATTTTTGCATCCTCGAATGCTGCAATGGATAGCCAGACCTTGGTCTGAGGCGCCTCCTTTTTAATCTCCGCCACGCAACGAGGGCCGGCATCTGCTATAACGTCGGGCCACTGCAGCTTGCCGTAATCAAGATAATTGGAATAAAGATTCAAAGAGATGATATCAGCGATTCTCTCATCGAGCATCCGATTTATATAAGCGGTCATGTCATTGGATTCCCATTCGTACATCCTGAGATGGATCGGCCTGGTATTATCCGCTTCCAGTACATCCGCTCTGGCCTGTTTGAGTTGTTCAATAGTAATCCTGCTTTCCGGCCAGTCCGAATTCTTGATGCCTGCCCCGCTGGGTAAATTCTCCCCGAATTCGTTGCAGATGTCCCAGGCATAAATGGCGGGATGGTCTTTCAGGGCCTTTATCCAATCCTGAACGCGCTCCTTTTGCCACACCGGCCTCTTGCCGGCCGGCAGTTTTTCCCAATCGTCATCCGTAAAACCCCAGGCGGTGTAACTGAACCCTCCGTCCATCACGACCTTTAATCCGGCGGCTTGTGCCTGATCCAGGAATTTACGGACCGCGTCAACATCCTGCTCCATGCCCCACTCGGTCGATAATACCTCTATCCCTGCATTTTTCATGTCCACGAAATCCGTTTGCGGCAGGTCGATGCCCACGCCCTTCATACTATATACGACGCCTTTTCCCGGCTGCGTCACACTATTATTATCGGTTGGTTGCTGACATGCCGGACAGCAACCGAGTAGAAATACCGAGGTGGCTGAAACTAACAGTAAAGGTAAAAGACGCATTCCCTTTCCCTCTCTCAGTCAAACTATATATTGATGATAGGTCAATTATAACCGACAGTAAAGCGACATGGCTGCCGAATTACAGCGGTAATTTAAGTTTAATTTGATTGCCATATGATAGGTCTCATTAACTGAGATTGAGTCACCAGCATATTAAGGTTCTTCTATGGTTTCAATATCATTACCTGCTTGAGTTCCCTGGCGTCTGTATAGTGCGCCGGTATTTGCTGCCCATTGTTCCACAATTCAGCCTGGTCGCCATAGTACGGGCTTAAATAGTGGCCAGATTGTCCAGCCGGACTAATCAAAGTCATTTTGCTGATATCAGACATGTCAACAACTATCCGGATAGCTCCACCCATCAGCATATCATAGGGATTTGCCTTTACCCAGTAGCCTGAATTTATAGTCCAATCGTCCCCTGGATGCGGCATAGGACTTAAGTTGAGGAAGGGCAGCACACTCCCCAGAGCATGTTTAATGGTCATGGTATGAACCTTACCCCATTCCCATTTCTGAGGATCGTTACCCAGGCGTTTCGTCAATTCAGCTACAGCATCGTTCATGCTTTTCAAAATCATATCGTCACGGGTCTCCCTGTAGTTATCCGTTGATGCATCGTCCCATAAAGGATGATTATTATCACCCATGATATTGATAAGACAGATAGTGAAGAACCCTGAGCCGGTACCGGATATCTGATCACTGAAAAGCTTTTGACCAAATTTATTTTCAAAAGTATTCTGCATCAGATGTAAATAGAATGAATTAAATAACGTTGCCTGAGAACTATCGGTGTCTATTGAATAATCCCAGTCTTTTAACATCAACAGATAAGGTTCCAACCCGGAGATTCCATCGCATACTCTCAATATATGAGGGACCCATCTAATCGCCACATTGGAAACAGTATCAAGTTGCATTTTGCGTACATCTTCCACGCTGAATCTATCCTTGCTTTTAACTATCGCCTGGAAACGGAGTGCCCTCTCCCACGGCAAATAATAAACTCCATAATATTTTTCCCACTTGGGTATCTGGTTAAATGATGCGAGATATCCCTCATCAGGATTGTAGTCGTAGGGATGGTCTTCAAACGGGACATAACCCGTCCAATCGTACTCGCCTTTTTCGCCTGGCCTTGGTATCGGATTGTCGCCAGACTTTCTGATGGGAAACGTCGCGATGAATTGATAACCTATATTTCCGTCTATGTCAGCGTACCCCCAGTTAAAAGTAGCGCCGCGGGCACCGCTACAAGCTTGACGGAATTGTATAAAGTTCGTTGCTTTATTGAGCTTGAAGAAACACTGAAGCATTTGATTACCAGGTTGGAACCCGGACCACGAATAGGCACAGTTATTTGGCGCATTTCGCATTACGTCAGATACAATCGGACCGTGACGACTTATCTTGACTTGGAATGGCTCTTCTTTGATTCCTTCTTTTGTTTTGATTTTTAATGTCTCATTAACAACAGTAAAATCTTTATAGCCGTCTTCTGTCATATATTGGCTCGGATTATCAGGGTTCGGTTTTTCGATATAGAAATCATAATTATCACTGCCTCCAGCCGTGGCACTCCAGGAAATATGACCGTTAAATCCCAGAACATGAATTCCGGGCATACCTGGTACCGAGCCGCCAATAACGTCGTATGATCCACCCTTTAGATGTATCAGGTAAAACAGGGAGGGGACAGTAGCCTCAAGGTCAGGACTACCCGAAAAAATAGGTTTGCCCGTTGTAGTACGTGAACCCGAAAATATCATCCAGTTGCTTGCTCGAACGCGCATTGGTAGAAGGGAGTCAAAATCTTCATCCATATTTGATTCCCCTGCAGAAATAGTCATATCGGGTAACTCCCAATGTGCTGCCGTCGGTTGACCATTTGTACCTGGTGATACTGTTGGCAAAGATGGTGGATAGGTAGGTATCAGATACTTCAGTAAATCAAGACCGGATTTGGCGGCAACTTGATTGAGAATCAACTTCTGGTTCCAGCCAACAAATCTGAACGCCATCATAGACCCGCAAGCAATGCTATCCTGCGATTTCCACAGCTGCGGTTTTGCACCAAGTATGACGTATTCGCAGGGAAGATATTTAACCGTATTTATATATGCATTAACTCCACTGGTATAAGCATCGAGCAAGGTCTTATCTTCAGCAGAGAAGTCTGCGTATTGAGCTTCGGCAAGACGATAAAGACCCACAGTCTTATAAAATTTATCCATATTTAAAGCTTTCTCACCCACAAGCGAGGAAAGTTCCCCCCTCGCTGCAAGACGAGTAAGATCCATCTGAAACATCCGTTCCCTGGCAGTGATATAGCCCTGCGCAAAAAACAAATCCGCTTCATTTTGGGCGAATATATGGGGTATGCCATGCTCATCCGTCCGTACTTCCACCTCAGCCTTAAGGCCATCCAGTTTCTCTATGCCCGAATATGATGGTTGAGGAAGCCTGAAGAATACCTGCAATGCAATCACGCCAACAATGACTAAAACCAGTAATATGCTGCCTGTGACAACCAGAACTTTGACCTTCTTTGTTTTCATCAGATACCCCCTACTACACCTAGCATTATTAATACATATAAAACGTATTTGTTAATTGAATATATTCATTGAATTTCATATAATAACTGCCCGGAAATAGTTTGTCAATATTCCAGGCTATTAACACGTGCCGACAGACCACCGATGCGAATTAGTGGTATGTTAAAATTAAAGACGAAACTAAAATATGAGGATTTAGCTATTATGGAAAGGAGAAAAGCAACTAAAAGAAAAAAACAGGCGATGGCAACACAACGCAGAATTTTCAACGCAGCACTTCAGCTTTTTCATAATAAAGGCCACAATCAAGTGACAATTGAAGACATCTGTAAAAAAGCAGGCGTCTCAGTTGGGACTTTCTATGTGTATTTCAAATCCAAGGACATGGTAATCCTGAAAATTAATTACATGGCTCAAAAAACTTATACTGAATTTATTGCTAATGAATTGATAAACTATGAAAGTCCGGTTGAAAAGCTTCGCCTTCTTGGGAAAAAAGTTATGCAGTATACAAGCGATCTTGGGATCGATAACGTCCAAGTCCTCTATCGCTCACAAATAAATCCAACTTTTGATCCGTCGGCTGACGCCTTGAGAGGATTTCAGTTAACTACATTACAACAGCTTGTCACAGATGCGCAGGCCAGGGGAGAAATCGACACTCAATATGACGCTGAGAATATTGTCCAATTGATTTATCAATGCGGTCACGGCCTTGTTTACGGATGGTGCCTTGCGGACGGTAAATTCGATCTGGTTCAGGAAAGCGAAAAACTATTCAACTTAATTGCAGAAAGCCTGCGCCCCAAGGTCACGAAAATCTGATTTATAGTCACTTTATATCACTGTCTAGATGGTAAAGGGCTTGCAATTAATTGCAAGCCCTTCATATTTTCATGGTGGAGGCGAGGGAGGGTCGAACTCCCCGTCCAGAAAAAAGTTGCCAGCACTTCTACAGGCTTAGTCTGCTCTTTAAGCTCACCCGCTCAGCCTCTGCAGGCGGAGTTTAAGCGGGCCAGCTGATAAATCTTAGGCGATCCTTATCAGCATCGGGACCGTTGCACCCCGGCATTTCGTCGCCCAATCCAATCCCACCGGGACGAGGAAAGGTTGGACGAGCGGCCTGGTTAGGCTGCTACTGGAACTGCTTCGTTGGCAGTTGTGTTTCGCCACCTGATTAACGAGGTAAATGGCGCCTCGGCCTGCCGTACTGTGGGCTCTTCCCTGTCGAAGCCACGCGCCCCCACAAATATTTGGTTGTTAACGTGCTTTGCGGGCCCCCGATTTCATGGCCCGCTCCACTATACGCTCAGTCTCGCGCCTGGCGATAGTATCGCGCTTGTCGTATTGCTTCTTACCCCTGCCGACCCCTATCTCCAGCTTGGCGATCCCGTTCTTAATATATATCCGCAGAGGCACCAGAGTCAAACCCTTCTGGTTGGCCGTCTGCTCCAGTTCGGCTATCTGGTTGCGGTGCATCAGAAGCTTGCGCCGCCGGTCCGGCTCATGGGTATTAAAACCACCCGCCTGGTATGCGGATATATGCGAGTTATGCAGCCATAGCTCGCCCTTCTCGGGCCTGGCATAGGCGTCCCTGATATTGACCCGCCCCATCCTGACGGACTTGATCTCGGAGCCTTTGAGCGCTATGCCGGCCTCGTAGCTTTCCAGGATATGATAATCATGGTAAGCCTTTTTATTTACTGTGATCGTTTTGATGTTTTCCATATGTGTTACAATTCTACCGCTGCCAACGCCTTAATTATACGTGAGGAGGGGAAGTTGATGACGGGTATCCGCGAGAAAATGTGGCTTATTATAGCAGCATTTTTAATAGCCTGCCTCATCACCGGCATAGCCTTTTTCTGCATCCGCCTACATAATCTCCGGCCCACTGAGATAATCCTTAGCGACACCAGACAGGCCGACGTCAGCGGCGACGTATATATAGGCGGCAGCGTAGCCCGCCCGGGCATTTATGCTGCTAAACCCGGCGATACGTTGACAGCGCTTGTCTCCGCGGCGGGCGTCTCGGACAACGCGGATATCGGCGCCATCTCAATCCACGTGCCTGCAATAGGTGAGATCTCCCAATCCCAGAAGGTCGACCTCAACCGCGCAGATAGCTGGCTGCTGCA
>Ga0268280_1002334_pt1 | contig 11161 bp, 9 predicted proteins | sample saktaG_9_FD_190139 | JGI IMG/M metagenome (GOLD analysis project Ga0268280, IMG submission 190139) | Saline water microbial communities from Sakinaw Lake, British Columbia, Canada - sak_2011_5_24_40m | ecosystem: Environmental > Aquatic > Non-marine Saline and Alkaline > Saline ...
CCAAGAAAAATGTTCTAGTGGTATTGAGCGGAATGTCAAATGAAGAGCAAACCATCGATAACATCAATACAATGTCTGATTTTCATCCTATAACGGAAAAAGATCAACTTGTTATCGACAAGGCACTAGCAACCTATTTAGAGAGCCAAACCATCCCATGCACCGCTTGCGGTTATTGCATGCCCTGCCCACATGGCGTCGATATTCCGGGTGTCTTCAAAATCTACAATAATTATGCGATTTCGAAACAAAAATGGCAGTTTATGAGAGATATGGAAGCAATGGATGAAACAAAACTTTCCAGCAGTTGTATCCGTTGTGGAGACTGTTTGCCACTGTGTCCACAGCACATCGAGATTCCAGATCGGATGGAAGAAATCAACGAACTATATGAAAAGATGAAAGCAGAACAAAAGAAGTAATAATTCGATAACGAATGGCCAAGTTTCCAACTTAGAAACTTGGCCATTTTTCTTTCTTGGCAATTACAATCCTGTATTTACTCATGGCCACATTTAGTGTATAATGTTTTCATAGTCTTAAAAGGAAGAGGAACATTCATGCACGCCTATACACTAGCATTTATCAAAAGAAATGACGAAGTATTGCTTTTGAATCGTAACAAGTCTCCTTGGATGGGAGCGTGGAACGGTGTCGGTGGAAAAATCCATCAAGGTGAGACTCCACTTAAAGGAATCATTCGAGAAATCAAAGAAGAAACTTCTCTAGAACTTTCTGACAGTTCAGTTATTGAAAAAGGGATCTTAACCTGGGAACGGTTTGAAGCAATAGGCGGAGGATTATATCTTTATTTAGTCGAAGTCGATGAGGCTTTGAATTATCCGACGCCAATCAAGACGGATGAAGGTATATTGGACTGGAAAAAGATTTCATGGGCAACTGACTTTGCCAATGAAGGCATTGCAAAAAACATTCCTCATTTTCTTCCTGTCCTATTAAACGAAAAAACCAATTATCTATTTCACTGCAAGTTTGACAACGGTATTTTGACAAGTGTTGAAAAGAAATCCTTGAAAGGGGTTCAATAACATGAAAAAACTCTCAATCGTGGTACTCTTGTTTTTGCTACTAGGGCTTGTTTCCTGTGGAGGATCCACAGAAGGAGTTATCTACTCCGATGATGAACCATTTATCATCGATTTGCAAGGTGATTCTCTTAAAATTCTTCAACTCACTGATTTGCATTTACTTTATGGGATCGATGCTTATGACCGTAAAACCTTAAACGGAATCAAAACCTTAGTTGAAAGCGATACTTGGGACATGGTGGTTATTACAGGAGATATGGCGATGTCAATCTCCGCACCTAGTTTGTTCGCTAAACTCGTGAGATTCATGGAATCGCTAGAAACCCCTTGGACGTTCATCTTTGGAAACCACGAAACAGATTACAATGATTATCAGGATTTGCTTTCAAAAATCAAAGACACAGAGTATTTATATTTCAAGGTCGGACCCGAACTTGATGAAGGCGGCGTTGGAAATTTCAGAATCCAGTTCAATCATGCTGGAACCCCTTTTTATACGCTATATCTGATGGATTCACATGCTGAAAGAGAAGTTTATACAGAAGACGAAGGCGAGTATGACTATATTCACGCGTCTCAAGTTGAGTGGTATAATACTCATGTAAGTCAGGACACAACCAATTCGGTCATGTACATGCATATCCCGCTTCGAGAGTTCATGAATCCAGATGAATTACCGTACTGTGGTACGTTTGATGAAGATAAAGTCTATGCTCAAGGGATCAATACCGGATTATTCGATGCGATTGTTCTTAACGGAAAAACCAAAGGCGTATTTGTCGGACACGACCATCTAAATGATTTTTCATTTGAAATGGACGGAGTTCTCTTGGCATATGGACAAATTACAGGCTATAATGCTTATGGGGACTTAGAACGAGGAGGAAGAGTCGTCGAAGTGTCGTCTCTTGGAGTCATGACTTCTTATATCTTACTTGAAAAGGGGCTTGAATCATGAAACTGAAAGAACGAATATTGGTTACGCTCTCACTTTTCTTTTGGGGAACCCTGCTGTTTTGGTTTTTTGGAGGAATCTATTTCTATGTTCTTCCCATTCTTGGAATTGTTTTCATCGTGATTGGAGGGAAGAAACATGCTTAATATTTTAGTTGGCATCATGCTTTCATCCTTCTGGTTTTCTTTAATTGGTCTAGGAAGCACTTTGTTTCTCCTTAGACTTTATCGCGTTTTGAAAGACAAGCAAACACTAAAACAATCTTTGTTTATTCTCTTGATTCCTTGTTCGATTGGGTATTATCTAACCTATCAAGAAAAATCTAGATTTAAATTTTGGTATGAAGTCATTGTCATCATGGCGTTTTTCTTCATGCTTATCGGCACAGTCATGGTGATCTACGCTCATTATATGTAATCCAAAACAAATAGAAACGAAACGGTCAATGGCCGTTTCGTTTCACGAATAGGGCTTATTCAATTGTTTCAACTGAATTAATGAGCAATCATTCACTGTTTAGAAACTTCATTTCTGATCTGTCAATCGGTGCAGGGTATTGCTTTTCACAATTTTAGGAGGAATCATCATGAAAATCACACTACCGTCTCATTCAAAACTATCTTCCGCTTCTGTGGAAAGGCATTATTTTGAAGCATTAAAACAAGTGAAGGATTTTGCAAAAATCAACGGATTGCCATTTTTCTCCGATACGACTATCGTAGAAGAAATCGTCGTTTTCGACAAACACAGTGATTATGCTCAAATATTAAGCGATGCAAGAAGAATTCCAAGCGACCACATTAATGCTACTGAGTGCGCAACGATTATAGATTCTTCGTTATATTTGATGACAAGCGAATATTATGCTTTTATCTATCCGCAGGGAATTGAACCATTCTCCTATCAAAAACTGATAGCACATGAGCTTGCGCACCTACTCCACTTAAATTTTTTGAATAATGATTCAACCAAAACTGGTCCAACCTGGTTCTATGAAGGTTTTGCGTCTTTTGTCGCAAATCAATTTGAACATGCTGTTGGAGAACTGTCATATAAACATATCACTCAAATAATCAATTCCAAGACCCGCACTTACTATATGTATTTTCCAAAGGTGATTAAAGAATTAATAACGAAAACTTCATTGAGCAACATGCTCGAGAAAGCATCGAGTGATCAATTCGTCGAATGGGTAGAATCGCTTCTTGAAAAAGACGATTCAACCAAAGAAGAACAATCACTTGATATTCGTGAGAACATCCTTGAAATTCAATACATCGATAATACAAAACGAGATCTTGTCTTGATTCTTCCAGGTGGAGGGTACCAACATACTTCTCCAAGAGAATCAAAGCCCGTGGCTTCTGTTTTTCAAAAGAGAGGATATCACAGCGCAATCTATCAATATCGAAATCAACTTTTAAGACATCCCTTTTTGATGGAAGAAGGAATCAAAAAAGTATTGGAATTGAAGAAAGACCCATTGATTGATCAAATTATCATCATCGGTTTTTCTGCAGGAGGACATTTTGCCTTGCAATTGCTGGAAAAACTGCCTTCCTCATTCAAGGCAGGAATTCTTTGCTACCCTGTAGTCACAACGAATTCGAAATATATTCACACTTCCTCTTTTACAAACTTGTTTGGCAGAAAGTTATTAAGAGAAGAACTCAAAGAAGTCTCACTTGAACATTTCGTCTTTAAAGGAATGCCTCCTCTATTTATATGGCATACCATGGATGATCAAGTCGTAAAAGTCGAAAACGCCATATTATTGTTGAATGAACTAAGAAAAAATGATGTATTAGCTGAGATTCATTTGTTCCCTACCGGGCCTCATGGATTGTCTTTGGCGGATGAAACAACACCTTTTGATGGCGAAAATCCATTGGAATTTAAGCATAAGTACAGCCATGTATCAAGCTGGGTGAACCTCGCTAACACGTTCATAGATACATTATAATTAGAGATATTTACTGAAGCCATTTAATGATATTTTCTCAAAATGGCTCTTTTCTTTGACTTTATTGACACTATCAAACCCTACGTGATACAATTTGTATTACTACAATACATTGAAATTAAGAAATAGGTACTTAAAGAGGTGAAACCTATGAAAAAAGATATCATTTCTACTATTGTCAGTGGGGGAATCATTGCAATTATACGAGTCGATAGTCCGATTGCAGGTGAAAAGATTGCAACAGCTTGTGTCTCTGGTGGAATCAAGGCAATTGAAATTCAATACTCAACGCCTAACGCCATTACAATCATCGATGTATTATCGAAGAAATTCAAGTTGTCTGATTTGGTTTTAGGTGCAGGTTCGATTATGGATTCTGAAACTTGCAGATTGGCAATTCTTGCAGGAGCACAATTTGTCGTGGGTAATCATTTCGATGAAGAAATAGCCAAGTGTTGCAATAAATTTCAAGTTCCCTACATTCCAGGATGCATGACAATCACCGAAATGGTTCACGCGATGTCATTTGGGTCAGAAATCATAAAGCTGTTCCCCGGAACGGCATTTTCACCTGAATATGTCAAAACAATCAAACTTGCATTACCACAGATAAATATCATGTCTGCTGGTGGAATCAACCTTGAAAACGTTACTTCTTGGATTCGTTCTGGCTCATGCGCAGTTGGTGTCGGAGGCGATTTGACCTCCGCTGCGAAAGAAGAAAACTATGCTGAAGTCACCAAAAGAGCTCAATCGTATATTGCGTCAATTAAAGAGGCTAGAAAAGAAAGAGCCTAATAGAAAAAAACAGAATCTATAAATACAACGAAGAGGCACTATGGAAATATTACTGTTTGCATTGAACGCGGTTCTACCAATATTAACTTTGATCGGACTGGGGTACTTATTAAAAAGAGTCGGTTTCTTAAATGAAGAATTTCTACGTGTCGGAAATAAATTCGTTTTTCGAATTGCGCTTCCGGCACTACTTTATTATACGATTTATTCGATTTCAAGTTTTTCAACCATTAACTGGTCTGTCATCGTCTATTCGGTCATGGCAATACTCATTTTATTCACCTTAGGTCTTATGATTGCCAATCTGTTGATTCCAGATAAAAAACAAAAAGGTGTCATTATTCAAGCCATTTTCAGATCCAATTACGCCATCATTGGAATCCCCTTGGCGCAGGCATTGGGCGGGACGCCTGCGATTGCTGTTGTTGCACTGGTATCAGCGATTGCGGTTCCACTCATGAATGTCCTTGCGGTGATTGCATTGTCGCTTTACATCAAAGAAGACGATGCTAAACTTGAAATGGAAGATACGTTACTTAAAATTGTTAAGAATCCGTTGATTATCGGTGTCTTTCTTGGTTTAGTTACACTGGCCATACGTTCCTTTATACCGGTCGACCCAGAGACACTCATTCCTGTTTTCACGCTTGAACACAACCTCACATTTCTCTATACAGCAATTAAGTGGATGGGACAGATTGCTTCCCCGTTCGCGCTGATTATCTTGGGTGGAACATTTGAATTCTTTGTGATTAAATCACTTGGAAAACAAATTGCTATCGGTACATTGTCCAGAGTCATATTGGCACCTTTAATTACCTTATCTCTAGCTGTATATTTGTCTTCGAAGACATCTTTCTTTCATTTTACGTCTGTTGATTATCCAGCATTTATTGCTTTACTTGCTTCTCCAACCGCTGTTTCCAGTGCAATCATGGCGAAGGAAATGCAAAATGATGAGAAACTTGCTGTTCAACTCGTAGTATGGTCAACGATTTCATCGATTGTCTCTATTTTCATCATTGTCGTCATATTTAGGTCAGCAGGGTTATTATAAATAGTGAGGGTTACCTATGAAACTAATGATTTCAAAAACCAACCAGTTATTTTTGAATCAGTTCGGTCATCTTTTGAATGAGCATCCTGAAAGAACACAACTATTGTTTATGAATGCTGCAAAAGACTTGGACACGCCACTTTTGACGAACCAATTTAGAGGAGCGGTTGTTGATCAAGACAAAACGGTACTTATCTTTCTAAACGCATTTCCTTTTAATTTTCAATTGTATTCTATCAAGCATTCACCGGAAGCGATTCAACTTGTGGTCGAGTATCTTGTTTCCAACTTGATTGTAATAAATGGTGTGCAAGGGAATAAAAAGGATACAGACGTATTTAGGGCACTCTATACCAATCTAACTTTTTTGAATTTCAAATGTAGGCTTCAAATGGATATCATGAGGCTTAATCACTTACAGGAAGTTCCTTTAAAAGGACTGTTTCGGCTTGCCGATCTTCATGATATTAACCCGATGATTGAAATTGAAGAAGCTTTTTTTGAAGAAGCTCTTCATGAAACCCGCTCGAACTGCGATATTTATGAACGAGTCAGAAACCAACTAACTTTGAAACAACTTTATGTCCTCACGGACGAGGATGACCAAATATTGTCTGTCGCCATGACTTCAAGAACGTTGGAAAAGGGAAAAGCCATCAGTTTAGTATATACACCACCCAAATATCGAAACCTTGGTTATTCTAGGTCCTTGCTTTACCAACTTTGCAGTGTGCTATTCAAACAAGGATTTGAATTCGTCACCTTGTTTGTAGATAAGACAAACCCGGTATCCAATCGTGTATATCTGAAATTAGGATTTGAAATTGTTGAAGACAATTATGACTTTGTTATCGAAAAAATTAAGTAATCGATATCGAAAAAAAGACACGGTATTTTACCGTGTCAATATGAATTGAAGAACATCTTGTTAATGATTTGTATGCTTGATATCTAAGTAAAGAGAATTCTTGTCTAAATCATGGATAAGATATCCTTCTAAGGTTTCTTTAATTTCGCGATTATCAGCTTTTAATTGTTCCAAAGCATGAATCAATTTTTCACAGGTGGGGTATTCGATTGAGAATGATTTCATCCCCACGGTATCGTCAGTATGAGAAAGATATTTACCTGTCATCCAAGAGTTTAAGGCGATATGATGATGATAATGTTCATCAGACATAAAAACTGCACCTTGAAAATCCTTTGAAGTAATTTGAAATCCGAGGTCTTTTTCATAAAAGTTGGAAGAAGAAGGCAAATCTTTGACTTGAAGGTGTAAATGACCGATGATGGTATCTTTTGGAAGATACTTAAAAGACTCTCCCTCATCGGAAGTTTCATAATATACACCTGTGTAATCGAATGGCATCGTGCCCATTGGAACAGATTGCTTTTCAATGTTCCAGAATTCTTGGTCGCGATCGGATGTAATCTCAATGCCGATTCCGTCAGGGTCAAGGAGATAAATGGCTTCGCTAACAAGATGATCGGCTGCGCCAGTAATTGGTATTTGTTTTGAAATACAATGTTTTAAAAATCGGCTCAGTTCTTTTCTGCTTGGTAGCAAAATTGCAAAGTGATAGATTCCCAAAGTCTTGTCAATCGGCCTAGCGTCTTTGTTTTCGTATAGTCGAATGATTTCTTCTCCATTTACGCCTATTGAGACAAAACGGTCCGTTTCGTCAATAATTTGAAATCCAAGTTGAGTTGTATAAAAATCAAGACTCTGCTTCAAATCTTTAACAATCAACTCTATTTTGCGCACATGAATTGCGTTTTTATGGAATAATTTCTCCAAATGAATCACCTCTAAGTTAATTCTATTATACCCAATTTTCAGATTTCAATGGGTCAATATGCTCAAAGACGCTCAGATGGACTGGTTTAGAAAATTATAGTAAAAATAAGTTGCTTTTTAAACTGAATTTTGTTAATATATACATTGGCCTTTTATTTCGGATATGCATTTTTATATCGGTGTTGCAAGCAATATCCATATCAGGACCCCACCGATGCGCTCATAGCTCAATTGGATAGAGCATTTGACTACGGATCAAAAGGTTTCGGGTTCGACTCCTGATGGGCGCGCCATTATAACGGGAAGTAGCTTAGCTTGGTAGAGCGCCTGGTTTGGGACCAGGAGGTCGCAGGTTCAAATCCTGTCTTCCCGACCATGCATATACTTAAGAGTAAGGGAACTTACTCTTTTCATTTCATTGGACCCATAGCCAAGCGGTAAGGTACGGGACTGCAACTCCCCCACCACCGGTTCGAATCCGGTTGGGTCCTCCATGAATTTAATACGGAGTTTATTTCTAAAACCGCTTAAAACATGCATTTTATGCGTATTATTGTCAGGTTTTATTGAAATAAACAACTTTTTCGATATTAGATTTAAATTAAAAGACTAACTTGAATTCTAAAAGATGATTTTAGAAATGTAGTTTGTCTTTTTTTTCGTTTGATGTGGGAAATTACTCAACCGGATTTGAACTACCTGTATAAGCGGATTCGAACTGGTTTTAAAAAAATATAACACCATGCTCAGTATTATAATCCGTCTTTCTGATTCGGTATGAAATTGAACCAGAGTATACTAATTCTTGTGATAAATTAATGTTATAATAGTCATTACGTTTACCTATTACAAAGATGATTTTGTTACGTTCAAGTACAACAAGTTTTGAAAAGAACTCCTTGTATGGAAACTCTTCAATTGAATTAATAGGAAGTGAATATTCTTTAAGAAGTGATTTGATTCTAATCAAATAGTTTTCCACATTTAGATCTACCATGATCTTATTTTGAAGGTCAGCAACCTGCATCTTAAACTCATAAATATCTTTATTGAGTTGATCGATAACCGCCTTATGGAAACCATCCGTTTCTGATACCATCTCGTTTAACTTCGTTTCTGAGAGCGATAATTTTGCCCGTGTTGTCTTTAACTCTTGTTTTGCTATAACGAGTCGCTCATCGTTATTTAAAGCCTTAGTGAGGCCACTTATAAATGCGATTTTGTTTTTAATGATTAAGTTGATTTGATTCACAATCTCTCGATCGATAACATCACAAGATAAGGTATCGGCAACACAGGTTTTCTTTGATGCATTAGATAAACACTGTAAAAACCTATTTGCAAAAGAACTCGTATTCTTGTTGACTTTCATGTTGAAATGTTTTCCACAGTGAGCACATCTAACAAATCCAGTATACGGCGTATCTTTTGTACCAAAGGTTTCTTCCATATCCTTGATATTGCTTTTTTGATATTTAATACTTTTTTGTTGTCTTACTTCTTGAACCTTGTTAAACAGAGCTAAAGATATGATTGCTGGATGAGAATCTACTACATAAAATTGTGGAAGCTCACCTTTGTTATTGACAGTATGTTTTGACTTGAAAGATGGTCGATATGTTTTTTGCAATAAAGCATTTCCAGTATATTTTTCATTCTTTAGGATTCCATAAACAGCAGTTTTGTTCCATTTTTTATTACCAAAAGTAGTGGGGATGTTATGATCCTCTAGATATTTCATTATAGGAGTTGCTCCAAACCCATCTAAGAACATTTCATATATTTTTCTCACAGTTAAAGCTTCTTGTTCATTGATGACTAGTTTTCCAAATTCATCATGATCATAACCAAGCATTCTCTTAGTAACAACATGAAACTCTCCTTTCTCAAATCTTTTTGTATTTCCCCATTTAACATTTTCGCTAATGGATCTTGATTCTTCTTCAGCCATTCCACTTAAGATGGACATAATTAGCTCAATCTTTGGATCGAAAGTAGAGATGTTCTCTTTTTCAAAGAACACTTCAACATTTTTATTTTTTAGTTCTTGAATCAACCTGATACTATCAACAGTATTTCTAGAGAACCTGGAGATTGATTTTGTGATAATTAAATCGATCAATCCATTTCTTGCAGCTTCAATCATCAAATTGAACTGAACACGTTTGGTTATATTTGTACCACTTTTTCCTTCATCAGCGTAAACTCCTACAAAGTTCCAATCAGGATGACTCATGATTTCATTGGTATATGTTGACACCTGAGTATCAAAACTTAATAGTTGAACATCAGAAGAAGTAGAAACTCTTGCATAAGCGCAGACGTTTCTCTTTTTTTCATGAAGGGATAAATCTTTATAATTAATGACTTCCTTTAGTTCAATCATATAAGTTCATCTCCAAACTCAATAATGCTGTATTTGATATGAAATCTATACTTATCATTTTTAATTGATGATTCAAACAATGGATCGTATGTTTTTAGGAGTTCAATTTTGTCAGTGAAATCTTTAGAAGACATTTCTAAATTACTCATACATAAAATAACTTCCTGGTTTGATATTTGAATGATTTTTTTGAATACTAGAAGCAAAGCATCTCGACTTAAGATGTGAGTATTACTCAAAAATTCATTCAACTTTAGTGTGCGCTCATTGTTAATATGCAGAGAAGCAAGTTGGATTTTTAATGCATCAAGTTCAAGATGCAAATCTTCAATCTCTTGTTTCTTATCTTCAAAGGCTTTGATAAGATATTTGTCATTTTGATTTGATGCATCGGATATCCTTAAATTAATCAATCCTTTAATCTCATCTTCCACACCGCTTATTTCTCTTTGTTTTAATTCTATTGAATCAATAATTTGACTTGAATCAAAATTGTTTGTAATTGTATCTGATATCTTTTCAATGAGAGAAGGATTGATTATTTCTAGTTTTAATAAGGCATCACTACATACCATTTCAAGCGTTTCATTATCAATGGGTAGATTATCGCACTTAATTCTTTCTTTTGAAGTGTTTTTGCAGGTTAGAACAACTCTTTCATTTTCTGTTCGATAGTTATAATAGTTTCTATTTAAGACGCGTCCACAAGAGCCACAGTGAACGATTCCACTTAATGGGAACTGATTCCCATAACGAGATGAATCATTAACCGTTGAACGATTTTTGATGGTTTGCTGAACAACATCGAATAACTCTTTTGAAATAATGGCTTCATGATTATTTTCAATATAATACTGTGGAGCTTGTCCTGTATTAATTACTGATTTATGAGACAAATAATCAAGTGTAACTCTTTTTTGAAGAAGGACATCTCCCATATATTTTTCATTCTTAAGAATATTCATAATATTGGCTGGATGCCAAACAACTTCTTTTCTACCGTTTTTGATTTCATTATCAATTAAATGATTGGTTATTTCTCTATAGGACATTCCTGAAATATATAAGTTAAAAATCATTTTGACTATTTTAGCCTCATTTTCATTGATAATTATTTTTCCATGTTCGTCTTTATCGTAACCTAGGAACCTGCTT
>Ga0268280_1002335_pt1 | contig 11161 bp, 8 predicted proteins | sample saktaG_9_FD_190139 | JGI IMG/M metagenome (GOLD analysis project Ga0268280, IMG submission 190139) | Saline water microbial communities from Sakinaw Lake, British Columbia, Canada - sak_2011_5_24_40m | ecosystem: Environmental > Aquatic > Non-marine Saline and Alkaline > Saline ...
GCTCCGATATTTCGGCAATAAGCCTCTCCTCCTCTTTACGAAGGTGCAGGAGATCATTTTCAAGCCTGTCAGTATTGCGCTGGATTTCAAATATACCGGATTTTTGCTCGGATATTTCCTGATTCTTTTGAGAAAGCTTAAGTTTTATCTCTTCAACAACAGCATCCAGTTTCCGGAGATGTGAAACGTGCCTTATATCCACATCTCTTAAATCATTCAATATTGCATCCGTTTCATCTATCAATCTAGTGTAATCATCGAAATAATTGATAGTAATAAATGTATCCAGTTTTTTAATGCGTTCCTGGAAATTTTTGTAAATTTCTGCTTTTCTGGCCTGGCGCTTTAATCCCGACATTTGCCGGTTGATTTCGGAAATTATGTCTGTGACGCGCAAAAGATTATGGTTTGTGGCCTCAACCTTACGCAATGCTTCATTTTTACGGGTGTTATAACGGGTGATTCCCGCAGCTTCTTCTATAAAGAATCTTCTTTCTTCAGGTCCGGCATCGGTAATTGCTCCGATGTTTCCCTGTTGGATTACAGCATATGATTTTGGGCCAAGGCCGCTGCCTAAAAAAATATGATGGATGTCTTTAAGACGGCAGGGTTTTTTATTTAAAAGGTATGCGCTTTCTCCTGAGCGGTAAAGACGTCTTGTCAACATGATTTCTGTGAAGTCCTTTAGCTCTTCTGGCGCCGATCCGTTGTCATTTGCAAGCGTCAATGTTACTTCGGCCATATTCAACGGCGGTTTCCCGTTAGTGCCTGAGAAAATAACATCTTCCATGGATTTCCCGCGCAGTTGTTTAACGCTTTGTTCGCCCATGACCCATCTTAATGCATCAACAACATTGCTCTTGCCGCAACCATTCGGGCCGACAATTGCACAGATACCAGGAGGGAATTCGATGTTGGCCTTGTCTATAAAGGATTTAAATCCGCTTATTTCCAGCGATTTAAGTTTCATATAAGGACATGCCCCTCTTGTAAATTGTTAACAGTAATATAATAAGCATCTTATTTATCGGATAATATTCTATCGGCAGGAATATAACAGAAAGGAAACAGATTGTAAAGGAAAAAACACAATAGAAGGTGTATTATGATATAATGAATACAAGATGTGGTGCTTTATCGGTTTAAATACGCTGAATTTAATACTATTCCTCTTTTCATTGAGTCAATTGGTTCCCATCTGAAAATGGCCATTTTTTGCGATTTCAGCGTCAATCTGCGAGATTTCTTGTGCGACATACATTACGTATGTCTTAAGCGCAATCCCTTGATTTCCTCGGGCTTGCCCAAAATTGCCTATTTCCAGATTGAAAAATCACTTGGGTTAGAATTTAATGGTATGGATATCAATTAATTAAATCATAATATCTGGCTTAAGAAAAGTTTTGTCCTTTCGTTAACAGGACTTGTAAAAAAATGCTCCGGCGTTCCTTCTTCGACAATAGCTCCCATGTCCATAAAAATGACCCTGTCTGCGACTTCTTTTGCGAATCCCATTTCATGAGTGACAACGACCATGGTCATACCTTCTCTTGCCAGATTTTTCATGACATCCAGCACTTCGCCGATCATTTCAGGATCAAGGGCAGATGTCGGTTCATCAAACAGCATGATTTTGGGATCCATTGCAAGAGCCCTAGCTATTGCTACACGCTGCTGCTGCCCTCCTGAAAGTTGGTCAGGATATACATTCGCTTTATCGTTTATTCCGACTTTGTTCAGCAATGAAAGGGCTTTATCCGAAGCTTCAATTTTTGTCCGTTTGCGGACAACTTTTTGAGCCAGCGTTATATTTTCAAAAACATTTTTGTGAGGAAAGAGGTTGAAGGACTGGAAAACCATACCCACTTCGGCCCGCAACTTATTTATATCTGTTTTTGGGTCGAGAATATCAATTCCTTCAATAAAGATCTTTCCGCTGTCAGCTGTTTCAAGATGATTAAGGCATCTTAATAAAGTGCTTTTACCGGATCCGGAAGGTCCGATAACCACAACCACTTCTCCTGCTTCTATTTTGCACGAAACATTTACAAGCGCCTGAACAATATGGGGAATCAGAAAGGTTTTATAAACATTTTGAACTTCTATCACTATACTGCCGTCCTCCTTTCAAGGTACTGAACAAACATGGAGAGTGTAAATGTGAGGACAAGATATAGAAGCGCACATACAAACCAGAGTTCAAAAGGCTGAAGGCTGGTTGTAACAACCTCCCTTGTAGCCTTCGACAGTTCCCTCACAGCAATAATTCCGAGCAGTGAAGAGTCTTTTATCAGGCTGATAAACTGGCCTGCAAGGGGGGGAAGGATCCTGCGTAATGCCTGGGGAAGAATGACATATCTCATGGACTGGGCATATGTCATGCCTAGTGACCTTGAAGCTTCGATCTGTCCGCGGTGTATCGATTGTATTCCGGCTCTTACAATTTCAGCAACATAAGCTCCTGTAAAACAAGCAAGAGCGGCTACACCATACCACAGGGGCGGTACAGGGCTTATACCATATTTACCCAACATCGTGTTTATAAGTGTGCCGAGGACAAAATACCAGATGAAAATCTGCACGAGGAGCGGAGAACCGCGGATGATTTCAATATATGTAATGGAGAACCATTTGAATGCAGGATTTGACGACAACCGGGCAAGACCGCCGAAAAGGCCGATCAGTATTCCAAGGAGAGTGGCGATTGTGCTCACTTCTATTGTAAGCCATAAACCCTGCAGCAGGATGCCGGGTTTCCAGTTTTCCTGGGAAGCCATAACATAGCCGGGATAAACAAAATCTCCTTCGGATACTTTGAGGTCACTCTCAGGGATATCATAAATTATGTCTTCTCTTCCCGTTTTGACGGTAATAATGGCCTTGCCGTTCTTGCGGGATATATCGGTTATTTTCCCGTCTATCTGGGATTTTATTTCAATCATTTCCTTGAAAGCAAAATACTGAGGGATACGGTACCAGCGCCAGACATAATCGATTTTTATGGTTGAATAATATAAACCCGATAACATTCCTGCAAGACAAAGAAAAAAAACACCCACCCAGACAAAGTAGGCAGTAGTTTTTTGATTCCGTTTTGTTATTGGAATTACAGATTGATTCATCTTTGTCTTATTTGATTTCTTAAAATATTTACCGGTATCTTCCAGACAAAAATTATAAATTTTAAAAATTTATAGCCGGCAGGGAATTAAACCCCGGCCGGCTATAAAAGTCAGACTATTCTATTGAACATTTTTTATCCAGTCTGTATTTTTTATCCACTTATCATAAACCTTGTCATATCTGCCATCGTTTTTTATCTGTTTCAAAAAGTTGTTGAGCCAGTTTATGAAGTCCGGATCACCTTTTCTGATGGCCCATGCAAGTGGTTCATAAGTGAATGGCGTATCAAGGAATATGAGCTTGCCTTCTCCCTGCTGAGCCATGAAAACCACACAGTATGGGAGATCGTAGACAAAGGCATCCGCTTTGCCGTTAACAACTTCGAGAGCTGCTTCGGGTTCCGTTTCAAAGGATTTGTATTTCGCCTTCGGTATGACTCTTTTAACTGCCTGCTCACCTGTTGTGCCGAGTTTTGATGTAATTGTATATTTAGGGTCGTTAAGGTCTTTGTAAGATTTTATTGCACCTTTGTGCTTTTTGTTAATGAGGATTGTTTGGCCGACCACGATATTGGGATCAGCAAAGTTGATTTTGAGGTTCCTTTCCTGGGTTACAGTCATTCCGCTCATAATTATATCAAACTTTTCCGTAATAAGAGACGGAATAATGCCGTCCCAGGCTGTGTTTACCGGAACAAATTTAACTCCGAGCGCCTGCGCCATTTCTTTTGCTATGTCAATGTCAAACCCTACGAAGTTTCCGTTTTTGTCGGTCATTTCAAACGGCATATATCCGGCTTCAAAGCCAACGCGGATTTCTCCTCTTTGGATGATCTGTTCAAGGGTCGATTGTTTTACAAGTTGCATACGAACGCTGTCGCCCGATGTTACAGCCTGACTTCCTGCCTTCTTTTCCCCCTGGTCTCCACAGCCTGCAACCAGAAATAGTAAGGATAAAACAATTACTGCCGGTACACATGAAAATTTAAATAAATTTTTCATTAACTCCTCCTCATTAATTGTGTTATTAATTAAAAATTGCAATATAAATCAATAAGATTTGCCTTCGGTCAGAAGTTCCCTGATTATCATTTTAATGTTGCAATCAGGGCATTTCGGGATATCTTCCTTCGGGATGTAAATGATTTCAGTTCGTTTGCATTTCGGACAAACTACTTCTACTGCTTCTTTCTTTTCCCGCATAGTATCGTTCCTATATTATTGATTATGCCTGAAACAATATTTAGACGGTTTCGTAATAAGTACTTCTTTCCGCCGCGGAGGATTGCGTTTTGTCTTTCCGATCGATTTTGCTTCAGGACAGAGATAATAAAAGCATGGTGAGCTTATCGAACCACGCGCGTCTTGCATAATAAGCCTTTTGCTTTATCGTCCGAATGTTGATTTATTACGGAGCCATAAATATATTTTTATCCGAAACAGAGAGCCCATTCCCCGCTGCTTGAGGCGGAAAACTCAATGTACTTGTATATTAAATGAATTATAAAGTAAAGGTATCTTTAAATCATTTTCTGGATTATATATTATAAACAATTAGGAATGAATTTTATGAATTCATCAAGTGCGATAGAAACAGGATAAAAAAATGTAAATTGCCATGATAAAAAATATAGAGTCCTATCCGGCATCTTATTTAAATAGTCTTGACATTAATAATTGCCGGAAGTTATGAATGGCAATGAACAGCCTGTAGAATTATCAGTCGGTATTTTTAAACAATTATTTACGAGGATATTTATGCAAGGCGAAGAAAGTATCAAATTTGCCCATCTTATTGAAAAGAATCCCATCATTCAAAAAGTCATCAGCAAAGTTAATCATGAGCTTGTCACAAGGAGGGAAAACAATCCTTCCATCTGCAAAGTGTTCTTAAATGAATTTTCGAAGCTGAGGGATACGGATAAGTTCGTTTTTGAAATCCACAAGGAAGCAAAAAGACGCCTGCCTGACATAATTGGAAACAAGGTGCAGTTCGTGGAAGGTATCAGTTCTCCGGAAGTCCCTTTCATAGAGAAATATTGTAATAAGCGCAACATCGGAATAGTCTTTTCGGGAGGACCGGCCCCGGGAGGTCACAATGTTATTGCCGGATTTTACGATGCAGCAAAGAAAGCAAATCCGGAAAGCAGGATATATGGCTTTTTGCTGGGTCCGGACGGGATTGTTGAAGATGAATATGTTGAGCTGACCGACGGTATTGTTGACGCATACAGGAATCTTGGCGGATTCGGCATGATAAAAACGGGTCGTGCCAAAATAGATTCTAAAGAGAAAATGCGCCTTTCAAAAGAGACCTGCAGAAAACTTAAACTGGATGCGCTTGTAATTGTGGGTGGTGATGATTCAAACACGAATGCAGCCTTTCTTGCGCAGGAGATGTATAAGGACGGCATACAAATTATAGGAGTTCCAAAGACGATTGACGGGGACATACAGGTAAGGGATTCAAAAGGAACAGTCTTGTGCGCAATTTCTTTTGGATTTCATACCGCAGCGCTTGCTTTCGCAAATGCAATAAGCAATCTTTGCACCGACAGCAGCTCCGATGTTAAATACTGGCATATATGCAAGGTAATGGGAAGAGTTGCGAGCCACCTTGCCCTTGAAGTTGCTCTCCAGACACATGCCAATATAACGCTTATCGGTGAAGATCTTGCCGATTATACCGATTCAAGAAGGATCGAGAAAGCAAAAAAAGACGGAGTTGCCGATTATACGGCTTTTGGGATGACTTTGAGGCATCTGTCCCGTGTGATATGTGACGGGATTGTGCGCAGGGCGGCTGTCGGTAAGAATTATGGTGTAATGGTTATCCCGGAAGGCATCCTGGAATTCATAAATGAGATTCAAATTTTTATCATAAAACTCAATACCATTATTGCCCAGTATAATTCAACTCACGATACAGATTTCCACACCAATTTTCCGCTCCTTGAGGATAAGCTGGAATATCTGAGGCGTCTGGCGAAAACTTCACGGGAAGAAGGTATTTTCACAATCTGGAATACGAGGGATGATGATTTGTTTAATGACATACCCGCATTCTTCCAGGAAGGTCTGCTAATGGAAAGGGACAGCCACGGCAATTTCCAGTTTTCCCAGGTTGAAACCGAAAAAGTACTCATGGGGCTTGTAAAAGATTATCTCAACATTCTGAAAGAAAAAGGCCAGTATAAGATAGGGATATCGAAAGCGTATTACGCCAAGACTCTTGAAAAAGGGAATCTGAATCCGGATATGTTCGGGCCTGTACTTTTTAAGAATTACGGAGATGAGTTTCTTATTATGAAAGAGAGCATTGCATCGGTTAAAACACTGAAACAGGCGCTTGTCAGAGACGGTATTATTCAGGAAAGCGATAAAATTCCTGCAGAGGTGGGAAAAATATTTAAAAAATCGATTCCCAGTTTCAAGACACAGGTGCATTTTTATGGCTATGACGGAAGAGGGAATGACCCGAGCGGTTTTGATTGTGTTTATGCATACAACCTTGGATTGACGGCATTCTGCCTTGTAGCAAACGGAGCAACCGGCCAGATGGCGGCGATAAAGAACCTTGAAAAAGAATTTGAAAAGTGGGAACCGATCGGTATCCCGATAGCGCCCCTTATGCATATCGAGGAAAGAAAAGGCAAACTGGATCTTGTTTTGGAGAAAACGATTGTTGATGTTAATTCACCCTGTTTCCAGATCGTAAAAGCGCTCAGGGAAAAATGGCTTGGTGCCTTTGCCGGTGAAGATGATTACCGCAGGCCTGGCCCGATAAGGTTTGTCGGAAAATGTGAAGATGACAGGCCACTGACGTTTATACTGAATGAACTTGCTAAGCAGAGTTCAGACTAAAAAATTTAATTTTGATGGTTTTGTAGAAAGTTAAAATTCAGACGGCAAAGTAAAAACCTGCATCCCGTCAAGTCCGGGCATTTTCAGATCAAGAAGAACTATTGAGACATCTTCCCTTTCCATTATATCAAGAGCTTCATTCGCTCTTGCTGCTGTCAGCACTTTTAACACCATCCGGATAAGTATTCTTTCCGATCCGCTCCTTATTCCTTCTTCGTCATCAACAACAAGAACATATGCTGTTTCAGGTTTGTTTTTCAATTTACAGTTCCTTCCTCATCCAATTTAGCTGTGGGAAGTTCAATTACAAAAGTTGTTCCTTTGCTTGGCTGGCTTTTTGCGTATATTCTTCCCTTGTGATTATCTATCATGCTGTATACAAGGCTAAGCTCCAGACATGTGCCTTTTCCCTCCTCCTTCGTTGTAAAGAAGGGTTCGAATATATGCGGGAGTATATTTTGTGGTATTCCGGGACCGGTGTCTGAGATTTCAATAATTACGGTATCAGTTTGCAGGGGCTTATAACTTTATTATGGAAAGCTCTCACTTTCCTTCCATCGTATCCGCGGCATTTAAAAGTATGTTCATAAAAATATGATTCAACTGCTGGATATCTCGGTATACTTCATGAAGTGAGGGAGAGAGATCCTTTTCTATCCCAATATTATGAAAAAGAGTCTGGTTTTCAAGCAGAAAAACGGTGCGCAAAATAGCACTATTTACATCGTGCGGACGAGTTTCCTATCGGGTTTGCAGAGCAAACTCGAGCAGTTTCTTAACCGTATCCCGGCATCTCTGGGCCTCTTTATAGAAGCGGGTGAGGTTATCACGAGCCCCTTCTTCAAGTTTATATTCTTCAAGTACGAGCCGGATAAAAAGGGTTATGCTGCTTAACGGTTTATTCAACTGGTGTGCAACGCCTGCTGCCAATTTTCCAAGAGATGCCATTTTTCCAGACTGGAGGATCTGTATCTGGGCTTTTTCATCCTGAGTGTTTCACGCATATCGTGAAAAAAACAGATTGTTGCAACTTCGCGGTCCTCTTCATAGACAATTGAAGCATTCAGACTGATAGGAATGCTTTCTCCGTTTTTCCCTAGGGCATCAACTATGTATGATTTCATTGAAAGTTCGTAATTTTTTAATAACATGGATTTTTGATGAAGCCGTCATTTAAATGAATGGATGCTCAACAATATTCAAAAATACAGGAACTCCGTATATGAATAAATTTTTATTATAAATCAGCATAATTTGTCTGATTTTATAAATTTTAGAGATGTTTTCATAACTTCTTGGTTTGATTAGTTGAAAAATTATTTTTGGAAGGATTTTGAAACCTGATATTTCCTGGAAGCATTCCATATATTATTTTTCAAGATTATACTTGACAGGCGAAACAGCTCTTTGTTAATGAATGAACATTCATTCATATTTTATATAATTAAATTTCAACGGGGGTCTGTGATCAATAATAAAGTCAAAGGAAACGACAAGTACCACCGAATACTGGAGGCTGCCGTCAAGGTATTTGCCGAACAGGGTTTTTATCAGTCGACAATATCCCAGATTGCCAGAGAGGCCGGAGTTGCCGATGGCACTATATATTTATATTTTAAAAATAAAGATGATATCCTTGTTCAGTTTTTTAACTACAAAACCAAGCAGGTTTTCGACAGTTTCAGGGAAGAAGTCAATAAGGCCGACAACAGCTTTGATAAGCTTAGAAATCTGATACGCCGTCATCTTGAAGAATTTCAGAATGATAGGAACATGGCCGTTTTATACCAGGCTGAAACGCATCAGAACAGCCGTCTTGTCGAAGAGCAGATAAAGGAAATGTCCAAGCTGTATCTTGATATTGTTTCGGAAATAGTAGAGCGGGGTCAGGATGAAGGGAGTGTCCGCAAAGACCTGTATGTCGGCCTTGTAAAACGGTTCATACTTGGCGGTGTCGACGAGGTAATAAATACCTGGCTGCATTCGGATGGGAAGTATGATCTTGTTTCAATGGCCGATCCTCTTGTTGACCTTTTTATAAGAGGAATAGGCAATACAGGAAACGTAAAGAACGAAAATTCTGAAAGGAATAATCTATAAATTACCATTTAAGGAGAAGTCAATTATGGCACAGCTAATAGCCGATAGAAGGGATGTGGATTTTGTTCTGCACGAACAATTGCAGGTTTCAGATCTCAGCAAGCACGAAAAATACATGGAGTTCAGCAAAAAAACAATTGATATGATCATATCGGAAGCGCGTAATCTGGCTATAAAAGAAGTGCTTCCGACCCAGAAGTTAGGAGATAGGGAAGGATGCAGGCTTGATAACGGCAAGGTAAGCGTTCCGGAGAGTTTTCACAGGGTTTATGATCTGATCAAAGAAGGGGAATGGGTTGCCATGACGGAAGACCCCGAATGGGGCGGCCAGGGTATGCCCAAAACTGTTGCTCTTGCAGCAGGTGACTATCTTGTCGGAGCGAACTACGCATTTATGATGTACGCAGGTCTGACACATGGCGCCGGAAAGCTGATTGATGAATTCGGAACAGAAAAGCAGAAAAAACTGTTTTTAAAAAAGATGTATACCGGTGAATGGGGCGGTACTATGCTTCTTACAGAACCTGAAGCCGGTTCTGATGTCGGGGCTCTTACTACGAGTGCAAAAAAGAACGATGACGGCACGTACTCAATAACCGGCAACAAGATATTTATTTCAGGCGGTGAACATGACCTTGCTGAAAACATTATCCATCCGGTTCTTGCCCGAATAGAGGGAGCCCCGGCCGGTACGAAGGGAATCTCTTTGTTCCTTGTGCCCAAGATATGGGTTAATGACGACGGAAGCCTTGGTGAATTCAACGATGTTGTCTGTACCGGAATAGAAGAAAAAATGGGTATCCATGGAAATGCCACATGTTCACTTGCTCTCGGCGGGAAGGGCAAATGCCGCGGAACTCTTCTTGGGGAAGAGAATAGGGGTATGCGGGCGATGTTTCTTATGATGAATGAGGCGCGTCAGCTTGTCGGTCTTCAGGGTTTTGTCTGCGCCTCTTCATCTTACATGTATGCCGTTAACTATGCGAGACAGCGTGTTCAGGGAAAAAACCTGCTTCAAATGATGGATGCGAATGCTCCATCTGTTCCTATAATACAGCACCCTGATGTGCGGCGACAGCTTATGATAATGAAAACCTATGTCGAGGGCATGAGGAGCCTGATTTACTACTCGGGTTTTTGTGCAGACAAGATGGATACCGCAAGCGATGAAGGGGAAAAAGCAAAGTATCACGGGCTTATCGAAGTCCTCACGCCGATAGTCAAAGCATATATAACCGACAAATCCTTTGAGGTATGCAGCCATGGTATTCAGATTTATGGTGGGTATGGTTTTATAAAAGAGTATCCCGTGGAACAGTTGTTAAGAGACTGCAGAATCACCATGATTTACGAGGGAACAAACGGCATCCAGGCAATGGACCTTCTCGGACGCAAGCTCGGCATGAACAAGGGCAAGCTTGTTATGGATCTTTTCAGTGAAATTCAGAAAACAATCGCAGCCGCAAAGGGAACCCACGGACTTGAGAAACTTGCTGCAAATGTTGAAAAATCATTAAATAAACTCGGAGAAGTTGCCATGCATATAGGGGCTACCGCGATGTCGCCCAAAGTTCTTACCGCGTTTGCATTTGCATATCCGTTCCTGGAAGCTTCAGGAGATGTCATAATGGCATGGATGCTTCTCTGGAGAGCTGTAATTGCCGCTCCGAAACTTGAAAAATTGATTGGCAGCACCGGTCTTGAAGAGGGTATAAATTATCTGGAAAGGCGGGCAAAAATTGAAAAAGATAGGAATGCCGCATTCTATGAGGGCCAGATCAAGAGCGCCGAGTTCTTCATCAATTCAATGCTTCCCGTAACTTTCGGAAAGATGAAGGCTATTCTGGAATCAAGCAGCGCCGCTGTTGAAATTCCGGAAGTTTCGTTCGGCGGATAAATCGTTTATATTGACAGGCCTGCTTTCCGCAAACCATGTCTTCTAAGGCGGGGTCAGGAGAATCAGTCTGAATGAGATTTTGTCATTACAGTGAAGCCCGCCCTTCAGAATAGATTCACTGCTTACGAAATTTTCAACCTTAACGCTGGGAGATAAACAAAATGTCTCAAAGAAAAAT
>Ga0268280_1002336_pt1 | contig 11144 bp, 1 predicted proteins | sample saktaG_9_FD_190139 | JGI IMG/M metagenome (GOLD analysis project Ga0268280, IMG submission 190139) | Saline water microbial communities from Sakinaw Lake, British Columbia, Canada - sak_2011_5_24_40m | ecosystem: Environmental > Aquatic > Non-marine Saline and Alkaline > Saline ...
GCGCAACCTTTATAGTAACTCCGGTCTTCATAGATCATGTTACGGCGTATTGCGTAAAGAACAAAATACCGGTATTCCCGGGGGCGCTCACGCCGGCCGAAATATACGAGGCATGGAGCGCCGGCGCTACGATGGTAAAAGTATTTCCGTCAGGAGTTTTCGGGCCGAAATATTTTAAAGAGATAAAAGGTCCGTTTGCCGATGTTAAGCTATTGGCGTGCGGCGGAGTGACCCCGGATAATATGAAAGAATATTTTGCGAATGGGGCAGATGCCGTTTCATTCGGAGCGGGCGTTTTCAGAAGCGACTGGCTAGCTAAAAAGAATTTCGCGGATATAGAAGCGCGAATAAAAGAGTATCTCGATAAGTTAGGTTGATTTAACCGTGTCGAGCTGCGTCGGCTCAACGCGGTTATAAATTAATTTAGATTGACACGACGCGTCAAACGGAGTTATAATCCGTCAGTTCTTTCAAATGCTTTCGCTTTTGCTCGGCATTGATCCCGAGCGAAGCCGAGGGATAATATGTAACTATGTAGGCGCTCTTAGAGAGCTTAATGGGGAACCCCTAAAATGGGACGGTCCCGCCGCTGTATCCTCGCCCTTTTTCCGATTGACCGGAAGAAGGAAACCTTTTTGCAATGAATGTCACTGTGCCGCTTTTTGGCATGGGAAGACGGCAGAGAGGGCGAGGGAGTCAGAAAACCTGCCTACATATCGAGCGACGCCGGAGTTAGCGTCCATATACGGGTTTCTGGTAAATCAGGGAACTAGCCCCGCATCTTTTTGATGCGGGGTTTTTTAATGAGCGCATAACTTACGGAACGAAGTGACGTAAGTTATAAGCGCGAATTAATCCGCCGAAGCATTCAGGCTCTTTACGAGTTGAATGCGAAGGCGGATATCCATAAAAAGGAATGAAAATGAAAAGGTTGGTATTGGTTTTTGAGATATTAGTTATTTTGTTAGTATGCAGTATTTTTTCTGTAAAAGCTTACTCGGAAGAGAATAAAAAAAACATATATAGTAAATCTCCGGCTAATAATGTTCAAAAACTTCAGCCGATAGTCGTGACGCCATTACGATATGAGGAGTCTGGCCTTAACGCCGGTAAGAGCGTAACCGTCATCGATTCCGATGCGATCGCCAGATCTGGCGCCAAAAATATGGCGGAACTTTTACGGTGGGTACCAGGTGTCTACGTTACTGATATTTTAGCAAACGGGAAAAGTGTCAGCGTTGATATCGGTGGTTTTGGCGAGCAGGCTGCTCAAAATACTTTGTTTTTAATTGATGGTAGGCGTATGAACCAGATAGATCTCAGCGGGACCGATTGGTCGCAGGTAAATATGAACGCAATAGAACGAATCGAAATTGTTCGTGGAGCACAGTCCGTTCTTTATGGTAATAATGCGGTGGGTGGGGTGGTTAATATAATAACAAAGAAAGGAGAGGACGTAAAGCCCGAGATAGGTTTTAAGTATCAGACCGGAAGCTACAAATATAATCTATATAATGGATATGCGGGTGGCGGATCACCTTTTCTTGATTATTTCATAGACATATTGTCTTCATCGACCGAAGGCTTCAGATCAAATGGCGACCTTGAAATAATAAATTTCAGAAGTTCATTTTTATTTAAACCACAGTCGGGCCTATCGCTAAACGTAGATAGTGGATATCATAAAGACTGGTACGGACAACCGGGGGCATTGACATTGACCAATATTGACAGGGATGGCCCACGAACTACTACGACGCCTAACGATAGAGCTAAAACCGAGGAATCTTATATCTTGGTCGACCCTAAGGGTGTTTTTGATTATGCAATAGGGGTATTGACAATAACCCCATCTTTCAATATCCGCGATAGAAGGACCAGCTCATTCTTTCCCTCCTTCGGATTCGCAGATGAGGTTAATAACCATATCAAATCTTTTGGCATAACCCCGAAAATCACATTGGCATCCGAGATAAGCGGAATGTCAAATACGATAGTGGCTGGGGTGGATTATTATAATTATCGAGATGAGATATTGAGCGGAGCCGGTAATACAAAAGACTCTTTTATAATACGAGAGCAGACGACTGGGGTTTATATTGAGGATACGCTGTCGCCTCTAAAAATGTTGAGTATAACTGCAGGATACAGGGCCGAATGGGGTGATTACAGATTTGATCAACAGGCTCAAGCACACGGTAAGTACAAAAAAAGTTCTATTGACAACGCGGTTGATTGCCGTGTGAATTACAAATATAACGAGAATTCCGCACTGTTCGCATCTTATGCTAGATCATTCAGACTTCCCGCCGTTGACGAATGGTATAACATATACACGAACACATTACGTTTAGACTTACGGCCGCAAACAGGTAATCACTATGAAATAGGGATTACGGATAATAGCATGAAGCATATCAAAATCAATGCTTCCTACTTCATAACAGATATCAAGCATGAGTTATATCTAAATCCATCGACCTTTACAAACTCTATCTATGATCGTACAGCGCGAAACGGACTTGAATTAGAAGGACATGTCTATCCGGTAGAAGCTTTGGATACCTATGTTAAATTTATGCTACAACAATCTAGATTCGTAGGAGGGAGTTATGCAGGTAACGAGATCCCCATGGTGCCGCGGTATAAGCTAACAGGCGGTTTTGAGTATAAGATCATGGATTGCGCATCGATAAGTTACTCAATAAATTATCTGGGAGATAGACGTTTTATAAGTGACATGCGTAATCTTGCACCTAAATTGAAGCCGTATATTGTAAGCGATATACGAATGGGGTACCACAAATACGGCATGGAGATATACGGGGCGATATATAATATGTTTGATGAGAAATATTCCGATTACGGAGTTACAAATTTTGCCGGCACATCACAAAACTATTATACTAATCCAGGCAGGAATTTTGTAATAGGCGCAAATTATAAGTTCTAGGCCAAGGAGGGTCCGTTTAATTTGGTACACCCTACTCGAACAGGGTGTCACTTTTTAGGGCGTTTGTGATTCCCCTTTATTTGATAAATAATAAAATTTATATTGACAAAAACGAAAAGATGGGGTATAGTTTATACTGTAGCGGGAGGATGTTAAGAATAAAAAAGTCTGGCATTCATCCATTGAATCTGATGAAGAAGTATGATAGACTTACAAAGCTTGGCGGAAAGACGGGGAGAGGCGTGGAAGATATCGAGCCTCGGCATTTAAAGGGATCAAAATCAAGCAGGGCCCAAACAAGACGTTTGGGCTTTTATATTTTAATAAAGTTTTTTAAGAAGATCGATTTCTTTAAGGTTACGTCTGCATTCGTTGCCGCCATATTCTTTTGGAATCAGATAGCTTGGGCGGGGGATCTCACGGTAAATACTCTCGAGGAATTAAAGAACAGCCAGGCCCAGACATTCGCCCCAGATTACCTTCAAAAACAACAGACCCTCCACGAAGATATCATTGACCAGAAACAGATGATTGAGGATTTTGGCGCAAATCAGGCTCCTCTCAACACATCGGTCGATATTGTTCCGCCGATAGAGGAGACGGTGGATCTCAAAGGGCCCATCGGCGGCAAATCCGATATGCCGGTTACGAATGGTTTCCCACCTTTCCCGGCTCCCGATGGCGGAGGTCCTCTGCCTGACCCCAGCGATGGCGCAGTCCTTTCGGTGACGACTCAAGGCGGCGATGTAATACACTATATAGGAAGCAGGATCGATCAGATCGATACAAAAGATTCAAAAGGCAACAAAATAATCATAAAGCGTATAGGTGAATTAGATTTAGTGGATGCCGGTAATAACCTTCTTAATGCCGAGATAACTTACGCAGATAAGACCGTGCAAATAATTAATAACGGTAAAGTTTTGAGTATAACCAAACCAGATAAAACCATTTTCAAATATAGCAATATCGTTACAGCGCCCGATGGCACCATTTTTACTTATTCAAAAGGAGAACTAATTACCCGGGTTGAATACCCCGATCCCGATAATACGAGTAGTACTGTTTTTGAATATTTTTATACGGTAAATAGCGAAGGCAATATCACCGAAACCAAAGTCACCGGCGCCGGCAAGGCAGCATATTACGACGCATCAGGCAAGCTGTCCAGAGTTGAGTTCGATGACCACAGGGTAGCGGTATATGTCAGCGGCATCCTCGTAAGCGTGCAGGATACTGATGAACGTACATATAATTATGAGACGACCCAGTCCGGAAGCGGCAACGATGCCGAATACATCACACGCCTTAAGACTATCATTGATTCTTCGGTCACTTATTCAATTGAAAATAATAATATTGCCTCTATTAATATCGCCGGCATTACATTATCCAATTTTACACTGGATTCCAACGGCTATATAGAGGAAGGCCGGATCAGGAAGGTCACTTCCGGAGCCGGCGTTTCTACCTATTACGCATACTCAGGGGAATTGTTTCAGGCGTATATAGACCAGGCGAAGGCCGGTGATACTATCTATCTCGGCGCGGGCACGTATAATGAGCGCATTACGCTTAAGGCAGGGGTGAATTTAATAGGAGAGGATGTCGGCAATACGATAATCGACGGCCAGAGTCAGACCGGTATTAATGTTATAACCGCGCAGGGCAATAACCGCATAGAAAACCTCACGATAACCGGGGCGGGCACTTACTATGCCGGGAAGAATTCGGGCGCTATCTGCGTGCAGGGCGATAATGTATCTATAAGGAATAACAGGATAACGGATAACCCCGATTCGGCGATATCATTCGATTATATGGCATTGGGCGCAATATCCTCACCCAGGGTCGTCATAGAGAAGAACCTGTTTAAGAATAACGGCAACTGCGTCATGAATCCATCGAGCGGCGCAAAGATACAATATAACACTTTCGTCGATAACTTTATCGCCGTCCAGGTGCTGGGCGGCAGGACCCCGGAGATATCGAATAATATCATCACCGGCTCTACCTATTGCGGAGTATACGAGTATGCCCCTCCGCTTCAGCCGAATCCCGCGATAACGAGCACAGGCATCACGGGCGGTAATTTCATACTTACATTCACTTCTGTAGCGGGATTTATGTACGCGATACAGACCTCTTCGAACCTAAAAGATTGGGACACCGTCTCAATGCCGGCCACGGCGACGGGCAGTCTTACTACGGTAAACTTTCCGGTTGTATCGGCGAAAGGATTTTTCAGGGTTCGAATATACCAGGTAACGGAAAGGGCTGTAGTTACCGATAATATCTTCCATAGTAACGCCTCGAACAGTATCTATCAGCCGGCGGCGGTAGTTAATCAGACGCTCGGCAACAAGAACGCGAATCCGCTGTTTTTAAACCCCGCAGCCGGGGATTATTCCGTTTTGTCCGGCCCGCCCGTCTTCGGAAAAGGCGCTTTTCTGCCGCAGGCGCTTAGTAACGCTCTCGACGCCGCCGCAGGCCCGGATCTAAGACCTGCGATACGGACGATCGCCGACGCCGGCATTGTCGAACCATTCTCGTTACCCGGCGCGATGTTCGACGTCTCCGGGCGTCTCATAACGACATACGATTTTTCTAATGTGGCGTATTTCAACACCATTAAATACGATACGAATAGAGGTATAAAAGAGATATTGAAACCGAATGGCGACAGAATTACCTTTCAGGATGCTTTAACGATAGATGTAATAAGCGGCGCTGAAAGTACCCTGTATAAATTTGACTCAAATGAGCTTGGCAATATAAAGAATATAATTGTAGAAAGAGCTAATGTGCGCAGAGTCTATGATCCTATTACAGGAAACCTTGTATCATTGCAATATGAGGGAACGGATCTATTGTTCGGGGACGGATCGATTACATTTGCGCTGGAAGGCTCAATGCTGACTGCTCCCGTATTTAATGAAAGCGGGATTACGGATGGTGTATTTGAGAAACGCGATATCGGCGGCAATCTTATCGGTACCGCTACCTATGAGAATGGAAAGATCGCTATTTATAAAGACTCCGCTGAAAATGAATATAGATATGACGAATTCGGCAACCTGATTGAGCTAAAGAAAAAGACAGACTCGGGCGACATCATTACGTATAACTATACATCAAGCCTAATTACGATAGCCACAGTTCCTGAAAGCGAATGGGCAGGCCTTAATCCCGCCGATCCCATACTGATAAAATATGAGAATACAGAATTGGGAAGGCACGTTATTTACTTCGAAACGAAAGATGGGCATTATAAGACTTTTGACTATACCGAATATGGAGTTACGATAGTAGAGGGCTCTATCGAAATTGTAGATTTCCAGAAGGTGCCGGTAAAGGATGTGATAAAAAAGTATAACATTAAGCTGCAACTTGTATCCAGCGCTGACAAGGATGGAACAATAAATCTTTATGAGTATAAACCGGATGATACCTTATTGCGCATTACAGTAATAAAGAATGGGGTTTTTTACATTTTTGAAGACAATAAACTCAAAAAATCCGTAAAAGACGGCCTTGAAACGCTTTACTATGATAACGGCCTCATCAGGTCAGTAGAAATCACTGCTGGCGTGGTAAAAGAGTTTAAATATGGAGTTAATAGTAATCCACTGCTCAATACCACTACTTTTCTTGCTAGTGGAACGTTAAATGGCACAGCTTACGATGAGCTTGGCAATCAGGTTGTGGAACTTCATCTGGACAGAGGATTTACGGATTATGGTGATGGGCGGGACGGCGCTTTGAATGTTAGTGCAGGCCAGACGGTTTATATAGACAGTTCGAAGCAATATTCGAGCATAAATATTGAAGTCGGTGGGATAATAACGGTAGCACCGTGGGATGGTACGAATGGCGGAGACATAGAGATTAAATGTAATGGGATGATTGTTATTGATGGTACTCTTCAAACAGACGCTAAGGGGTATAGGGGTGGGAATCAACTTCGTAATTATCCATATGATGGCGGGTTTTATGGATTTGATTCTATTCAAGGAGAATCATATACCGGATCACCCGGATACTCTACAAGTAACAACTATGGCGGCGGCGGTGGTGCCTTACTGAGGGTGCATCCTCCGGTTAGTGGTCAGCCATTTTATTATGGTGTTTTTGTTCCTGGTAGTGGAGGCGGATACGGCACACAAGGGGGAGGTGGCTACGGCAATCCTGCATTTCAGGGTAATGGAGGAATGATATACAGCGATCAATACTTAAACGATTTTTATAGAGGGTCAGGAGGAGGTGCGGGATTTAATGGGTCTGCAGGAGGTAATGGCGGTGGAAAAATTAAAATAGTTTCTCGTAATATAAATATATCAGGAACTGTTTCATCTAATGGCGGAGACGGTACTAGTGGGTCCGGTGGTGGATCTGGTGGTGCTATTTGGATAATAGCCAACGATATTACTATAAGCGGTAATATAGCGTCAACCGGTGGACAAGGTGGGATACAAGGCAGTGCACGTGGCGGTAACGGCGGAGATGGACGAATACGCATAGATTATGTCAATCTCAATGTCACTGGAACCGTCGGCCCAACAGTTTATACCAAACAAGCCGATTATCTCACAGAAGGCACTTTTGAATCCGAAGTTATAGAAGTCAATACGCCTTATTTTCAAAACATAAGCTGGATGGAGACGTTGCCTGCCGGAACGGGCGTAACCTTCCAGACGCGCTCCGGCAATATATCCACACCTGATTCAAGCTGGAGTAATTGGTCTGCTTCTCTAACGGATCCATCCGGGTCGAAGATATTATCAGATGGGGCTAAATATATCCAATTCCGGGCAACGCTTACGACCCCCGATACAACGATAACTCCGAAAATAACTTTGGACGATACAAGCGGTATAAATATCGGATACGTTACGATACAGAATGGCGAGGTAAATAAGAATGACGTTTCTCTTGTTCAAACCACGATGGGTTCAGTTATCAGATATTACGGTTTAGATCGCAAAAATATTAAAAATCCAAATGATATCATGCCTGCCTTTAAAGCTGACGAATTATTGGTTAATGGCATGATCAGTGATGCCAACGCATACCTTGGTGAAGTGTTAAATCTGAATCCCGGCGCAGGAATAAGCTTTAGCGAAACATCAAAAACTGCCTGGACCGGAAAGGTTAAAGCGGAAGATATCGGTAAGCTTGAAGATGGAGAAGCGAAATATCTTACCTATGAAACGATCTCTGACGGCACTGTCGAGAAACGCCAAATAACAGCCGCTATCTCCAAAAACGGCGATGAGAAGTACTATTATTATGGCGAAACATCCGGACTCGTTGAGGATATAAAAGATGATAAGGGTGATACATACTTCCGCAAAGTATCCACCTATGATTCCAAAGGCGTTATTCAACAGGTGAAACTTCTCTACAATGATGAAACTAAGAATCAGACTATTTTCTATGAAAATGGAAAAATAAAGAATGTCACGCAAAACGGCTCCGAGATACTTCAATACACTTACCAGACACTTGCCGGAGGTCGTGAGGCTACGGTCATAAACGACATTTCTTCCGGCGAAGTTAACGCCATGAAGAAATATTACGTTGACGGCCAACTTATGAAGACTGTCGATAAGGATGGTGTCGAGACTTCCTATATATATGACCAGAAATGGAGAATATTAAAGTCGACAATTTCTCGATCCGGAAAAACTATGGAAGTTTACAGTTATTCTTATGATGAAGAGAAGAATCAAACCATTATCGTAAACCTGGCCGATGTTAAGAAAATTTATGATAGCGCCAATAAACTCCTTTTCGTGGAGAAGGATAATAAGCTTTATACATATTATTATTCGCAAGGCGGCGTTGAAATCAACAATGATGACGTCGAGAAGATTAAAGGCTACATGTCGAATCTGCAGATGCTTTTAAGCACCAATGCGCTTCTTAGAGGTACCGATCTTTCCACCGAATTCGGGGCCATCGAGGATACGTTTACATATACGCCGGGCGGTGATTTCGCGATAGAAGAGCTGACGCAATATACGGATCCAAACAGCAATGTTATAACGTTTAATGAGGGCAAAATAGACAAGATAACGCGGCACGACGGCATAGTTGTCAGCGATATCACCTATGATAGCCAGACTATAACAGGGTATAAAATTACTCTTCCGGTGAGCATGGGCGGGTCTAAAGTCATAATAAAAGATAGTTACATTTATAGCGAGGAAAAGTCAGATGGCAGTGTTACGACGTACCATCCTAATGGCTGGGTAAAATCTGTAAAAGGCGCGCAAGGCAATGAGACTGATTATGTATACGAGGTACCGCTAACTCTCAACGGAAATGAAAATGGCAAGACATATTATATTCATATTTCGAGTGGAGCCCTAAGCCTTGACGACGGCGCTATAGAAGGGACATTCGTCATAGACCCCGTAGAATTAAACGCGAAAGAATTAAGGCATATTAATTGGAGTCCTACTTTACCGGCAGGAACCAGTGTAGCGATACAGATACGCACGACCGATTCTCTCAATCCGGATAATGTTGACGCAAGCCCGTGGTCAGCATGGTCAAGCGAGATAACAAATCCACAAGATTTAACCGGTATCGCAGGAGGTAAATATTTACAATATAAAGTTATTTTGCGTCGTCCTTCCGGAGCTGATAGCCCCAGCCTAAATCTTGATAGTATTAAGATAGATTTTCTGTCTCACCTTTCGGATGGAAATGACCAGAGCCTTACCCGTGTCGTGGAGAAAAACGGAAAGACATACGTTTATGATGGTATTGAGCGTCTTGTTAAGATTATGGATGGCACCACGACATATACCTATACCCCGGAAGGCAAGATAAAATCTATTGCAGAAATCGGCGGCAAGACAACTACATATATTTACGATGATACAGACCGCGCTAAACTTACCGAGATCGTCATAAATAGTAATAATGAGGAGCTGCATTACAATTCTAATCTTAGGCTTATTAAAGTCGTCAGGCCCTCCACAGGTATGCAGTATGAATATTTTTATAATGAAGGCGTAGTGACGTTAAAAACGACTTACACATCCAAACAAGCCAGCAAAGGGGATTTCACAAGTTTTACAAAAAACGGAATAACTATAAGCGATTATGATGGATTAACGCGCATACTCTTAGAGCGGCAGGTGCCGCTGGATTATGGAACAGGGGCGGATGGTGTTCTCACTGTAAGGAATGGTGAAGCACATATTTTGGAGGCACGGACATATAATTTCGAAAGCATATATATTGAAGAAGGCGCGATCCTTACAATACAACCCTGGAATGGGGCGACAGGTGGACAACTTATTATAAAATCACAAAAAGAGGCCGTTATAGATGGAATAGTACAGGTTGACGGAAAGGGGTATCGTCAGGAAGAAGGTTTTGGGGCAGGGGGTAGGGGTCAGCAGGGTGAGGATGTAGACAACCAGAATAACGTGCTGCGAGGCGCAGGCGGAGGGGGAGCAGGTCACGCTACAGCGGGCGGAACCGGAACAGGCTATGGAACCAGTCCGGGCAGTGCAGGTCAGGCTTATTCTAGTTCTGAGATTCCAACTCCCATGATGGGTTCGGGTGGAGGGAATGGCGGGATCTATAACGCGTCTTGTTATGAAGGTTGCGGCTATGGCGGTTCAGGTGGAGGCGTAATCCAAATAGTTTCTCCGATCATCAATGTTAACGGAACAGTATCGGCAAATGGTAATGATGGAGGAAATGCGCCGGGAGGTTTGGGTGGATCGGGTGGCGGGGGATCAGGCGGCTCCATCATAATAAGCGGCGAGTATGTGAGTATTGTAGGTAATGTTCTCTCAAGTGGCGGGTATAGGGGGATCAGCGCTCAATATGGCGGCGATGGCGCACCCGGTAGGATTAGAGTAAATTATGGCGTAAAAGAGGGCGACATTTTTTCAGGGTCTAATAATCTGACTCGACCAAGTATATATTGGAATCAGTTAACCTATATTCCGGAAGGTAGTCTTACGTCCTCTGCCATAGCGTTAAATATAAGTAGCGTTGATTCCAAAACGGCATATCTGAACACTAACCTCGATATACCGGTTCTTTCGAATGTGAAGATTGAGACCCGCACCAGCGCAAGCGGTAATGTAAATAAAGAATCTGATTGGTCTCTCTGGCAGGAGGCGGTATTGGATCAGTTCGGATATAAGATCAATTCCGCGCT
>Ga0268280_1002337_pt1 | contig 11144 bp, 8 predicted proteins | sample saktaG_9_FD_190139 | JGI IMG/M metagenome (GOLD analysis project Ga0268280, IMG submission 190139) | Saline water microbial communities from Sakinaw Lake, British Columbia, Canada - sak_2011_5_24_40m | ecosystem: Environmental > Aquatic > Non-marine Saline and Alkaline > Saline ...
TTTGAATAATCTGAATAATAACCATAATATAAAGATAAGAATAACTGTTGCCAGAATTGCCAGTTCAATTTTCTTGAAATAATTCATAAACACAAGATATGCTTCTCCTGTGTAATATCCTGCTACAGTAAACACAAAAGCAAGTGCTATTGAAAATATTGTGGAATAAAGTAAAAATTTCTTTGTTGAAACTCCTGAAGCACCAACCATTATCAAACCAGGAACAGGAACAATTGGAACTATTTTTAAAAATGCCAATGTTTTGACAAAATTATATTTTATGTTTTTTTCTATTTTTTCTAAAATAGGCCTTTTCATCTTCTTTTTCTGAAAATATTTTTCAATTATTGTTTTTTTTCCATATTTTCCTATTGCAAAAAGAATATAATCAGGAATAATTTTTACAAATGATGAAAGAAGGAAAATTACATAAACATTTAGATACCCAAGTGAAGCAGCAAACGATGCTATATATGTCACTACAGGCCCTTCAAAAAATATAAGAAAAAAAAGAACCCAATAACTACTGTTTGCAAGAGCCTGCGGAGTTAATGAAGCTGTTAAACTTACTAAATTCATTAGTAAAATTTCCATAAGATAACTATAATTTTTTGGTTAATAAGTTTTTGGTTAACCAACATTTTTAAATTAAAAAACCATCTATTGCAGATGATCAAATCACAAATTATTTTAATATTTGCACTCGCCTGGCTGGCAATGATTGCAATAGGCTGCTGGGAATCAAGCGTTGAGGGAAAAAACGCGTGGGGAAAAGGTAAATTAGGATGGAAACTTAAATATAAAAAAAGAGTTTTGTTCACATATTATCATTTCTGGCTTTTCATTGTCATGATTCCTGCGTTCCTTGCAATTCCGCTTGTGTTAAATTACAGCGTTGAATTGCTCGGAGTATTATTAAGCGCTTATTTTTCAGGGTTAGTTGTTGAGGATTTCACGTGGTTTGTTGTAAATCCTGTTTTTCCTTTAAGAAAATTCAATTCAAAAAATGCTAAATGGCACATATGGTTAAAAATAGGAAAATTTGAATTTCCTTATTCATATATAATAGGAATTATTCTTGCTATTCTCAGCTGGTTTTTACTTTGGAGATAATAATCCGACAAAATCCGCCAAACTTAATCATCCTTTTTCACAATCTTCATGAAATCAAAGAAAGATTTATTGTTGAAATCAACTATTTTTTTGTCTTTCAATGAAATCTTAACACTTATCATCCCTAATCCAGAGATAAATATTGTTCCTATAAGAAAATCTTCTCCATTAAGATTTTGCAGTGAATAAAGCATTTTCTGTATTTTCTTATCAATATTTTCACCTTCCATTTTATTCTTTATCATTTCTTCAATGTCGCGGAAGTCAAAATCATGCTCAAATGATATTTTTGTTGGAACTTTATCTCCCTTAACTTCTATTTCAGTTTCATCAGAACCATTCTCAACAGGAAAGCTTAATATTTTATTTTCAGATGGAATAAAGAAATCAAAGTGCTGCTTATCTTTCCCCTCTTCCTTATCAATTACAAAAAAACATCCGCACAGGAAAGCATCTTTTTTCTCTTTTGTAAATTTCTCAAAATTCTTTAGATTTTTCAGTTTTTCAACAAAAAACTGGAAGTTCATTTTAATCAAAACAATCCTCCAAATCTTCATTGCTCAATTGTTTAAATAAATCAGATTCTTGTTTTAAATGCCAGGAAAATTTCTTTTTAAAACCAACATTTTCAACTTTCTTTCCTATTTCTTGGATGGCTTTAATTGCAGGAACAAAATCACCATCAGAAGAAACCAGAATAGCAGTATCATAAGCATTATTATATGCAAGTTTAACCATGTCAACCGCCAGATGAATGTCATCTTCTTTTACAACATAAATTGTTTTTCCTTCTATTTTTTCTTTTTGCATTCTGCATAAAATTAGCTTAAAATTTTGAATTTGTTTAATTTTTTCAAAAAATTGCTGTTGTTTTTTGTATGTTTCTTCATCCTTTTTCCTATCTAAAGGAGCGGTGTAATAATATGTCCTTATCCCTTTTCTTTCATTAATCAACATATCAGAAAACTTTTCAAAATTAAAATTTATCATATTTTTAGAATTTCCATATATATCCTTAAGAATATGATATAAATTACTTCCATCAATAAAAATAACTACTCTATCTTTATTATCCATAAAAACCCTTAAACTATTAACTTAATAAAATTAACTAAAAGAAAAGAATCATAAAACCCAGAGTTACCGAAGCAATTCTGGGGGGTATATAATATTAATACTTTCTGGGGGTTTTTAAGATTTCCTATTTTCTATTAACAATCTCTTCTTTTATTTTCTTCACAAACTCATCTACTTTAAAGCTAATTATCTTTGAATTTCCTTTTACTCTCACTGCAATTGTCTTGTCTTTTTCTTCCTTGTCACCAACAACAATTATATATGGAATTCTTGCAATTTCAGATTCTTTTACTTTTGACTGAACAGTTGTGCTCCGAAGGTCAGCATCTAATCTTAATTCAGGAATTTCTTCCCCAAGTTTTTTAATTATCTTTTTTGCATAATCAATGTTTCTGTCTGTAAAGCTCAATACCCTAACCTGCATTGGTGCAAGCCAGACAGGTAATCTCCCATTTGTATGCTCAAGAAAGATTCCAATAAATCTTTCAAGACTTCCGTAAATAACTCTATGAAGCATAATTGGACGTTTCTTTGTATTATCCTTATCAGTATATTCAAGTTCAAATCTTTCAGGCATTGAAAAGTCAAGCTGCACTGTTGAAACCTGCCATGTCCTATCCAATGAATCTTTTACATGAAAATCTATCTTCGGCCCATAAAATGCACCATCTCCTTTATTTAGTTTGTATTTTACTTTTAATTCTTTTAAAACATCTTCAAGAAGTTTCTCAGATTTATTCCACATTTCATCTGTTCCTATTCTTTTTTCAGGACGAGTTGAAAGCTCAACATGGTCAAAACTTAATCCAAATTTATCATAAAACAGGTAAATCAAATCAACAATTTTTTTTATCTCATCTTTTGTCTGCTTCTCATCTGCACAAAACAAATGCGCATCATCCTGTGTAAACTGAATAGCTCTAAAAAGTCCAGCCAATACACCTGAAAGTTCAACACGATGAACAACACCTATTTCACCAACTCTCATTGGCAAATCCATATAACTTCTTGGCTGATTTCTATAAACAAGCATTCCTCCAGGACAATTCATTGGTTTAAGAAGAAAAGTTCTTTTCTCATATTCTGAAATAAAGTTATTATCTTTGTATTTATCCCAATGCCCTGAAACTTTCCAAAGCTTTGAATCCATCATTTGGGGAGTTGAAATTTCCTGATAACCTGATTTCCTGTGAACATCTCTCCAGAAATTAATAAGCTCATTTCTTATTATCAAGCCATTGTTGTGCCAGAAAACCATGCCTGGTGCAACTTCACTAAAACTAAACAAATCCATTTCTCTTCCTATTATTCTATGGTCATTATCTTTCAATTTTGATGTATCAAGTTTTGATTTTGAAATTTCCCTAAGAAGCTGTTTGTAATCATATTTGCTTTGATCAATATTAGACAAAGCATCTGTTTTAATTACTTTAGCATCAACTCTAATCTCTTTGCTCAACTCGCTCAATGGATGCCCTTTAACCTTCATTTCAAATTCCTTGTAATAACCAAAAGGCGCTTTCACAACATTGAAGCCTTTTTCTTTTTTCAATTCTTTTTCAGCATTATCTAAAACCTGTGATGCAATTTCAGGTGAAGCCAGATTGCTTGAAAGATGAGCATATGGATAAAGGACAATGTTTCTCGCTTTTACTTGCGAAGCAACATCCTTAACAGCATCAACAAGCTTTGAAACAACTTCTTTAATATTATCATCAATTTTTTCAACAGCTGTCAAAACAACAAGCGCATCTTTTGCTTCTCCACCTTTCTTTTCCTTTTCAGAAAGCTCTTCAACACTCTTCAGTGCTTTTTTCAGCGGCTTAAAATTAATATAATCAACATGAAGTGTCAAGATTTTCATTTTTTATTTTTGTTTTTTGGAAACCTTTTCTAAAGGTTTATTTGTAAATAAACTTATCAATCTCCTTTTTAGCTTTTTCTCTTTTTTTCTGATGTTCTCTCAGAAAATCATTTATCTTTTTGATTAAATATTCTTTGAGCTCACTAGTAAGCATTTTTCCGCTTCTATAATCTTTCTCAATTTGCGCAAGTTTTTTGTCATCTGGCTCAAAAAACATTTTCAAATATTGGAAACTCACATCAACATCAGGGTTTCCGCCTTTTTTCCTGTGCTCTTCAATAGTATCTTGTCCTCCTGAAAAGGCATATTTCTTTATTTTTTGTTCAACTTCTTTTGGAGAGTCTGTCAAAGTAATTGCAACATCTTTTGAACTGCTCATTTTTCCATTAACTCCTGTAAGAGAAGGAAGAAAGACTCCATGAATTATAGAAGGTTTATAATAACCTAATTTTGGATAAACATCTCTTGCAATTCTAAAATGTGGATCTTGATCCACTGACAATGGAATAAGACAAGGAATATTTTTTCCTTTAAGTTTGGAAGGAATCATAGCAGGAACAGCTTGCATGCTTGTATAAAATATACTTCCTATATTATTACTATCTGTAAATCCAAATGCAGCTTTTACAGTTGAAAAATTAATTTTCTTTGCAAATTTAATTGCTTCTGGGTATAACAAACCAGCATGTTTGGTATCTATAAGAAAATGGGTTTTCTTTGAATCAAATCCAAGGGCAATTACATCCAGCATATTTTCATATGTCCATTTTTGAATCTCTTCATATGACTTATCTTTGAACAAAAACTTCTCATCATCTGTAAATTGGAACCAAAGTTCAACATTAAATTTATCTTGAAGCCATTTGGTAAAAATCCATGGAAGCAAATGTCCCAAATGTATTGGTCCAGATGGTCCGCAACCAGTATACAAAAAGAACTTATTTCCTTTCTCATATTCATCCAACAACCAGTTTAAATCTCTATGTGCGAAAATAACTCCTCTCCTAAGCATGAAATGCAATTCCTTAGTATGTTTCTTTATCCTTTCCAAAATCTTATTATCCAAGGAAGATATTCCAAACTCTTTCATCAGTTTCTCGTAATCAATTTCGCCTCTAACTTCCCATGGTGTTATCTTCATCTCATTTTGAACCATATACTATTGACGTCAATAGTATTTTTAAACTTTCCATAAATTTATAAATAAGTTCCTTTTTATTTTATCAATATGAAATTGAGGTTTTTGATTTTAGCAATTTTGGTAATTTTTCTAATAAATTCCATTTCAGCAGAAATTGTAATTCAACAAAATCCATCTAATTTATACAATTTAGGGGATACTATGTCTATTCCAATAAAAATAACAAGCCTTTCTGAATTTGGTGACAGATTTCTTATAAAATTAATATGCAATGAAGCTGAAACAGAACTTCATCGTGAATATGTTCTCCTTCAGGCAGGAGGAGAAGTTGAAAGAAATCCTCCAATTCCACTGATAAAAAGTTTTATAGGTGATTTAAAGGGAATATGCAGATTGAAATATGTTTTTGGAACAGAAATCAAGTTGACAAATGAATTCACTATTTCAGAACTGATAAATATAAACATAACAACTAAGCAAAATGAATTTGTTCCTCAAACAGAGATAACCTTAGAGGGACAAGCTAAAAGGGAAAATGGAGAATCTGTAAATGGATTTGTTGATATGGAACTTATTAGGGAAAACGCATCTGGAAGTATTTTTGCATCTAATACTGTGAAAAACAGTCTTTTCACATTGAAATTCTCTCTTCCAAAAGAAACAGCTTCAGGACAATATCTCTTAAAAATTAAGGTATATGAGAAAGACTCAAAGGGAGAAATAACAAACACAGGATTTTATAATTACAATATTCTAGCAACCCAGGTTCCTACAAATCTTGAGGTATTCATTGAAAATCAAGAACTTGAACCATCTGAAACTCTTAGAACAAAGGCAATATTGCATGACCAAACAGGACAACAGATAAGTTCAACATCAAATATTCTTATAAAAAATGGTAAAGGGAAAATAATAGAACAAAGGGAAATCTCAACAGATGAGTTTTTTGAATTGCAGATTCCTTCGAACAATCTTCCAGACACATGGACAATAATTGCTTCATCAAGCGAATTAACAGGGCAATCTTTATTGAAAATAAAATCAGTGGAAAAGATAGAAACACAGATTGTAAACAAAACACTTATAATAGAAAATATTGGAAATGTATTATACAATCACACACTTCTTATAAAAATAGGAGCAGAGTCGGTAAACGTTGATGTACTCCTTAAAGTAGGAGAATCCAAGAAATATGGATTAAGTGCACCTGAAGGAGAATATAATATTGAAGTTGTTATTGACGGAAAAAGTAATGGAAATGAGAATGTATTCTTAACAGGAAAAGCAATTGATGTACAAGAAAACGGATTTAGTCTTGAAAACAACACAATCATCTGGATTATCATAATAATTGTCCTTGCATTTTTCGGTATAAAATTATTCCGAAGATGGCATAAAAAAAGCTTTTTCGGATATCCTGTTTCAGAAAAAAACAGGCCTGAAAAAAAAGAAGAGACAATTCAGTTGAAAAAAAGTTCTGTTATCACGAAAAATAAAGCAGAATTATCTCTTTCTGTAAAAGGAGACCAGCAGGAAGTAAGCCTTGTTTGTTTGAAAATAAAGAACATAGACAAATTAAAGGAAAGTAAGACAAATTATGAAGAAATTCTTCAAAAAATAGTAAATATGGCTGAAGAGCAAAAAGCATATATTTACGGGGCTCAAGAAAATATATTCTTAATATATGCCCCAACAAAAACAAAAACTTTCAAAAATGAAAGAACAGCAATAAATACAACAAGAAGAATAGAAAGTTTGGTAAGAGAATATAATAAAATGGCAAGAGAAAAAATAATTCTTGGAATATCTGTTAATCATGGAACAATAGTTGCAGGTGCAGAAGGAAATGTGTTAAAGTTCATGAGTATGGGAACATTAATGAACAGTGCAAAAAAGCTTGCCTCTTTATCTGATGGAGAATTGCTTCTAAGTGAAAAGATTAGGGATAAATTAGGTGCTGATATAAAAACTCAGAAAAAAGAAATCTCAGGAACAACTGCATATATTATAAAAGAAATAAGAGACGACGAAAAGTCAAAGGAATTCATAAGAAAATTCATGGATAGAATGGACAAGGGAAAATAATTGATAAAAAATTAATGTAAATTATCTATTAAATTTTAATTAGAAGTTATATAATTAATTCTTCTTCCCTTTCGATGCTTTACTTTTGCTCTTTTCCTGCTTCCCATCTTCTTCTTTTTTCCTATCAAATCTTGAAAAGAACTCATTTATCCAAAGTCCTATGGAGAAGAACTTTGCAATTATTCCTACGATAAGAAGCACTATTCCAATTACAAACATTATCCAAAATACTCTTGAAGATTGAGCAAATATAAGATTGAAAAAGCTAAAGAAATTATCAGAAGTAACTGCTGATGAAAATGGAATTTTGATAAAAGTATTGATTAACCATTTAGCCAATGCATCAAGCTTGGCAAATAACAGTGATGATAATATCACCAATGAACCAGAAACTAGGAATAAATTAATTTTCTTTTCTATCAGCAAAAACATCGTTGCCAGCAGAACAAGAGAAATTAATAAGAAATAATAAAATTTAGCCTGCCAATAATCCTGAGAATGCTGTGAAACTATAACAATAGGAATTCCTTCTCCTTTAAAACAATTCCAGAAATCACAGTCATATTCTTTGTAATACTGCTCATAAGCAAAATTATCAACTGCATAATCAATCACAGCTTCTGTTCCATTAGATACAATCCCACATGGCACAGTAAAAGTATAATCTTGCTCGCTAAATACATATTCAAGTTCAGATGAAGAATCTTTGCAGAAAATCTGCATTAAGGGATATCTATTATCTTCTATAACAGAAATCAAATTAATATTTTCTTTCAAAGCTTCTTTCACTACAGGAACAAGCTCTTGTTTTATATTATCATAATCAAGTGAAAGTGAAATAACAAGAAGAGAATTCATTACTAAAAGAGATACAAGAAACAAAACAGAAACTATTACAAATAATCCACCTCTTACAAAACCCATAATAGATAATAGAAAAAAGTGTTTATAAATTTTGATATATCTTAAACTTAATAATATTCAAAGAAAACCTTTATTAAGTTTCTAATTTTTTATAAACAGACTGAAAAATCAAAGATTTTTCGTCAAATTATCAAAGAGGAATTAATAATGAAGGAAAAAGAGATGAAAGATGATAAAATAGATTTTATCAAATGGTTTTCTGAACTTAATAAGAGTTCAGGAAATGTTGCAGGTGGAAAAGGTTCAAACCTTGCTGAAATCTATAATCTAAAAATTCCTGTGCCACCGGGATTTGTTGTGACAGCGCAGGCATATAGTTATTTCATAAAAAAGGCAGGACTTGACAGGAAAATAAAAGATATTCTGGAAAAAATAAATTATGAAGATACAGCGCAGTTAGACAAAATGGCAAATGAGATAAGAAACTTAATTCTGAACTCTGCTTTTCCTAAAGAAATGGAAGATGAGATAATAGAGGCATATGATTCTCTTGGAACAGAAGAGAGGGATTATAAATTTGGAGATGTATCAAAACTTCTTAGAGGTTCTGATAAGAAAATTTTTGTTGCTGTTAGAAGCAGTGCAACAACAGAAGATTTAGCAGAGGCCAGTTTCGCTGGACAGCAGGACTCTTTTGTCAATGTCAAGGGAAACTCTGAATTATTAGTTAATATAAAAAAATGCTTTGCTTCTCTTTTCACATCAAGAGCAACATATTATCGTAAAAAGAAAGGATTCAAACACGAGGATGCTAAGCTTGCTGTTGTTATTCAAAAAATGGTTGATTCTGATAAGTCAGGAGTTATATTTTCAAAAGACCCAAGTTTCAAAAATGAAAATGTAATTATAGAGGCTGTTTGGGGGCTTGGAGAAGGAATAGTATCAGGACAAATCACACCAGATAGATATATTGTATCACAGAACCTTGAAATTCTTGAAAAAATACTGGCAAACAAAAAAATAGCAATAACAAGAGATTCATCAGGAAATAAGGAAGTTGTAAAGCTAAAAGAACAAAGAGCAAATGCACAAGTTCTCACAGAAAGAGAAATAAAAAGACTTGCTGAATTTGCATTGCAGCTTGAAGCTCATTATAAAAAACCACAAGATATAGAATTTGCAATAGAAGCAGAAGAAATTTATCTTGTTCAAACTCGCCCTGTGACAACAATGGAAAAAAGAGTTGAGGAAACAAGTGAGTTAAAAGGAGATGTAATATTGTCTGGCGTTGGAGCATCTTCTGGAATTGCTTCTGGAAAAATAAGAATAATCAATAGTATGAAAGACCTTGACAAAATAAGAGAGGGAGATATTTTGGTTACAAAGATGACAAATCCAGATATGGTTGTAAGCATGCAAAAATCAGCTGCAATTGTAACAGATGATGGAGGACTTACTGCACATGCTGCAATTGTCTCAAGAGAAATGGGCATACCTGCTGTTGTCGGCACTCAAGAAGCAACAACAAAACTCAAAGAAGGAGAAATAATTACAGTTAATGGAACAACTGGCAAGATTTATCGTGGGAAAATTTCAGAAGATGTGAAAAAAGAAATTCTTCCTGTAACAGTAAAGACAAAAACAGAAATAAAAATAATGGTTGATTTACCAAGTTTTGCTTCACGAGCTGCAAAAACAAGAATTAAAAAAACAGGATTAACAAGAATAGAGGGGATAATAGCTGAATCTGGAAAACATCCAAATTATTTTCTTAAGAGTGGAAAGATAAAGGAGTATGAAGATGTAATATTTAAAGGAATAAAGGGTATTGCTGATTTTTTTGATGAGATTTGGGTAAGAACATCTGATATAAGAAGTGATGAATTCGGAAATCTTGAAGGAGCTCCCAAAGAAATTGAAGCAAATCCCATGCTTGGAATGCATGGAATAAGATATGGAATAAAAAACCCAGAGGTACTTAAAGCAGAATTAAATGCCCTTAAAAGAATTTCTAATTCTGGCAAAAAGATAGGAGTAATGATGCCCCAGGTTATCAGTGTTGATGAATTAAAGAAAGTGAAAAAAATTCTTGATGAAATAAAATTTGATAAGGCAAAAGTAGGAATAATGATAGAAACACCTGCTGCTGTTCAGTTAATAAAAGAATTTTGCCAGGAAGGAATAAACTTTATATCTTTCGGAACAAATGACCTTACACAATATATGCTTGCAGTTGATAGGGGAAACCAGGCTGTTCAAAATTTGTATAATGAAATGCATCCTGCAGTGCTTTATCAGCTTGCATATGTAATAAGAGTGTGCAAAAGAAATCATGTTGAGACAAGCATATGTGGACAAGCTGGGAGCAAAAAAGAAATGGTTAAATTTTTGGTTGAAAATGGAATAGACAGCATAAGTGTCAATGCAGACGCTGCCAAAGAAATATCAGAATATATAGCAGAGATAGAAAAGAGTATTGTTAAGGGAACAGATAAAGAACCAAGAAAATATCAACCTGAAGAAGAATATGAAGAAAAAAATGAGATAATTGATGAATTGCCTCCTCAAAACATAATTGATGAAGAAGAAGATGAAGACAAGGAGAAATCTAAAAAACAAAAAGAAATTCTTCCTAAATTTCGTCCTGAAATAAAGGGAGCAGACAAGATTAAAAATAAATTTAGCAAAGAAGAAAAGGAAAGAATAGAAAAAGACATTAAAGCAATAGAAAAAGAAAAGAGAGAATACATGAAAAAAGAAGGAAAAGATGAAGAAGATGGTGGAGGAATACAAGATGAAGAAGATGAAGAAAGCAGTAAAGAGATGCTTAATTTAAATGAAAAAGACGAAGTGCTAGATATATTTTGAGAATCAAAAACTCATTAAATTTATAAATTAAAAAATACTATAAATAGTATGGGAAAAGGAAAAAAGAGGACCATATCAAAAAAGGTTTCTGGTTTACCAATAGAAAGCAAAAAAGGAGTTAATATTGAAAAA
>Ga0268280_1002338_pt1 | contig 11142 bp, 10 predicted proteins | sample saktaG_9_FD_190139 | JGI IMG/M metagenome (GOLD analysis project Ga0268280, IMG submission 190139) | Saline water microbial communities from Sakinaw Lake, British Columbia, Canada - sak_2011_5_24_40m | ecosystem: Environmental > Aquatic > Non-marine Saline and Alkaline > Saline ...
GCCACCCTGATAGATGTGATGCTTCTGGGCCACTGGTTTGAGATGAAATCTGTTTTAGGGGCTTCCAAGGCACTGGAAAAGCTGGCCCAATTAATGCCGGACACCGCCCACCTAATGAAGGGGAGCGAAGTCAAAGAAGTCAAAATTTCTGCATTGAAAAAGGGAGATAAGATCTTAGTAAAAGCCGGTGAAAAAATACCTGCCGACGGTTTCATTGTTAAAGGCAGCAGCTATATTGATGAATCAATGCTGACCGGAGAATCAAGACCGGTACATAAAAAGCCGGAAGACAAAGTTATCGGCGGTTCGGTAAATGGGGATGCAGTTTTAGAAGTAAAGGTTGAAGGAACGGGAGAAGAATCATATTTAACCAAGGTCATTAATCTGGTAAAAGAAGCACAGTCATCCAAATCAAAAACTCAGAGGTTTGCGGATAAAGCAGCAAACTGGCTCACCATAATTGCGGTGACTACCGGAGCAGCCACACTCATTTACTGGTTTATTTATGGGCCCGACCTGGCCTTTGCTATTGAAAGAATGGCTACGGTAATGGTGATTACCTGCCCCCATGCTTTGGGTTTAGCCATACCCTTGGTCACGGCAGTTTCAACTACCTTGTCGGCAAAGAATGGCCTCTTGATAAGAAATAGAACTGCATTTGAAAACTCCAGAAAGATAACCACGGTGGTGTTTGATAAAACAGGTACGCTTACCGAAGGTAAGTTCGGAGTAAGCCTGGTTGTGGTTACAGACAAAAATTATGATGAAAAAAAGATTATTCAATTAGCGGCTTCCCTTGAAAAAAATTCCGAACACCCCATTGCCAAAGGAATGATAAGCAGAGCTGAAGAACTCAAAGTTAAGACCATGCCGGTATCAGACTTTGAGGTCATAAAAGGACAAGGAATTAAGGGGAACATAGAAGGAAATAATGTTTTATTAGTTAGCCAAGCTTATGTGAGAAAAAACAATGCTGAGATGCTAAAAGAAATTAAGGTTGATGAAACCGGAACATTGGTCTATGTTTTACTTGATGGCAAAATAATTGGAGTTATCACTCTGGCTGATAAAATTAGAGAGGAATCCTATGAAGCAATTCAGCAGCTAAAAAAATTAGGCATAAAGTGCTGGATGCTTACCGGAGACAATAAAAGAATCGCCGAAGAAGTCTCAAATAAGTTAAATCTTGATGGTTATTTTGCAGAAGTACTACCACATGAAAAGCTGGAAAAAATAAAAGAGCTGCAGAATAAAGGTGAATTTGTTGCTATGACCGGAGATGGGATTAATGATGCCCCCGCTCTTGCTCAAGCAGATGTAGGTATTGCTATCGGCTCAGGCACAGATGTTGCTGCCGAGACTGCTGATATTATCCTGGTAAACAGCAATCCTTTGGATGTTACTTCGCTCATTTTATTTGGAAGAGCAACTTATAGTAAAATGATTCAAAATCTGTTTTGGGCAACAGGATATAATGTCATTGCCATTCCTCTTGCTGCCGGAGCATTGTACAGTTACGGTATAATCATTTCTCCGGCTATAGGTGCTGCTCTGATGTCTCTAAGCACTATAATTGTGGCCATAAATGCTCAATTTTTATCAATAAGAAAAGGTTAATAGGATTTCACAATTTCACAAAATAGCGATAGAATAAAAAGTGTGAAGATGGGTGATAAAAATGTCAAGGAAACCAAAAATACATTATAAGAAGGTATTTTAATTGTGAAATTGTGACCCCCTTTGGCCTTCCTTGTGGAAATTCTCCATCACTCCTGGTGGAATTATTCCAAACTAACAATAACAAATAAGAACAAAAAGAACAGCAACAATATTAGGGTGTAATTTTTCCTGCTATTGATGCTGTTCTTTTTGTTCTAAATTTTATAATTTTACTCTCTCTACTTTCTATCATTCCTGTTCTGCTTCAAGTCCAAATTTATTTCTAGCCTATTAAGCTAATAAAGAATGAATGTCATAGGAAAAAGTAGGATAACCATAGACCGTGGTTTGGATTTGTTCCACTGTAAGCTGATGACTCATGGCCAGTGAAAATAAATTTATGACTTCCTCCGCATGATGCCCCATCAAATGGGCGCCAAGTATCTGATGGTTTGACTTATCAATTAAAATTTTAGAAGCAGAATGCTTTAAACCCAATCGTCTTGAAGCTATCCAGTTAGAGGTATCATTAAAATGTTTCTCAAAATCAATCCCTCTTTTAAGGGCTTCTGCTTCATGAAGACCCACTGAAGCAACGGAAGGCACCGTAAATAATACACTGGGCACCACCTGATAATTGACTTTTTCCATTTGCTTTTTAACGATTTGAGCTGTAATCATTCGTGCCTCCATATCCGCCACAGGTGTTAAAGGAATACCGTAAGTATTCACATCTCCTGATACATAGACTGAAGGATTAGATTGGCTCCGAAGGAATTCGTCTACCAGAATACCTCTCCTGTCACGGGAAATATTTCCTGCTTCCAGATTTAATCCCTCTAAATTAGGGACTCTGCCTGCGGAATGAACGATTAAATCAGCGGTGTATTCATTCCCTTCTTCATTTCCTGTATAGACTTTCAGTTTTTTCCCGAACTTCTCTACCTTCTCAACATTCTGATTCATTTTAACCTCAATACCGATTTCTTCTGATGCCTTCATGAGCAGATGAATAATATCCGGATCAAATTTGTTCAAAGTCTGGTTTCCACGCTGTAAAATAGTGACTTTGGCACCAGCCCGAGCTGCAATATGGGCAAATTCAAAGGCAATATAACCACCACCCACAAAAATAACTTCTTTCGGTAATCGATTAAGCTCTAAAAAACATTCGCTGTTACAAAGTAAATCCTCTCCGGGAATATTGAGTTCCCGGGGCCTGGCACCGGTGGAAACCACGATATATTTTCCCTCAATCAGCTTATCACCCACCCTAATGGTCTTTTCATCTGAAAACGATGCTTTCCCCATATATAGGTCAACACCTATCTCCCGATAATACTTTTCATTGCTTTTGGGGATGTTTTCGGTAAATGTCCTTTTAAACCGCATTAGTTCTGGCCAGTCAATCTTGACTTGGCCCACTATTCCTTTTCCTTTCATGTCTGTAAATCGGGCAACCACTTCCGAGGCATGCACCAGTACTTTTTTCGGATTACAACCTTTCAAGGCACAGGTACCGCCCAGAGGTCCAGTATCCGCCAGGGCAACACTCAAACCCGCATTTCGGCACTTGATGGCAATAGTGCCCCCCGCAACACCACTTCCAATAACCACTAAATCATATGTCTTACTCATTTTATACCTCCTTTAATAAAAATTATAAACAACAAAGGTCTTTTTCTATTTTTTAAAGCAAAAATCGTTGCTTTAAAAAAAATACTAATTGACTAGGAAAGATTTTCGTTTTTGTTCAATAGATTTCAACAAAGATTTAAATGATTCTCTAATTTTCCTGACCTAACCACAATACTTATTTGTTTTTCTATTGCTATAGAACAATTCATATAGATAATCCTCATCCTTATCTGTATGTTATTCTTATAAAGGAGAGTCTATACAGTAAATAATTTTACAGCTTCAATTGTTATTACTTTCGTTATTCAACCTCTTTATAAAATATCCTCTTATCAGCTTTTGCCAATAAGAGGATATTCATTTTACACGACTTCTTATTCGCTTATTTAAGCTAATATAAAAGGGTGCTTTTTGTTTTTTATAATAAATCAAAAGATTGGTATGGTCAAATATATTTGTATAATGTGACAGGGGAGTTAGTGTAAACTTTAGTGGGGTATGGTTCTTTGACACATTGCATAAAAAGGCATATAATTAAAAAAAATTGGGTACAAGGAAATTATTATGCCTAGACAAAGAAGAAATATTAACCATTTTTTTATCTAAAATACCTAAAGCCATCCAACTCTTTCAAGCCTTCCCACAAAAAGCATCAACCTTTATTAGTTTGGAATATAAATCAAATAATATACCGGCAAAAGAAATTATCAATTACGAGTATGCTTATAAATATATAAAAAAACATGTTAAAGAAAAAGATCTAAAGATTGAAGATATTTCTAAAATCCAGAATAAATATTATAAGGATGATTTGATATTAAATCTAAAAGGGAAATCTAATTTATCCATCAGGGAGATAGCTGAAATTTTAAGTATTAATCGAGGTCTAGTATCGAGGATTAAAGCGTGACAAAGACCGTCCACTGTCACATATTATAAATAAAGAAAAGGAGGAGAATTCATGAATAATGTTCGGTTAAGAAAAACTTTATCAATCCTAAACTTGTTAGGCTTTTTCGGTATGGTTATCGTAAACTATCTTGCTGTCGTCCTTCCTTTAAACAACAAGACCACCGGTGAGTTATCTGACCAATATCCCAACTTGTTCGTTCCGTCAGGATTTACTTTTTCAGTCTGGGGGGTAATCTATCTATTACTTGCTATTTTCATTGTTTATCAGTTGGTCTATGCTTTTAGAAAGAATACGCAAAATATTTCTTTCATAGAAAAAATAGGTATCCTATTTTTTGCTTCTTCTCTTGCCAACCTCAGTTGGATTTTTGCCTGGCACTTTGAACTTCTCTATATATCCCTTTTTCTTATGTTAGTCCTATTGGTTTCTTTAATAGGTATCTATGTAAAACTGCAGATTGGCAGAGTAGATTCATCAAAATCTGAAAAATACTTGGTTCATCTTCCCTTTAGTGTATATCTTGGTTGGATTACCATCGCCACCATTGCCAATACCACAGCACTTCTGGTGAATCTTGGCTGGAATCGATTTGGGCTCAGTGAACCGTTCTGGACTGTAGCTGTTATCATTATCGGTATCGCTATCTCACTCACTATACTTTTTTATCGAAAGGATATCTTTTACTGCCTGGTAGTGGATTGGGCTTTATTCGGGATACTAATGAAACGACTTACTGCCGATGCTGTGCCAGTTCAAAGTATAGTCACAGTTGTTATCATTGGATTAACTTTCATTTCACTTGGAATAATTGTACAGATAATAAGAAAGAAAATTTATTAGAAAAAAGTAAACAGCTCTATAATAAATAGGGACAAATCCTATTAAAGATGAATAGGGTCGAATCTTTATTCTTGGCAAATAGTTTAATTAACTGTAAAGAATAAAGATTTAACTCCCAGTACTAAAAGATGCAGAAATTTTAATTCAGAAAAAAAAGAATTTGTAGATTTTTTAACAAAATTAGATTAAATTAGAAATAGAGGTGAGTAAAGATGGTTAAATCGGATAACAAAAAAAATCATCCAGGCAAAGATAAACAGGCATGGAAAATTTATTTGATTTGGAAGATAAAAATATAGACCTGGCCTGGTGTTCGGGATGTGGTAATTTTGGAATACTTAAGGCTTTAAAGAGAGCGCTTACTGAATTGAAAATAAAACCTGAAAGTTTAGTGCTGGTTTCAGGAATAGGGTAAGCTGCCAAAACGCCGCAATACTTTAAGACCAACATGTTTAATGGATTACATGGAAGAGCATTACCGGTAGCTACCGCCATAAAGGCATTCAATCCCGAACTAACAGTCATTGCTGAAGGGGGAGGAGGTGGTGAAAAATATGAGAAATTTAGTAATTTTTGTTATCGTTATTTTTTGTTTAATTCAGGTAAATGGAAATTTTTTCAAGAATATAAGTCATTCTAATATTGTTTTTGCATGTTCAACGAATAGCCGGGAAGGCAATATTCCCATAATCGATCGGAATATGCCTACTAATATTGAAACGGCTACTTTTGCCATGGGTTGATTTTGGGGACCGGATAGTTTATTCGGAATTTTACCTGGTGTGATTCGCACCCGAGTTGGATATGCCGGCGGAGAAAAAATAAACCCGACTTATCATGACCTGGAAAATCATAGCGAAACCATTCAAATCGATTATGACCCGGAAAAAATAACCTACCCCCAGTTGCTACAAATATTTTGGGATAACCACAATTGCAAATTGAAATCTTTCAGCCGACAATATATGTCTATTGTTTTTTACCATAATCTGAAGCAGAGAGATGCGGCTATCCAATCAATGCAGGAACAAGAAAAAAAACTGGATACAAAATTAGTTACCGAAATCGTTCCATTGACTCAGTTCTATAGGGCAGAAGATTATCATCAGAAATTTAGGCTGCAGCAAAATGAGGAGATAAGTGGCGAATTAAAAAAAATATATCCAAATTTTCAGGATTTTGTAGATTCTATGGCTGTAGCAAGATTGAATGGTTTTATCGGAGGGCATGGCACATGCGAACAGTTAAAAAAGGAAATAAGTACCTACGGATTAACTGAAGTTTCGGAGAAAGACCTGTTAAATTTGGGTTGCCAATTTTAAGGGATTCAAAATTTTTTAATCCATTATGTTATAATAGGGAATAACCAACCGAAGTGCTTCATTAACTTCTATTCCAATAAAAAATAAAAGGAGGAATTAAAAAATGAAGGTCAAGAAATGGATAATTATAATTGTTTTGTTTATCATTGTCGTTGCCATATTCTTTTTTGCTGATGTGTTTAAAAAACCGGAAAAAGTTGTCCTGGGTTCTAAATTATTCAATGAACAGTATATTCTGGCTCATATGATTGCCCATTTGATGAGTGATAATGGTTTGCAAACTGAGGTGAAAGAAAGTCTCGGAGGAACGATGATTAATTATGAGGCGCTCAAAAAAGGCAATATTGATGCTTATGTGGAATATACCGGAACTGCTTATAATGTTATCCTTAAATTACCGCCTTTAGAGCAGTGGGACCCCGATGAGGTCTATCAAAAAGTAGAGCAGGGATTGATGGAACAGGATAATATAGCCATTGCTGCCCGATTGGGTTTTCGAGATGATTATGCCATCGCCTTACATAAGGATTGGGTGAAAGAACACAATATTGTTCGGATAAGCGACCTGGAACCCTATGCTGACGATTTAAGTCTGGGTACTGACCCGGAATTTGCTTCCCGCCCGGATGGATTACCGCAAATTGATAAAGTCTACGGATTTACCTTTGGAAGAGTAAGACAAATGCAGCCAACCTTAATGTATGAAGCCATCAAGAGCAATCAGGTTGATGCCATAGGTGCCTACACTACCGATTCCCGGGTTGATCTGTATGACCTGAGTATTGTAGAAGATGATAAGGGAGCATTACCTCCCTATGATGCCGTTATTATTGTGCGTAAAGAGATGGCGGAAAATGAAGAATTGATGAAAATATTTAAAATATTAGAAGACCAGATTGATACTGAAACGATGCGAAGACTCAATAGATTGTATGATATTGACAAAAAAGAAGCCTCAGACATCGCTAAAGAATTCCTGGTTGAAAAAGGTTTCATCGCTCCATAAATTTATTCATTGGTGAGAAATAAATAATAAAAATGGCTATATCGAAAAAACTCTTTAATAAGATTGATTGTGTAAAAATTGAAAAGGTTACAAAAAAGTACGGGCATACAATCGCGGTAAATCAGGTCAGCCTGGAAGTCTGTGGAGGAGAATTGCTCATTCTTCTGGGTCCGAGTGGTTGCGGGAAAACCACTTTGCTTCGCACCATCAACCGGTTGGTGGAAATTGATGAGGGCAGGATCTTGATCAACGGGAAAGATAACCGGGATTTTGATCCGGTTATTCTCCGCAAGAATATCGGCTATGTTATTCAACAGATTGGTTTATTCCCGCATATGACTGTGCGGGAAAATATCGGCCTGGTTCCAAAATTGGAAGGTTGGTCAGAGGCTCAAATTACGCAAAAAGTAAAGGAATTACTTGAAATTGTCTCATTGCCGCCGGAAAAATTCATCAATCGAAGACCAAAGGAACTTAGCGGGGGGCAACAGCAGCGCGTCGGTTTGGCCCGGGCTATGGTGATGGACCCCTCGCTTTTATTAATGGATGAGCCGTTTGGAGCACTTGACCCTATTTTAAGGAAGCAGCTTCAGGAAGAATTCATAAAAATCAAAGAAAGATTAAATCGAACGATTATATTTGTAACCCATGATATTGAAGAAGCTTTTCGACTTGGTGACAGAATAGCCATATTAAAAGAAGGAAAACTAATACAATTAGCCAAGAAAAATGAATTATTGGTTAATCCTGCTGATGATTTTATTGCAGATATTGTTGATTCAAAAAAGAAATTTAAACATCTTGAAGATTTAACCACCAGCGACATTATGATTCCTGTGGACAAAAAATACTTCTTTACATCCGATTCGTCAACCGATTCAGTCATAGAAGGTATGGTAAGAGAAGATATCGAATTAGGAATTGTGATGCAAAAAGAAAAATTCCTCGGTTATGTTAAATTGCAAGACCTCTACCAGAAGAACGATAAAAATTTGAAGCATTTTATAAAGCAGTCACTTGTTTTTAAACCATTAGACTCCATCGCCCTTGCTTTATCGATGATGAAAGAAAAAAACGAATTTATCGCCGTCGTCGTGGAAGAAAAGCCTATCGGTATTTTGTTGGCAAATGAAATCTTGTCCAGGTTAATATAAAATGATTTTAGATGTATGGAAAACCCAACAATTAGGAATTAAAACTTTTGAGCACCTTTATATGGTTTTCATTACCCTGATTATTGTGATAATTATTGGCATAAGTATCGGTATTTTTTTATATAAAAGACAAAATCTCTCTAATATTATCCTCAATTTCCTTAACGCGATTGAATCGGTTCCCGAATTAGCCCTCCTGGTCATATTAATCCCACTTTTTGGAATCGGAGTCAAACCAACCCTGGTCGCCTCTGTTTTATATTCTATCCTGCCAATAGCAAGAAATACCTATGTCGGCTTAACCAATGTAGATTTCCAATATATTGAAATTGCCCGGGCTATAGGTCTTTCGGATAAGGAGATTTTATGGAAAGTAAGGATTCCTCTTGCATTACCATTATTGGCTGCCGGTATTAGAATAGCCATTGTCTTTACAATGGGGGTGGTTACTTTAGGGGGACTGATAGCTGCCGGAGGTTTGGGTGGTCCTATTCAAACAGGAATCCATCTCTATGATAAAAATATTATTATGGTTACCGGATTATGGATTGGTATTCTGGCAGTTCTGCTTGATTCTATGGGTAATTTTTTTGAAATACTATTAAGAAAAAGGTATGGACAATAAGATGAATGACCTTTTTGTAGCAATTGGAGAACATCTTTTTTTGGCCTATAGCGCATTGTTTGTTGCGATTGTGATAGCTATTCCTTTAGCTGTCATTTCATTGTATAATCGCTATTTAGCTTCTATTTTACTCATTCTTGCCAATCTCGCTCAGGCAATTCCAAGCTTTGCTGTTGTGGCAATTGTGGTTCCATTGCTGGGGATTGGATTTAAGCCGGCCATTTTTGCCATCATTTTAAGAATCATACTGCCGTTATTTAAAAATACTTACACAGGTCTAAAAAATATTGATGATGCTTATATTGATTCTGCGCAAGGGATAGGACTGAATGAAAGAGAGATTTTGCTTTACGTCCGCTTTCCGAATGCCTACCCGGCTATCTTTGCCGGGGTTAAATTTGCGGCTGTCATTGCAAATAGCGTGGCAATTCTTACTTCCTTGATTGGCGCAGGCGGTTTGGGAGAATTTATCTATGAGGGATTGACCAATTTAAATATGTCTAAAGTATTTAGAGGAGCTATTCCTGCAATTATTATTGCCGTTTTATTAGATATCGGATTCACTTTCATCGAAAAAAAATTTACACTGGAAAAATAGAAGCGATACCCCCTTCTGGTAATGCTTTCATATTAAACCTTCAAAAAAAAGAATAATTTGGTAACATTGGTTACTTACTTTCTTTCCTGATAATAATATTATTAACCTACAAAAGCAATAGGATTAAATTTTCAATTATTTAGAATGGTGATATATAAATTAGAAAATGTGTAGAATAACTATAATTAAAGGAGGATTTTAAAATGAAAGTAAAGTTAAGAAATTTAATGATAATATTTATTATCAGTTTAATTGGCATATATTTTGTCCTTTTGTCGAATGGGCAAGATAATACTATAATAAAAAATGAGGAGGAAAGTAAAATGGAAAAAGCGACCTTTGCAGGCGGGTGTTTTTGGTGTATGGAATCTCCTTTTGAAGAATTAGAGGGGGTTACGGAAGTTTTAGCGGGTTATACCGGTGGACATAAAGAGAACCCAACCTATGAAGAAGTAACCACCGGAAAGACCGGTCACTTGGAAGCTGTACAAATTACCTTTGACCCTTCAATCATTACTTATTCCGAGTTACTTGATGTTTTCTGGCGGCAGATAAATCCTACCGATATCAGGGGCCAGTTTGCAGATAGAGGGGAACAATATAAGACTGCTGTCTTTTATCACAGCGAAGAACAAAAACGGCTGGCAGAAGAGTCCAAAGAAAAATTACAAGGGTCAGGCAAGTTTCAAGTGGATATTGTTACAGAAATAATACCGGCATCCATATTCTATGTGGCGGAGGATTATCATCAGGATTATTACCAGAAAGCCCCCATCAGATATAAATCATATCGTGCTGGTTCAGGACGGGAAGCCTATCTTCAATCGACCTGGGAAGATACGACTGATAATAATGAGAGTAAGTTTGAGAAACCTTCGGATGAAGAGCTGAAAGATACATTGACCCCCTTACAGTTTAACGTAACACAGTCATGCGGTACAGAAAGGGCCTTTGACAATGAATATTGGGATAACAAGAAAGAAGGTATCTATGTGGATATTGTATCCGGTGAACCGCTTTTTAGTTCTCTGGATAAGTTTGATTCGGGAACAGGCTGGCCAAGCTTTACCAAACCACTCGAACCGATTAACATTTTAGAAAAAGAAGATAACAGTTTATCTATGAGCAGAACGGAAGTAAGAAGCAAAGATGCAGATTCTCATCTTGGTCATCTATTTGATGATGGACCTGCACCAACAGGTCTTCGCTATTGTATGAATTCAGCTGCCCTTCGTTTTATACCCAAAGAAGATTTAGAAAAAGAAGGATATGGCCAGTATAAGAAGCTTTTCGAATAATAAGCCGAATTCTTGCTATAAAATATGAGCCGATACTAGAGTAAATAATATTTACCAAATTCGCTCCCTTGACTTTTTTGATTAAAAGC